>Ga0105053_10009336_pt1 | contig 12506 bp, 13 predicted proteins | sample BON01_FD_78093 | JGI IMG/M metagenome (GOLD analysis project Ga0105053, IMG submission 78093) | Freshwater microbial communities from Lake Bonney liftoff mats and glacier meltwater in Antarctica - BON-01 | ecosystem: Environmental > Aquatic > Freshwater > Ice > Glacier meltwater | place: Lake...
CTGTCATGGCCAGCCCGCTCAGGCTAACACCCTCGCAACCTATTTCACGCCTGAGGGAGTCTGCCGATGAAGGTTCTGGTGCCGGTCAAGCGCGTGATCGACTATAACGTGAAGGTTCGCGTCAAGGCGGACGGAAGCGGCGTCGATCTCGCCAACGTCAAGATGTCGATGAATCCCTTCGACGAAATCGCTGTCGAAGAGGCGATCCGCCTGCGCGAAGCCGGCAAGGCCAGCGAAGTCATCGCCGTGTCCGTCGGCGTGCGCCAGGCGCAGGAAACTCTGCGCACCGCGCTCGCCATGGGTGCCGACCGCGCCATTCTGGTCGTCGCGACCGAGGATGTGCAACAGGACATCGAACCCTTGGCCGTGGCCAAGATCCTCAAAGGCATCGTCGATGCAGAGGCGCCCGGCCTTGTGCTCTGCGGCAAGCAGGCCATCGACAATGACATGAACGCGACCGGACAAATGCTCGCCGGGTTGCTCGGCTGGTCGCAAGCGACCTTTGCCTCTGACCTCGCCATCGACGGCGATCATGCAACTGTCACCCGCGAAGTGGATGGCGGGCTGCAGTCGATCCGGGTCAGGTTGCCCGCGATCGTCACCGTTGACCTGCGGCTGAACGAACCGCGCTATGCCAGCCTGCCCAACATCATGAAGGCCAAGAAGAAACCGCTGGATGAAAAGACGCCCGCCGATTACGGCGTTGACACCACCCCGCGTCTTTCGGTGATCAAAACCGTCGAACCCGCCACGCGCAAGGCCGGGATCGTTGTGAAATCGGTCGATGAACTTGTCGCGAAACTCAAGGAAGTGGGGGCTATCTGATGGCTGTTCTGCTGATTGCCGAAGTCACCAATGGGACGCTCGCCACCGATGCGGTCGCCAAGACGCTGAATGCGGTCACTTCGCTCGGGCCGGTCGATGTGCTGGTCGCGGGGCAGGGCGGCGATGCCGCCGCAGCCGAGGCTGCGACGCTGAGCGGTGTGAACAAGGTGCTCTTTGCCGCCGACCACGGCTTTTGCCATATGCTGGCCGAACCGGTTGCCGATCTGATCGTCAGCCTTGCCGGCCACTACAGCCATATTGTGGCGCCGGGGACGTCGGACGCCAAGAATATCCTGCCGCGCGTGGCCGCGTTGCTCGACGTAATGATGATCTCGGAAGTGACAGGCATCGTCGATGCCGACACGTTCGAGCGTCCGATTTACGCCGGCAACGCGATCCAGACCGTCAAATCAAACGACGCGACAAAGGTCATGTCGATCCGCACCGCCGGGTTTGAGGCTGTCGCCGCGGGCGGGTCAGCCACGGTCGAAACCATCGGCACCGGCGCCAACGCGGGCCTGTCGGAATGGGTCGAAGACAAGGTCGCGGCCTCTGACCGGCCCGAACTCACTTCTGCCGGGATCGTGGTTTCCGGTGGGCGCGGAGTAGGCTCCAAAGAGGATTTCGCGATCATCGAGGCGCTGGCTGACAAACTCGGTGCCGCCGTCGGGGCCTCGCGCGCCGCTGTGGATTCGGGCTATGCGCCCAATGACTGGCAGGTCGGTCAGACCGGCAAGGTCGTGGCACCCGACCTCTATGTCGCGGTTGGCATCTCTGGCGCGATCCAGCACCTCGCCGGGATGAAGGATTCCAAGGTGATCGTCGCGATCAACAAGGACGAAGAGGCACCGATCTTTCAGGTGGCCGATTTCGGGCTGGTCGGTGATCTGTTCACCATTGTGCCGGATCTGACCGCCAAACTCTGATCCGGCAATGCTTTGCGCGGGCCCGCCCATGACGGGCGGGCCCTTTTTCATGACCGCTCGGCGCGTATCGCCCGGATCAAGGCCGCGGCCGCCTCCTCATGCGCGGTCACACTCATCGACGCTTCGGCCGCCATGCTTTGCGCCGGGGAATAGATCATGCCATCGGTGCCCCGCGCCATCGCCCTTGCCGAGGGCTGCACCACGATCACACCGCGCACCAGCGGGCGCAGCGCATCGACCATGCGCCGGGTAATGAACAGTGGATCCGCCTGAAACGGATCAGGCCGGTCGTCCCAACGGGCATCCGAGGGCACGCGTTCGGAAAACCACAAAAGATAGGTATGTTTGCCGATTTCGCGCAGAAACGTGGTCATCCGCGCCGCCCAGGCCAGTTCCAGTTCAATGCGCAGGATATCGAACCGTTCGGGCGATATCGTGTAGAGCGCGCCCAACATATGCCGGGTAAAGCAAAGCTCGGTAAAATCGACTTCCGGGAATATTGCGCGCAGCACTGTCGAGGCCCGCAAAAACCGGTCATTGCGGCGCGGATGCACCGTATAGAACCGATTTGACATATTCTGCGCGCCCATGACCTGCACCACGTTGATTGCTGCATCATGGCAGGCCGCCAACACGGCCGGTTCATTGGCAAACGCATCGATGCTGGCGTTTGCGACGCCAAAATTGACGCAAACTTCGCCCAGTTGATCCTCGACCAGAGCCGAGAACGGCCGAGTCACGAATTTGCCATAGGTCTCTGTCCCGCCGACAAAGGCGATATAGCGGCCGTCCAGCGGTTTTCGTGGACCGCGAAAGAAGATTCGCGACGTCCCGTATCTGCACGGGGCAAAGCTCTGCCCCGCGTCGCCTAACGCGTCATGTTTCATGGTTCCCACCACTATAGTCACTCACCACCAGACAGATTCGCCGCAAAGCCTTGCGAAATTCCTAAGTGGGCAGTTTGAGTCAGAGTTTAGCGACCTCGCGGCCTTGAAGCATGCGCCCGCGCCGGCCTATGGTGCAGCGCAGCAAAACAGGCAGGGCATTCAGATGGCAATCCAAACTGTGGGCGTCGTGGGCGCGGGACAGATGGGCAACGGCATCGCCCATGTTTTTGCACTGGCCGGTTATGACGTGCTCATCACCGACATCAGTCAGGACGCATTGGACACCGCGCAGGCCACGATTGCCCGCAACCTTGACCGGCAAGTCAGCCGCGCCACGATCAGCGACGCAGACCGGAAGGCCGCACTCGGGTGCATCGTAATGACGCTGTCGCTCAGCGACCTGGGACAGACCGATCTGGTGATCGAGGCCGCCACAGAGCGGGAATCGGTCAAACACAAGATATTCGAGGATTTGCTACCGCATCTGAAACCAGACACGATCCTGACCTCCAACACCTCCTCCATCTCGATCACCCGCCTCGCTGCGCGCACCGACCGGCCGGAAAAGTTTATGGGCTTCCACTTCATGAACCCGGTCCCGGTCATGCAGCTGGTCGAGCTGATCCGGGGGATCGCCACCGACAAACCCACATTTGACGCCTGCCTTGCCGTCGTCGAGAAGCTGGGCAAGACCGCCTCAAGCTCTGAGGATTTCCCGGCCTTTATCGTCAACCGCATCCTGATGCCGATGATCAACGAGGCTATCTATACGCTGTATGAAGGTGTCGGATCGGTTCAATCCATTGATACTTCAATGAAACTTGGTGCCAATCATCCGATGGGTCCGCTGGAGCTTGCGGATTTCATCGGGCTGGATACCTGTCTGGCGATCATGAATGTGCTGCATGACGGGCTGGCCGATACCAAATACCGGCCCTGTCCGCTGCTCACCAAATATGTCGAGGCAGGCTGGCTTGGTCGCAAGACGCAGCGTGGATTCTACGACTACCGGGGCGAGTACCCGGTACCAACGCGCTAAGGCTGCGGTTTCCTGCCCAAAGCGAGCGTATGCTCGCGTAACCATTTCATAAACGCGCGCGGGTCCTTGTGACGCTCCGCCAGATCGGCGGGCCTTAGCGCATGGCCAATGATCGGGTTCTGCGGCGTGTCGAGCGAATGGACAATTTCATGCAGCAGCAGGCCCTGACGAAGCGTCGCTGAAATCCGGTTGGCAATCTGGTAAGCGCGCGAATTCGAACCCGAAAAATACACCGGCACCACCGAGGCATTCGATGTACGGATCATCTTGGCGGTAAACAGGTTCCACTCTGCCTCGACAGCCGGGGCCATCATGGTCGGCGAAGAGGCCACCACACCCGAAGGAAACAGCGCGAGCAACCCGCCCGCATGCAGATGCTCCATCGCGCGGGCGCGCATCTCGATCATTTTACGCTGCGCTTCCTTGTCATGCGGAAACGGCACAGGAATCATGTAACTCGCGGCGCTTTCGTCGATCCCGGTCAGGATCGAACGGGTCAGAATCCGGTAATCGTCACGCACCCTGCCAATCATCTCGGCCAGAATCATCCCGTCAACCAGTCCATGCGGATGGTTGGCGACCAATACCACCGGGCCGGTCGCGGGGATCCGGGCAATCTGTTCAGCCGGGGTCAGCAGATCCACCCGCATCACATCCAGACAGGCGCGCCAGAACGCCTGACCAGAGGGCGGGCCGCGTCTTTCGAACTCGCGGATTCGGCGAATGATCGTGATCTTGCCGGTCATCCATTCCAGTGCGCGGATGGCATTGCGTTTGACCGGGCTTTCGAACGTGTTGGAATAAGTAAGACTACGCCGGTCATAGACCCGCGGCGCATCATGCTGGCGCGGCCCGCCGACAAGTATGTTGCGCGATGTCGTATCGGTCACGGTCGCCTGTTCCCCCCGGGCTTCTGGCAACGCAGCGCGTTCAGTCGCCTTCGCCAAACTTGTCGGCCACCAGGGCCACGATCGCATCTGCAAGCTCGGTCTCCTGCCTGCCTGATGTCTCGATCTCAATAAAGGTTCCCTTGGAGGCTGCCAACATCAAAAGTCCCATGATGCTGTCGCCCCCGGCATGCAATCCGTCTTTCGTGACCTTTGCCGTCGCGTCATGCGCCTCGACGACCTCGACCAGTTTGGCAGAGGCGCGGGCATGCAGCCCCTTGATATTCACGATCTGAATCCGGCGCCGGACGGTCATAAACCTAACCTTTGGCCCATTTCAGGCCCATTTCGGCGTCAACAGCATGGCTGTCGATATATTTGCGGCCTGCGGCCAGTGCAGCAGCGACAGCATCAGGCACGCTTTTCCCACGCGATTTGGCCAGCTTGATCAGCATCGGCAGATTTGCGCCGTAAAGGATGCGGCGATTGTCCGGGCTACAGGCGCGCAAACTCAGATTCGAAGGCGATCCACCGAACATGTCGGTCACGATCACCACCCCGTCGCCCTGATCCACTGCGTCAGCGGCATCGCAGATCTCCGACTGCTTGGCCGCGCGGTCATCATCGGGCTGGATTGCAATGGTAATGACACCATCCTGTCGGCCCACGACATGCTCAACAGCCGCGAGATACTCCCGCGCGAGCCCGCCATGTGCCACGATCACGATACCGATCACGCGTTTGGTTCCTGTTTCGACGCCACGGTGCCTGCAACGTCGCCCGTTGCGGCCCGGCGTTCCAATTCCCTGTGCCGCTTAGACACGGGCCAACCGTCCGCTGCAAGTGCCTTGGCCAGTCTTTCCGCTACGGCGACCGACCGGTGTTGCCCGCCGGTACACCCAAATCCGATCGACAGGTGCGATTTGCCCTCTGCACGGAACGCGGGGAGCAGGAATCCGACCAGCCCGGCGATCTGCGCAAAGAACGCGTCAAAGCGTGGGTCGGCGGCCACATGGGCATCCACCGCGGGGTCGCGGCCATCCTTGCCACGCAGGGATCTGTCCCAATGCGGGTTGCGCAGAAACCGACAGTCCATGACGATATCGAGGCCGCGCGGCAAACCACGTTTGTAGCTGAAGGATTGCACGGTAATCCCCATAGTGCGCCCTTCGCGCGGGGCAAACCACCCTTCGACCTCGGCGCGCAGGTCATGCGGGGTAAGGGCAGTGCTGTCGATCAGGATATCGGCGCGGGCGCGGATCGGGGCCAGCAACGCGCGCTCGCGCTGGATGCCGGTCAGGGCCGCGTCATTGGGCGCCAGCGGGTGACGCCGCCGGGTTTCGGAATAGCGGCTGACCAGGACATCCTCGTCGCAGTCGATATAGAGCACCTGACCGGACATGTCGTCACGAGCCGCCAGTTGGTCGATCATTTCGATCAGGGCGTCGGTGCCAAAATCACGGTTGCGCACATCTAGGCCAAGTGCCAGTGGCCGGGCCAGCGGCGGCCCGCTGATCAGCCGCGGCACCAGCGACAAGGGCATGTTGTCGATGACCTCATAACCCAGATCCTCAAGCGCGTGGATCGCAGTCGACCTGCCGGCGCCCGAGGGGCCGGTGACAAGCACAATACGCTGCTGGCCGTCATCGGCCATTTCCATCGCGGCGACTGGTGTGGACGTTGTCATCAGGACCTCCGGCCTGCCTTGAGATATTGCAGAACTGCGGCGGCAAAATGGCCCGTCTCCACTTTGTGAAGCAAGGGCAGACGCTGTTCCAGCAGGGTCACATGCCGCTGCGGCGGTAATCGCTCCGTATCGGTCTGATCCAGATCGACCACCAGTGCCAGCGCCACCTGCGCCAGCGGTTCTGCCACCAGAATCCCCACGCCGCGCGCCTCGATCATGCCCTGTAACGGCGGCGGGCAACGCGCTATCACCTGCGCGCCTTCCCGATTGATCAGGCTGCGGTCATCCGCGACCAGGCTGCAGCCCATTGCCATCAGCGATAGGCCCAGTGCGGACTTGCCGGTGCCGGATGCGCCGGTGATCAGCACGCCGCGCCCGTTCAGCGCCACTGTCGTGGCATGCAGGATGAGCGGTTGCGGATCAGCCATCTCCGGCCCTCAGACCGGCAGGCCCACGACAAACCGCGCGCCGAGCGGGTCAGAGCTTGGGTCGGCCTCCGTCGGGCGGATATTCTCCGCCCAGATCACGCCGCCATGCGCCTCGACGATCTGCAGAGAAATGGCGAGGCCGAGGCCAGAGTTATTGCCAAACTGTCCCTCGGGGCGTTCGGAATAGAACCGCTGGAAAATCTTGGTCAGTGCGGATTCAGGGATGCCGGGGCCGGTATCCTCGACCACGACCAACACCCGGTTCTCGCGCTTGCGCGCCCAGATACGGATCGCGTCACCCTCTTCGCAAAACGAAATCGCATTGGTGATGATATTGACAAAGACCTGCGCAAGCCGGCCCTCAAGTCCCTGAATGATGATCGGGCCGGGGGGCAGATCGGCAATGAAATCAATGCCTTTCGCCTCGGCCTCCTTGCCCAGAAAACTGTTCAGATTGCCCAACATTTTGAGCAGGTCAAACGACTGTTCCTCTTCCTTGACCAATTCGCTGTCCAGCCGGGAGGCGCTGGCAATATCACTTACCAATCGGTCCAGCCTGCGCACGTCATGTTCGATCACGTCGAGCATCTTCTCTCGCTGATCCTCGCGTTTCGCAATCCGCATGGTGCCCACGGCAGAGCGGAGCGAGGCCAGCGGATTCTTGATCTCATGCGCGACGTCGGCGGCAAATTGTTCATTGCCTTCAATACGTTCATAAAGAGCGGCGACCATTCCGCGCAATGCGCCCGACAGGCGGCCAATCTCGTCCGGGCGACCGGTCAGATCGGGAATGCGGATGCGGTTGGGCGACATCTTGCGGGCATTGCGGTCGCGGCCCAGTTCGGCAGCGGCGGCCAGATCGGCCAGCGGATTGGCGATGGTAGAGGCGAGAACGAGGCTCAGGCCGATCGACACCAGAATCCCGATCACGAACATCTGGAGCACCCGTTCGCGTTCGCGGCGCACCAGCGCGTCAATCTCACCTGCGGCACTGGTCAAGGCGATGACACCAACCGTGCGCTCGCCCTGCCTTATCGGCGTGGCCACTGCAAAGATCGTGCGCCCGTCCGGATCGGTCCGGGTTTCGACTGCGGTATTGCCATTAAGCGCGTTCCCGACCAGCGACCTTGCCTGCCCGGCAGTATCGAATGTCTCGGATGGCGCAGTCTGCGGCGCCAGTAACCCGGCAAGCGCGGTCCAGCCTGCATTGAGCAGATCGGAGATCAGCGTGCCACCCTGATCGAAATTGAGGCCCGTCACCGGTCCTGCCGTCGCATTGGACTGGGCCTGTGCCACCAGCCTCTCGGTCGTGTCGAAAACGAAAATCTCGACCCCGCCGCGCAGATCGAGCCCGGCCAGCGTGGCGCTCACGTCGATCCCGTCGCCGCTGACCATATTCACCGGCGCGCCGGCCGGCAGTTGCGATTCGAACACGTCAGCCACAAGCTCGGCCTCGCTGACCAGACCCGAGGCGCGCTGATAGGCCAGATTGTCGCGTGTCGGGGTCAGATAAAGCATCCCCGACACGAGGATGATCAGTGCCAGCAGGTTAAAGGTGATGATCTTGCGCGCCAGCGGTGACCGGTTCAACGTGATCAGCCCGCGCTTGCGACGGCGCTCGACCAATTCTCTTTCTGCCAGACCTTCCGGCGCGACCCAGTCATCGCCCAGAACGACATCGCCCTGCGCCCGCGCATCCGCCGCGGCGGCCTGTTTTGCCGCCCTGCGGACGGAATTCAGGTCGCGCACGTCAATCTTTGGGGCAGCGGTCATTGCCGGATTAGCCCTTATTCTTCGTTATATCGATATCCAATGCCGTAAAGCGTCTCGATCGCCGAAAACTCGTCATCGGCCTGCCGCATCTTCTTGCGCAGCCGCTTGATATGGCTGTCGATCGTGCGGTCATCGACATAGACCTGATCGTCATAGGCCACATCCATGAGCTGATCGCGGCTTTTGACAAAACCGGGGCGCTGCGCCAGTGCCTGCAACAGCAGGAATTCGGTCACGGTCAACGACACATCACGACCTTTCCACTTCACCGCGTGACGCAGCGGGTCCATGGTCAGGTTGCCGCGCGACATGACCTTGTTTTCCTCTGACGTATCAACGACTTCGCCAGAAATAACGTCCTGACGGCGCAGGAGCGCACGGATCCGCTCGACCAGAAGCCGTTGCGAGAACGGCTTCTTCACATAGTCGTCCGCGCCCATCCGCAGGCCCAGAACCTCGTCGATTTCATCATCTTTCGAGGTGAGAAAGATCACCGGCATCGAGGTTTTCTGGCGCAAACGCTGCAACAGGTCCATCCCGTCCATGCGCGGCATCTTTATATCCAGCACCGCCATATCCGGCATACGCTTGTTGAACGCATCCAGCGCGGTCTGGCCGTCATTATATGTATCGACTTCAAAGCCTTCAGCTTCGAGTGTCATGGACACGGACGTCAGGATATTCCTGTCGTCGTCCACCAATGCGATTTTCGACATGGGGTTCCTCTTACTGCTCAATGGTTATTTTTTGCCTGCTTTTTCACAACTATGTCCCTTTTTTGACGCCATGAATCAATCTTAATCTGCGAATCACCCCGCTGGCGCTGCCTCATTTGGACCGAAAATCCGTAACCAATGGCTAAAATGCCTCACCATTCTGTCAAGGATCGGGTATTTGCTTTCGCCGGGTCAGCCGGAAACGGCCGCTCTCCGGACCTCTCCATCGATGGTTGCGCTAACATCAAGATGGTTGCGCTAACTGTGACAAGCCCGGCTGTTCAGATTGGAAATCATCATGTTAAGGGTCGCGCACAGGCTCCGTGAGTAGGGCCTTTTGAGGAGCAAAACCATGGACCATGGACGCGTGAACCCCGCGATGACGCTTGATGCACAGGGCATCACCGGGCTGGCCCATGTCTATTATAACCTGCGTGAACCGGCCCTGATGCAGGCGGCGCTGGTCAATGGCGAGGGCACGCTGGGGCAGGGCGGGACGCTTCTGGTCAAAACCGGCAAATACACCGGCCGCAGTCCCAAGGACAAACATGTGGTGCGAACGCCCACCACCACCGACGTGATCTGGTGGGAAAAGAACGCGCCGATGGCGCCGGAAAAATTCGACATCCTGCACGCCGACATGCTCGCGCATCTGCAGGGCAAAACCGCCTATGTGCAGGACCTGAAGGCCGGGGCAGACCCCGCCTATCGCATCGATGTGCGGCTCGTGACCGAGCTTGCCTGGCATGGCCTGTTCATCCGGCACCTGCTGCTGCGCCCGACGACGGATCAGGTCGACGCGTTCACCCCTGATTTCACCGTCATCAACTGCCCCGGCTTTTTTGCCGATCCAGTCCGGCACGGTTGTCGCACCGATACGGTCGTGGCCATCCATTTCGACAAGAAACTGATCCTGATCGGCGGCACCGAATATGCGGGCGAGAACAAGAAGGTCGTGTTCACCCTGCTTAACTATCTGCTGCCGCCCAAGGGGATCATGCCGATGCATTGCTCGGCCAATCACGCGCCGGGCAATCCGGTCGATACGGCGATCTTCTTTGGCCTCTCCGGTACCGGCAAGACCACGCTTTCGTCCGAACCGTCGCGCACGCTGATCGGCGATGACGAGCATGGCTGGTCCGATCGTGGCACCTTCAATTTCGAAGGCGGCTGTTATGCCAAGACGATCCACCTCTCGCCCGAGGCAGAGCCCGAGATTTATGCCACGACGTCGCGGTTCAGCACCGTGATCGAGAATATGGTTTACGATCCCGAAACCCTGGAACTCGATTTTTCCGATGACAGCCTGACCGCCAACATGCGTGCCGCCTATCCGATGGATTTCATTTCCAACGCTTCGGCAACCGGGCTTGGCGGACATCCCAAGAACATCATCATGCTGACCTGCGATGCCTTCGGCGTGCTGCCTCCCATCGCGCGTCTGACCCCGGCGCAGGCGATGTATCACTTCCTTTCCGGCTTCACCTCCAAGGTGGCGGGGACAGAGCGGGGCGTGACCGAACCCGAGCCGACCTTCAGCACCTGTTTCGGCGCACCCTTCCTGCCGCGCCGGCCAGAGGTCTATGGCAAACTGCTGCAACAAAAGATCGCCAAGCACGGTGCTACCTGCTGGCTGGTCAATACCGGCTGGACCGGTGGCGCCTATGGCACCGGGACCCGCATGCCGATCAAGGCGACCCGCGCGCTGCTGGCCGGCGCGCTGGACGGGAGCCTGATCGAAGGGGCGTTCCGCAAGGACCCGAATTTCGGCTTTGACGTGCCGCTTTCGGTCGAAGGCGTTGACACCGGCCTGCTCGATCCGCGCAGCACCTGGGCAGACCCCGCCGCCTATGACCGGCAGGCGCGCAAACTGGTCGAAATGTTCGCCGCCAATTTTGCGCAATATGTGCCGCATATCGACGACGATATCAAAGCAGCCGCAATCGGCTGAGCAGACAGGGCGCGCCGCCATTGGCGAGCATACGGGCGCGCCCTCACCGCATCGCGGCCTCTGCCTCCTGCGTCACCGCATCCAGGGCATGTCCCAAGTCGGCCACCAGCGCCGCGATCTGCCCTTCGTCGGCACGGCGCGGCACATCGGCGTCCCAGCGGCGATAGACACTGACCCCGCGGGTAAACGGCAGGGGCATCACCATTCTGTCCCAGCTGTTCACGCGCCGGTGCCGCTGCATGGCATAGGCATAGAGGAACACCGGCGCACCGGTGGCGCGGGCCCAATCGAGCGGCGCGGATTTCATGACCCGCGCGGGGCCGATCGGGCCATCGCCGGTCATGCCGATACTGCTGCCCTCCTGCAGGCGGCGCATCACCGCACGCGAGGCGCCACGGTTTCCCCCCTTGGCCGCCATCGCCACAGGCTCCAGCCCGAACCGGGCCTGTACCGCGCCCGACACCATCCCGATCGGAGAGGTATCGCGCAGCGTCGACAACCGCCCCTTGCGGATCGGCCAATGTCGCGGCCCCATCAGCGAACATTCATGCCACAGGATCAGGATCACCGGCCCCTGCGCCAGCGCCGCCAACAACGCGTCATCGCCCCGGCGCTCCCAACGGGTGGTGGCGTGGCACAGCCTGACCCAGCCGGCGATAAAGCGGCCTAACCCTCCGGCCATCAAAGCCGAAAGCCGTGGCGAGGCGACAATCCGTTTGCGCAGTGTCAGATCAAAGCTCCCGTTGCCAATCGTCTGGCACAATGTCGCCATTAGGGCGGCACGGGGCAAGGGCGCGCTACTTAAATCCGGCCAAAGCCTGCTTATCTGTGTCGTCAAACCCGCCACTTCGGGCTCACCAGACAGGAGCTTAATCATGAACGGCAATATCACCTCGATCCGGTCCTTTCTCGACCAGATGCTCACGCAGGGGCGCGATGCGGCCCGGCAGGGCGAGGATCTGGCCGCAAACCGGCTCGGTATCGGTGATGATCCCGCTGCACGGCAGCAGATGCGCAATACCGCGCTGGCCAGTGGTGCGGCGGCGGGTGTGTTCGGCCTGCTGCTCGGGTCGCGTGGCGGGCGTGGCATGCTCAGGACCGGGGCGGTGGTTGGCGGGCTCGGCCTTTTGGGCAAACTCGCCTATGACGCGTATGCCAAAGGCAACCGTGACGCCGAACCCGCGCCGCAAGCCGCGCCCATCAGCATGATCACTGACGGGACCGAAGAACGGCGGGCGCGGACCCTTGCCTCCGCGATCATCGCCGCGGCCAGATCCGATGGCCATATCGACGAAAAAGAGCAGAGCGCGATCGAGGCACAGCTTGCCGCCTTGCCCATTCCGGTACGTGCCGCGCTGACCGTCGAACTGATGCGCGCGCCCGATCC
>Ga0105053_10009339_pt1 | contig 12504 bp, 18 predicted proteins | sample BON01_FD_78093 | JGI IMG/M metagenome (GOLD analysis project Ga0105053, IMG submission 78093) | Freshwater microbial communities from Lake Bonney liftoff mats and glacier meltwater in Antarctica - BON-01 | ecosystem: Environmental > Aquatic > Freshwater > Ice > Glacier meltwater | place: Lake...
CTGAGGGGGGGGCCGGACCCGGTCGAGCTCGTCGATCCCGATAAGCCAGAGCGGGTGTTGGCCAGTATGAGTAATTCCACTGGCCTTGTCTTCTCCTTCAGAGGCACGGTGTGAGTATGGTTGCTCGTGTGTGTTTCATCCTCCCTTTCGCCGCTTACTATTCCTCCTTCTTCTCTTATTGACTGCTGGCCACTTTCTCTGCATTTCTCTTTCTCCTGACCTCTGTCCTGCTCATCTGATGCTCCAGTATTCCCCTCTTTTGCGACTTTCATTTATACGCTTTAGTTGATTGCACACTTCTTCACCTCCCTTCTCACCACACCTCTCTCACCACCCAGGATGTTGATCTCCCTCGTGCTTAACAACAAGGTTGCGGCGAAGGTGCGCGCCTTTCTCGTTGACTACCTGCAAAAAGACATGGAAAGGAAGATGCCGAGCGTCAGGGTGGAGATTACCCGACGCAAGGCGGAAGAGAAGGCGCAGGGGCTCCTCAAGGACAACACCAAGGAGAATTTCAGTGCTCTGGTGGAGTTAGCAGGCAAAAAATTTGCGACCATTGATATGGGTCGTGAATTCAAGTGAGTATCCCTTTTTCCCCCCACTATTCCAATCCTTCTCACTTCTGACCTGATTACTTTATTTCACCCACATTTGTTTCTCACCATGCTTGTTATTGCCACACAAACACAGGGGGGGTCTCGTGGGTCTCGGGAAAGACCCTCTTTCTCGCGCGAGGTTTCTTGCGCACACTGGCGTCACCCACACCCACTACAGGAAGGCCCTTACCCCGTAAGTCCCCGTGCGAGCTCTTTGTTTGACCCCTCTTTTGACCATCATTTCTCATCCCCTTCCGTACGCCCTTCTCTCTCCTCTCATTTTCTCCCTCCTCCCCTCTCTTCTCCTCCTCCACTCCTAGGACCGGGGCCGCGCTCAATTTCCTCATGAACCGTTCGGCCCTCACGCTCCTGCAAAGGGGCAGTTCGAACAAGGACGCCCTCCGCCTCAGCACTCGCTATGCCGAGAGCATGCAGAAGATGACCAACGGCAACGTCCCCTTGACCGAGGAGGGGAAGATGGAGTTCATGACCGCCCCCACCGCTAAAAAGGTGAGGCGTGCGCATGATTTTATTATCTATTTCTTACCTTTTGGAAATCTTTTATTCAATTACCAATTCAAAACTTACGAAAGCAAATCATAAAAGCCCGCTGTAAAAGAAACAAATCACTCAATATTTATAATTCAAGAAAATGACTGATATAAAGACAATCAATCTAAACCTTTGAAAAGCAGACTCCTCCTTTACTCACTCTCCTTATAACCCAATACTTAACACATAGCGCAAGCAGGAGCAGCAAGCGCAGTTGCCGGCGAACCAGCGCCCCCGCACCCGCGCAGTCGCCTTGCTGGCCGTCACGGCCACCCCCATGAGGAGGCCCGAGGCTCCCCAGCACGAGACTGACGACGAGGGCGACAACTAAGGGGTTGTGGCCCGTTGGTGGTGGGGTGGGGAGAGGAGGGGAGGGAGGAGGAGGAGGAGGAGGAGGAGGAGGGAGAGGAAGATGTTGGAATTGTCAAACATTACTTTTACGAATTTGCTGGGTATTTGTCTTCTCGGTAGTTTGGTCTGGGCGGCGAGACACGGAGGGACAGGTACCGTAGCAGCAGCAGCAGCAGCAGCAGCAGGGGCAGCAGCAGCAGCAGCAGGGGCAGCAGCAGAACCTGGAAGGCTTAAATTTTTATTTTGTTTTGAAGATTAAGAGCCACGACGCGAGAATTGAGAGGAGGTAAGGTAGAGATGCCTGTGTCCACAAGCCTCTATTGCATTTTGTGTTTTGAAGAATCCGATTCTAGTCCGCGAAAATGACCGGGGGAAAAGAAGGGATAGAACTTAAGAAACGAAATAAAGAGAGAGAGAGAGCAAGGAAGCGAGGAAAGAAGATTGACAAAGAAGAAGAAATCAGGGAACATTCAGAGAGAGAAGAAAAAACGAAAGAGAGACAGAAAGAAGGAGACGGGAACGAGGAGAGAGAAAAAGGGTCGGTAAGCGTAGGTCGAGCTAGGACGCAAGTCCTTTACTCTCTGCCTGACATGTCCCCGTCATCATTCCCCCCGCCTCACGCACACACACCGCAAACATGATCATAGAAGAGAGAAAGAAATGAAACGAAAGAAGGAGAGATTTCAAACGAAAAGGGAAGGAAAAAGAAGGGTAGAGAGGAACAACATCATCGGACGCCTCACAGGACGAGATTATCACCATTCACAAGGAGGAACACCAAAAGGGAACGTGAAAAAAAGGGAAGAAACAAAAGGGAACCCAATATCGATGCACTTGCCTTCCAAAGCTTCGTCTATTGCTACTTTAATATGAAAATATACTTCATTCATACACTCATCCTTCCTCCTTCCCCCCTACCCCACAAAGAAGGAAACTCCCTCCGTCCTTCCAAATACTCATCCACTTCCGAGAAAGTCCTCACGCACGCAAACCCCCTCCCCAACTCCTCACCAATCGGCCCATTCCCAGGCCTCACACTCAACAAAACCCTCATCCCCGCCTCCCGTGCCGCCAACCCCTCCTCCACCACGTCCGTCAAAAACAACACCTCCTCCATCCCTTCCACACCCAGCGACAACCCGATCTCTTGATAACTCTTCTTCTCCCTCTTCCTCCCCACGGTCGTATCAAAATAACAACTCAAATATTCCCTCAAATCCCCTCCTAAAGCCGTATAACCAAACAACAGCCTCTGGGCCTCCCTCGATCCACTCGAATAAATCGCCAACTTCAACCCCGCCCTCCCTCCCTCCCTCCCTCGTGACCACCTCCGCAACGCCTCCGGAACATCCTCATAGACATGAGAACGGATTTCTCCCTTCTCATACCCAGCCCTCCAGATATGTCCCTGCAATTGCTTCAACGCCGTCGTTTTCCTATCCCTCCCCATCTGCCACTCCACATTCCGCACCACCGCCTCCACCACCCCCTCCCTCCCTCCCGCCGTCCCGTCCTCCTCCGGGATCAGCGGAAGCCCTCCCTCCGTCCCTCCCTCCCCCTGTGCTTGCGCATCCACTAATGCCTGCGCGCGCAACGCAGCGATATCTACTAAAATTTCAGGGTCTTTTTGTAGTATTTTTTCTCTCACATGCGTACCCACTGCAGCCTTAGCATAGGGAAACAACGTGTCATGCACGAACGAAATCGACGTCGTCGTCCCCTCAATATCCATCAACACATGCTTAATCGCCCTCCCTCCCTTCCGCCCTCCCTCCTCCTCCTCCTCACTCCCATGATGGTGATGGTGGTGCTTGGTCGTCGTCCCTCCTTCCCTCCCTCCCTCCCCTCCTCCTCCCCCACCACAACAAGACCCCATCCCATCCATTGCCCTTTCCGCCTCTTCCTCCAAGGACGAAAACGACCGCCGCGAGGAGGGTGGGAGGGAAGGCGCGCTCAAAGCAGCAGTAGCAGCAGTAGCAGCAGTAGCAGCAGCAGCAGCAGTAGGAGGGGTAGAGTAATCGATTCCGAGCCGATGCATTTCTACTGCTAGTTTAAACAGATAATGATAACACTCTGCTTGTGTCTTGGCTTGCATCCATGTGCTCCCCCAAATATAAATCCCGTGTCTTCTCACTAGGACAGCTGTGGCCTCTGGGTATTTCCGAATTGCTTCCCCTAGAGAATCAGCCAAGTCGGCTTCATGGGGCGTGTTTTCAATAATGGGGATGACGAGGGTAGAGAGGTAGCCGTGCCCCTGAATGCCTTTGATCATTTCTTGGTGCGTCATTCGGAATTCGGTGGCGTGCTCGCCTTGGAGGAGGGTGGCCAGAACGCAGTCCATGCCGTGGGAGTGGATGACAGCGCCTAGGGGGAGAGAGGGAGGGAGGGGGAGAGCGAGGGATTGGTGAGTTTCTGGTGATGCCTTTGATTATTTCTTGGTGGTTTATTTCAGTCCATTTCATGGGATAGAATGTCGGGGCCTAGGGGAAGGGAGGGAGGGAGGGAGGGAGGGAGGAAGGGAAGGAGGAAAAAAGACGACACACATCAGGGAATTGTAGTCTGAAGAGACCCCAGCATGGGAGGCATGACTCGGGCTTCAAGGGTTGTCATCATTTGAGTGTCGTCTTCGATTAGTTTCTTCTGATTCATTTTATTTTTGTTCATTCTATTTCAATAATAATTGGTCATTTTTACCCCTCCCTCCCCTCCCTCCTTCCCTGCCTCCCTTCAATCACTAAATATATACGAGAGAAAGATGGACTCACCCGCGTTGCGGATGCGGTAGGAGTGGAAGAAGAGAGGAGCACAAGCCGTGAGCTTGAGGCGGGCCCGACCAGGCTTGGACTCGGGGGGAGCGTAGAGTTGATTGCCGCTGTTGTGTGTTGTGTTGATAGGTGGAAGAGATGTGTGAGAGTGAGTTTGTGAAGTTGTGACAAAGAGATAATGCAAAGAGTGGCATTAATGGAGAGACGGACAGAAATGTATATCGTTTATGAATTGATTTTGAGAATACAATAAGTAGTGAATAAATAAATGTATATGAATAAATAAATGAAATAAATGAATTACCTCATGTCCAGCACATACAGCTCCTCGGGCAAGATTCGCTCCTTCTGCACACCCGACGGTGTCATATACACCCTATTCCCATGCCGAATACTTATACTCCCCCCCGTGCCCGTCACCCATCCCAACTCATAAAACTGCCGGCACAAATCCACAATCAACTGCTGCATCCCCCCTCCCTCCCTCCCTTCCTCCTCCTTCCTCAAGCTCGCCAGGCGCAGTTCGTCTTCGCGGGAGGAGAAACGATAGGTCTTGACAAATTGACTCTCCTTCCCATCTGCACTACTACTACTACTACTTCTACTACTGCTGCTGCTTCTGCCGCTACTACTACTGCTCTTCGTCCGGCGTTCCAGCACCACAAAGGCATCCTCGGAAGGAAAGACGAGACGACGCGACATGGTATTACGTAAGACCAACGCATCTTTCTTACTTAAAGCGATGCGGATCCAGGCATCGGCGCTATCACGGACGTCGATATACAGACGACCGTCGGAGAGGGCGTAGTATTCTTGTCCGTTGCTGTCTTGGAGGCAGTGCTCGCGACCGAGTTCCTGTGTGGGGGTGGATGGGTTGGGTGGGTGGGGAGAGCAGGTGGAAGTCAGTGAATGTGGGAGTAAAGGCAAGAGATAATGGACGTCTGGGATGCTTTCTAAGCAAGGCGCTGCCTTCTCTGGCTCCCCCTCATACAAGCGTTGGTTTGAGGAGGGGAGGTCATGATGTTGGCAGCACCAATCCACACTTCCCACCCCAACCACACCAACAAACTCACCTTGACCGTGTCCGCAAACGCCGCCGCCAGATGCTCCTCGCTCAGCTCCATCGTTTCCCCCACCGCTGCCTCCATCCCCGTCGTGGCCAAGACCTCTTTCGCTGGCCCTACGCATGCCCCCAGCTCCTGCAGGATGGCAGCCGTGCATTCCTGCTCGGGGTCGCTGAGGAACCACGCCCGCATTGGCTTATTTTCCAGGGGGGAAGAAAAAGTGCCCTCCCCTGTCCTGTTTGTTGTGGTTGTGGGTGGGAGGCGTGGTTAAAACAAGCAAAGGCACCAACACATGTGGATCAGGCAAGATTCCTCCAAGCCGCACGTTTTTCAAGTTCATCCTCCGTGCTTGCTGCGGGACGAGATGCAGCGTCGAGCACATTCTTTCGGGCCGTTGGGAAATCGTGCGCGGCCCTCCCTGACCCCGCGCACCACACACGGCGTCGCACACACCACAGTGGTGCACTTGTACTGCATCGATAGGGAATCCTGATAGACGAGTGCTTGTAGCCTGTGTCTTCTTGTCCACGCAAAAAAAGGCAGGCTCTAATGGGCCAGCGTGTCGTGCGTCCTTTTTCCTTCCCCTTCTTACCCACTCCCCACCCACCCCAAACGCACAGGCACTCAGCCTAGCCCCAAGTGTCCGCAACGCCATGAGCAGCGGGGCCGGCGCTGGCAGCGGCAGCACGGCGGGCAAGCCTTCCTCTATGCTGGCGCGGGGTAAGGCCCTCTTGCGCAACTTCTCAGGAGGGGACGAGCCTGCAGCTGCCGATGCCGCAGGCGGCGGCAGTGGTGGGCAACCACACCACCAGCACGAGCAGCAGCGTCAGCAGCAGAAGCAGCAGCAGAAGCAGCAGCAGCAGCAGCAGCAGCAGCAGCAGCAGCAGCAGCAGCCGCGGCACCGTCAGTCCGTCCCTGCCGCGACGACAGGAGCAGCAGCAGCGGCAGGAGGAGGGGCGAGGAAGAAAGGCGTGCCACCCACCGTTGTCCCCCTACGTACAGCAGCAGCACCAGCACAGGCAAGCACATCTTCTTTTTCCAGCCGAAACTCAGTGCCGCAGAAGCAACAGCACCAGGACTCCGAAGGAGGACAGAATGAGTACGACCACCCCAACCACGATGATAAAGACGATGATCCCTTTGCTGGCCCCATTCGCGTCAAGGTCACGACGCCTTCCCGCGGCGATGAGGGGGAAGGGAGGTTGGCTGCTTGGTTGACGTCGCCTAGGCTGTTGGTGTCTGGAGGAGGAGGAGAGCAGCAGCAGCAGCAGCAGCAGCAGCAGCAGCAGCAGCAGCAGCAGCAGCAGCAGCAGCAGCAGCAGCAGCAGCAGCAGCAGCAGCAGCAGCAGGCAGAGGAGGAGGAGGAGGAGGGGGAGGAAGGGGAGGAGGAAGGGGTGTATGAGATAGAAGTTGGGGAGGAGGATTATGGAGAGGAGGGGGATGAGGACGAGGAGGAGGACGAGGAGGAGGCGCCGTTTGATCCACGCAAGGCCCACGAGACCTTTATCTGGCGTGCTTTGCAAGGCTCGCCCATGGTCGGAACCGACGGGAGGAACAGCAGCAGCAGCAGCAGCAGCAGTGGAGGAGTGCAACTTAAAAAGTCCTTAAAATGGGCTGATGAAGACGGGGGGGAATTGAACTGCGTGCAGTATTTTGACAAGAACGCCGAGCCTTCCCAAGTGCTACGCATGATGCTCGCTGCTGATGCCCGTGCGGAAGGCGCGCCTGGCTCGGGGCGTGCCGCTATGGGTAGGGAGGATATTGTGAAGAACCTCGAGCCGTACCTGAAGCAATTGAAGGGCAATGTCCAAGAAGTCCAGCCGGTCAAGCTAATGAGGAATGGAGAGACTAGGGCTGTGTTAATAGCAGGAAGGGGGCCTCTCAGAATGAGAGTGGGGGTAGGCATCGTCTGGATGGGCGGCCTAATTAAACACCTCAAAATGATCAAAAACCCCTCCGCCGAATTCCTCGAAGACGAAGCCCTGCCCCTCCCTCCCTCCCTCCCTCCCTCCTTCCCTCCCCCCCTCCAAACAACACGTCCGACCCCTCCTCCCCTCCCGCGGTCCCAGCACCACCACCACCTCTCCTCCCCCACCCCCTCCTCCCCCTCCTCCTCCTCCCCCCCTCCCTTCACCACCCCCCGCTCCAGCGAATCGGAGCTCCTCCTCCTCTCCACCCCCTATCTCATCGCCCGCCCTCCCTCTTTCCCTCCCCCCACCCTCACTGTACAAGTCCTTTCTGCTCACAACCTCAAGAGTAGTGCCCAATTACCACGGCCCGTCAACCCCTACGTTAAGATAAAATTAGGAGGAAGCGAGGGAAGGACGAACGTGCTCACCAACACAAAGAACCCGGTCTGGTCAGGAGGGGAGGGAGGGGGGGAGGGAGGGGGGGAGGGAGGAGGGGTGAATGTGTTTCGGTTCTTGGCAGAGGATTCGAATGCGTTGTTGAGGGTGACGGTGGGTGATTGGAAGATAGGGAAGAATGTGTGGATTGCTCGGCTTGCTATCCCTCTGGCCTCGATTGAGGTGTCTTCCCCCCCTTCCTCCCTCCCTCCCTCGGGCGGAGCCGGTAGGAGAGGTAGTGCTGGGAAGGAGGAGAATGGAGGGATGGAAGGAGGAAGAGGAGGAGGGATGGAGGGAGGGGTGACGAAGGAATTTCCCTTACGGCTGCGTGTGTCGAGGTTTGGGAAGCGGATCGAGAAGGAGGGGGTGAGTGAGGCTAAATTGATCCTTAGGTTAAAATATGAGTTTTTGGAACGCTCCTGGACAATGGCCGAGTTGAAAGCGAGGGATGAGCAGAGATTGAGGGAGGAAGAGGAGGAGGAAGGAAGGGAGGAAGAGGTGGTGAGGGAAGTAGTGGCTGTTGCAGGAGGAAGGAGGGGGAGTGGAGGAGAGGGAGGGAGGGGGGGAGGAGGAGGAGGAGGAGCAGGGCTGGGGAGGGGGCCGTCGACGGCGGCGGTGGCGGCGACGGCGTGTGTGATTGCGTAAGAGGGAGGGAAGGAGGGAGGGAGGATGGGAGGGTATAGCAGCTGGTAGGACAGAAGGGGTATTTTTATTGTGTGTGAGCGTGGAGGGGTTTGAACAGAAGAAGGAGAAGGAGGATTTAATAAAGGAAAAGAGGAGGAAAGTAGGGAAGAAGAGGGAGGGAGTAGGCAGGGTTAGTCGCCAAGAGCCACATAGAAATAGAAGGATTGGTGACGACGACGATGATGAAATTATAGCAACAAGCAGGAAGAAGGGAGATAAGCGCACTCTAAGGTAGGAGAGGGAGGAAGAAGAATCGAAATCCCCAACAAGAGGACGAGAGGGAAGGTGGATGAGAAGACGAAAAAATCAATCAAGAAATGGACAGGAAGGAAGGAAGGAAGGAAGGAAGGAAGGAGAAAGAAGGAGCGCAAAGCATCTGTGTAGGAGACAATCACATCATGCCTTTTGGCTGGCTCTTGGAGTCCGATGTGGGTTTATCACGTTCTTCTATTCATTGATTGCTTTTGTGTTGTCTTTGATTTCTGCCTTTTCATTTACATTATTTGGTTCATTTCCCTATTCGTGTCTTCTTCTCCTCCTCCTCCTCCTCCTCGTCCTCCTCCTCCTCCTTCCTTTCCTCCTGTCAACTTGATAAGACGATTACCCTCCTTCGCCAACTCACTCACCCCCACCATCCCCCTTTTCACCGCCCATTTCCTCACACTTTCCATTTTCTCCTCCTCTATTTCGATATATTTCCCCCTATCATTCACCACCCCCCTCAACCCTCCTCCCCTTCCTCCCTCCCTCCTTTTCCCCCTCCTAATCTAATCAACCGATTACTTTCTCGTGCCAACTCACTCACCCCCACCCTTCCCTTTCGCATCACCCATTTCCTCACACTTTCCATCTCCTCCTCCTCTATTTCGACATATTTTCCCCTATCATCCACCACCCCCCTCAACCTCCCCATCCCTTCAAGCACCTCCAACCTTTCCAATATCACTTGAACAGGCAACTTAAACCGAGCACTCAACTCATCAAGCAAAACAACCTTCCTCTCTTTAATATACAAAATGAACAAGACAAGCAACCCCTCCTCCTCCATCTCTTCCTCCGCCGTATTCCCCTCTCCTTCCACCTGCATCATCGCTTTCCATTTTTGGAACTCGGCCTCTTCTTCCTCCTTTTTTATTCGTTCCGCCTTCGCTTCCTCGTCCTCCTCGTCCTCTTCTTCCTCCTCTTCCTCCCTCCCTTCCTCCTCCTCCTCTTTTTTTCTAGTTTGAAGAGGGGGCAATCCCAAGAAGACTCGTCGATCTCTCTCCTCTCTCGCGCGTCGCATCTCCTCTTTCAAGGCCTTCTTTTCCGCTTTTACTTTATCCTTCTTCCGTTGCCGCCGCTCGTCTGCTCCTTCTCCTACATATCCCTCCCCCTCCCCCTCCTCCTCTCCCTCCTCGTCCTCCTCCCCCTCATCCTCCCCCTCTTCCTGCAAAGCTCTTCGTAGCTGCCGTGCTCTTGCCCCTCCTCCTCCTGCTACTCCTGCTCCTCCTCCTCCTCGTCGTCGCCGCAACCCTCCTCGCACTTGTAGCTGCTGCTGCCCCTCCTCCTCCTCCTCTTCCACCTCCACACTAGGTCCCTCTCCTGGGCCCAACCACACCAATAACCCACCCACTATCAAAGCCAAGCCTGCTAGGCACACGGCTAGGATGAAGAGGTCCCCCTCCCGTAGCGGCATGATGGCTGAATGATGATTGGACGAGTCGAAGGGAGGCAGGGATGAAAAGAGTAGCTGGGGCGCAAGCAGACGTCTTCTCCGGCTAGGCTAGCTCGTGGTCGTGCGGTTGTCCTCCTGCCTGTCTGCCTGTGTGGTGTATTGTGGAGGGAGGGAGGGAGGGAGGGTGAGCGCATGGAACAATACATGGATGGAACAAAAATCGTGTCTCGATTCTTCAAGCAAGCCCGTCGTCATCTCTGTTCATGCCCCTTTTCTCACTCGCACACACAACCCACACAATCACAGGACGCATGGCAGACGCTCCACCACACCCCAAGGAGGACGGCCAGCAGGCCGAGGAGGCGGCGCCAGTGTCAGGTACGCCTTGTATGCATGTTGGGGAGGGCAGAAGGGGGGCGGGGAGAGGCGATGATGCTGATGCTCCATCAGAGACTCCCCTTTGCCTCAGATGCCATTGACCACGACACTAATTGTGCCGCCCTTGTCTCGTGCACGTATGCTTCGGCTATGTTTGTGCTGCGTGGCTGCAAAAGGAGGGAGGGACTGGTTGCTGTTGATAGGACGCTAGGACGCCTCCCCCCCCTCCCCACCTCGGAAGGATGGGGCATCTACGCGACTCGACTCGACACAACATACCAACTCATTGACTGCACCCTTCCACCCCCACACAGCTTTCAGCTTCCTTACCTCCTCCTCCTTCTCGTCCAACGGCAACATGACAGAAGCAGCAGTAGCAGCAGCAGCAGCAGCAGCAGCAGCAGCAGCAGCAGCAGTGCCGCCTGCCGAAGAAGGAGGAGGGAAGGAGGGAGGGGGATCGGGATTTAGCTTCATGTCTTCTTCCTCCCCTTCCTCCTCCTCCTCCTCGATGCCCACGAGCACGGAGGAGGTTGGAAAGAAACAGGAGGATGACAGTACTACAGCCAAGGCGGCAGAGGCAACGGCTCCAGTAGTAGCGGAAGGAGAACGTTCCTCCTCCTCCTCCCTCTCCGCCTTTAGCTTCCTATCCTCCTCCTCTTCCTCCGTGGCACCCATCACCGCGGCAGAATTATCACCAGCAGCACCCGCACCGGCAGAAAAAGGAGATAAGGAGAAGAAGGCAAAGGAGGAGAGCACCCCGTCCTCCTCCCCTTCGTCCCCGAGCAGAAAACCTGCAGCACCAACAGTGGCAGCAGCAGCCGCAGCACCAGCAGAAAGAGGAGGAGCGACAGACGCACCCACCATAGATGCCTATGCCTTTTTACATGGCTTAGATTCTCCTGTTGCTTCTCCTTCGTCGCCTAGGAAGGAGGAGGGAGGGAGGGAGGGAGGGGTAGGTCGGGGTACCTCTGTTGCTGCCTCTTCTCTTTCGCCCAAGAAGGAGGGATGGAGGGGGGGAGGGGGGAGTGGTGAGGGAATAGGGGCTTCAAGTTCTGCGTTTGCTTTCCTTTCTACTTCGTTGTCGTCTGATGCGGCGTTGCCGCCGGGCAGCAGCAGCAGCAGCAGCAGCAGCAGCAGCAGCAGCAGTAGTGGCGTGGCTTTATCTTCATCTTTTCCAAGCAGAGCACCGATTACGACGACGACCTGCAAGAAAGAAGAAGAAAAAGGAGCAGCAGCAACAGCAGCAGCACCAACAGTAGCAGCAGCACCATCACCTACAGAACCGTCCTCCTCTGCATTTTCATTCGTGGGTGCACCAGCCGCTGCGGCGGGAGGAAGGGATGGCGCGAGCAACAGCAACAACAGCAGCAGCAGCAGCAGCAGCGGTGGTGGTACTGCTATTTCCCTCCCCTCCTCTCCTTCCAAAGCAACCATCAACATTCACACCACAAAGGAGGGCGAGGAAGGGAGGGAGGAAGGGGGGGGGGAAGGCCGCTTCGCCAAGCTCACAGCGCTTCTGAACCTCGAGCCTTCTTCCCTCTCTCCCTCCACCTCTTCCTCCTCCGCCTCCTCCTCTCCCTTACGAAGAGGAGGAAGCAGCAGCGGAAGCATCACCACCACCAGTACAGCCCTTCTTCCCTCTCTTCCTCCCTCCCGCCCTCCCCCTCCTCGGTCTGACAGTAGTGGTGGTTTGCTAGGAGGAGCTGCTTCTCCCCTTATCTTCCCTCAGACCAGCAGTAGCGGCAGCAGCAGCAGAGGCACAATCAAGAAGAAGAAGAAAGCGCCTCTTAAATTAGTAGGGTACGCCCGAGGAGGGGAGGGAGGGAGGGAGGAAGGGGTGATGGAGGGGAGTGGAAGTAGTAGTCTGTCGATTTCGGTGTCTGGTTTAGCACTGGGAGGAGGAGGAGGAGGGGGGGAGGGAGGGAGGGAGGGAGGAAGAGGAGGACAACAATCACCACCACTTCCCTCCACAACCATCAGTCCTCCTTCTCGTCCCCTCCCTCTCTCCACCTCCTCCTCCTCCTCGCCCTCCTCCTCATCTGCCTTCAGCTTCGTCAACGCCGCTCCTCCTCCTCCTCCTCCTCCTCCCCCTTCCTCCCTCCCCCCCTCCCTCCC
>Ga0105053_10009340_pt1 | contig 12503 bp, 10 predicted proteins | sample BON01_FD_78093 | JGI IMG/M metagenome (GOLD analysis project Ga0105053, IMG submission 78093) | Freshwater microbial communities from Lake Bonney liftoff mats and glacier meltwater in Antarctica - BON-01 | ecosystem: Environmental > Aquatic > Freshwater > Ice > Glacier meltwater | place: Lake...
CATTGACCTCAAGGCGACAGGTCGGGCCCCGAGGGCAGCCGCCCCCCCCCGCACCCCGCCGCCTGCGCCGCGTCGGGCAGAACGGTCGACCGAACGGCCGCTGATCTACATCGACGCCGGCCACGGCGGCCGCGATCCGGGGGCTTCCGGGGGCGCGTCCCGCGAGAGCGCCATCAACCTGGCCGCCGCCCTCGACCTGAAGCGCGAGCTGGAGCGCACCGGCCGCTATCGCGTGCGACTGACCCGGGAGAGCGACGTCTATGTCGCCCTCAACCGCCGCGTCGCCATCGCCCGTCAGGCCGAGGCCGACCTGTTCATCTCGCTGCACGCCGACGCCGGGGCCGATCCGGCCACGCGCGGGGCCAGTGTCTATACCCTGTCCGAACAGGGGGCCGGTCGGGCAGTACGCGAGTTCACCCGCGGCGAGAACTGGCACCGCAGCCTGAACCTGCCGGGGCGTGACCCCTCGGTCGACCGGATCCTGCTGGACATGACCCAGCGCGCCACCCAGAACCGCTCGGCCCAGCTGGCGCGGACACTGCTGGGCGAGCTGGAGGGCATGAGCCACCCGATGCTGCGCCGCAGCCACCGCGACGCCGGCCTGGCCGTGCTGCTGGCCCCCGATGTACCCGCCGTCCTGCTGGAGATGGGCTTCATCACCAATCCCGAGGACGAGCGGCTGCTCAACGACACCCGCGCCCGTCGTCGCCTGATGCGGGCCGTGGCCGACGGCATCGACCGGTTTTTCCGCGAACCGGCGGGCGGTCTGCAGATGGCTTCGATCGGGGACGCCGCAGGCCAGCCCTGAAAAAAACGGGTCCAGAGAGTCCAAAGAGTCCAGACCGGATCAGGTGGTGTGGCCGGAAAAAGCGGGTCTGAATCGTCTGAAAACGTCCAAAGTCCGGTTCTGATCTCCTCTCTCTGTTGCTCCACATTCTGCCGTCAGGGATGCAAGGCTTCTTCGCGACCTCCTGCGACGCGACGGGGGAGTGTAGGGCGGCGGCCAGCCATGGTGGGCTGACGGCGCTGTATTTTTTGAAAGGTGCGCGGAGTCAGGGGATTAGTGGCGCGTGATATGCTGACAATCGGCAGATGGGTCGCACCGGACGTTCCTTTTCCTGATGGGAGAAGAAACGCTCAGTGGACCATGAAGCCGAACGATCCGGTCATGGTGTGATCGGTCCCGGCGGCGGTCCAGGCGACCGTGTAGGTGCCGGACGGCAGGGTCGGGACCGGCGAGGTCAAGGTCTCGACCGGCGCGGCAGACAGGGTGGCCGACAGCGGAATGCGTTGGCCTGCGGCATTGGTCAGGACGACGGACTGCATCGTCATGGCGTGCGGCAGGGTCAGGGAAATCGTAGTCGGCGAGGCGTTCAGCATAGCCCCGGCGGCGGGCGTGGACGTCCTCAACGCGGTCCCGGTCGGAGGGGGCACCGACATCGAACCGTGCGACATGGCCGACATGTCGTGGCCCGCGTGCGAACCGGCAGCCATCGAATGGCCAGCGTGAGGATCAACCGCCGGGGCAGACTGCGGGGCCTGGGCCGGCATAGCGTGTCCCGCGTGGGGATCAGAGGTCGGAGCCGGCATGGCGTGTCCCGCGTGGAGGTCGGCTGCCGGCGCAGTCTGGGCACCGGCCGAACCGGCGGTGAAAGCCGCGATCAATCCGATGGTGGCGAAGGTGATGGTTCTGGTCATGGTCGTCTCCTTGAGAAGGCAGGCCCCGAACGTCGGGATCAGGCCGGACGTCTGGGCGGTGCGCCGAAATTGCGGTCGTTGCTGACGCGACTGGCGACGGTGCCGGGCGGGTTTTCGTACCAGCCCGGGTCGCTGTAATCGCCCGCACGGATGTCGTCGCGAACCTTCACCAGGGTGAACATCCCGCCCATCTCGATGTTGCCGAAGGGCCCCCGCCCCATCATCATCGGCAGGGTGTTGGCAGGGCCCTGATGACCCCCGTTGGTGTGGTCCTGATGCTCGGCCATCCCTTCGCGGCCCATGGGCATATAGCCGGGCAGCATTCGGCGGACCCGGGCCTCCACACCGGTCTGATCGACGCCGGTCGGGTTGGGGATGTCGTGGCCCATGGCGTTCATGGTGTGGTGGGCCATGTGACAGTGCAGTGCCCAGTCGCCGGGCACGGCGTCGAACTCGATGTCGCGCATCTGGCCGACGCCGACAATCTCGGTGGCTTCTTTGCGCCACTGCGCCCGGGGCGCGCGCCCGCCGTCCGAGCCGGTGACGTCGAACTGGACGCCATGCAGATGGATCGGGTGGTTCCACATTGACAGGTTTCCGACCCGGATACGGACCCGGTCGCCGGTCCGGGCCACCAGCGGCTCGATCGCCGGAAAGACCTTGGAGTTGAAGGTCCACAGGTCGAATTCGGTCATCACCGCCGGATCGGGCCGCCACGTTCCGGGATGCAGAGCCCAGTTATGCAGCAGGAAGGCGAAGTCGCGGTCGATGGCCTCACGCTGGCGCGGATGGATGATGAACAGCCCCATCAGCCCATAGGCGATCTGGGTCATCTCGTCGGCGTGCGGATGATACATATGGGTGCCGTGCTGGCGCAGGGTGAACTCATAGGCATAGGTCTCGCCCGGCTGGATGTGCGGCTGGCTGACGCCGCCGACCCCGTCCATGCCCGAGGGCAGGATCAGGCCGTGCCAGTGGACCGTGGTGTGTTCGCCCAAGGCATTGGTGACGAAAATACGGACCCGGTCACCCTCGACCGCCTCGATGGTGGGGCCGGGCGTAGAGCCGTTGTAGCCCCAGCAGGTCGCGGTTGAACCCGGGCCGAACTCGTGCTGGATCTCTTCCGCAATCAGGTGGAACTCCTTGACGCCGCTGTTCATCCGCCAGGGCAGGGTCCAGCCGTTCAGCGTCCGTACCGGGGTGTAGCGACCGTCGCGCGGGACGGTCGGCACCGGGCCTGCGGTGACGGGTGCGGGGGCGCGCGTCGCCGCTTGGGCGGGCATCGGGATGGCATGGCCGGAATGGTCCTGGGCCACGGCGCGACTGACCGGGCCGGCGGCCGAGGCCAGGACCACAGTGCCGGTCGCCAGCATGATGTCTCTGCGGCTCACGCTCACGGGCGGCCTCCGTGGTTGCTGTGATCAGGGGTCGGGGTGGGTGCCGGTGCGACGGCGGGTTCGGCACCATGCTGTGAATGTTCCATGCCCGGCATCGCCGTCCCCGCCGGCGGCGTCAGGATGTCCGAAACGCTCGGGCTTGCTGCAGTGGTCTGTCGCTCGCTGGGCAGACGCGCGCCTACCACCCGCATCAGATCAACCCGCGCCAGCCAGTAGTCGCGCACGGCCTCCAGATAGCTCTGCCAGGCGTCATATTCCTCGGTCTTGGCCCGGATCAGATCGAAGACGCCGATCAGCATATAGTTCTGCTGTTCCTGGCTGCGTGCCACCACGATCTCGCGCTGGGGTACCAGGGCCTCACGGTGGATGCGCACGATGTCGCTCATCACCCGTACCCGCTCTGCGCCGGCATCAACCGCATTGGCAGAGCTCATCTCGATGCGTGCCAGTCGGGCCTGCGCCACCCGAAGCTGGCCTTGAGCCCGCGCCACCCGCGCCTGACCCTGGTTGAAGATCGGCAGCTCCAGCTCCAGCGTCGGCCCGCTGATCCGCGAGCCGTCGATTTCTTCCTCGCGCTCATAGCCGATGCCGGTGTCGCCGAGCAGGCGGAAGGCGCGGGTGACCCCCGCGGCGCTGGCACTGATTACGGCTTCACGCTGCGCGGCCAGCAGGGTCAGATTGCTCTCGGCGGCCATGCGGCGCAGGTCCGCCGGATCGTCCTCAGTCGCCACCGGCAGGGGCAGGACGGTCGTCGCCTGCCATTCGGCCTCGGCCCCGGTCAGGCCGATCAATGTGGTCAGGTCCAGCCGCGCCATGCGAGCATCGACCGCCGCGCGCGCTGCGTCGATCCGCGCCTCGCTGGCAGCGGCCTGTTCGCGGCTCAACTGGAGTTCGGAAATGTTACCGGCATTGAAATAGCGCTGGGCCAGATCGGCGGACGCATCGAGCCCCTCGGCGACGGCGGCGCGCATCGCAGCGACCTGATTGGCGGTGACGAGGACATACCAGGCGGCCTCGACCTCCAGACTGACATCCATCACCGCCGAGGCGATCTGATAGCGCGCCCGCTCGTGCTCGGCCCGGGCCAGCCGCACCCGTGACGGCAGCACCAGCAGATCGACCAGAGGCATGGCCAGGCCATAGCTGAGTTGCGATCCGGGGCCGTCCTCGACGGACATCCACGAGGCACTGATACGTGGATTGGCGATCTGAACGGCTTCCAGGATGTCGGCGCGGGCCAACCCCAGTTCGCCATACTGTTCCTGAAGCCGGGGACTGCGCAGCATGGCCATCTGCACCGCACGATCCACGGTCATAGGCTCGGCCAGCCAGGCCTGCACTGTCGCCTCGTCACTGACGGTGCCGTTGGTTTCCCAGCCCGGCGCGGGCGCGCCGCGTTCGGCGAGCAGCCGGTTGATCTCGACCGTGTCGCGTGTCGGATCGACGGAGGCGCAGGCGGTCAGGGTCGCCGTCAGTGCGATTGCGAGCACCGGCCTGGTGACCGGGACCCGTCGTCGCCTCTGTGCGCGTGCGTCATTCAGGTGTGGCATCAGCCTCAGTCAATCAGAGAAGTCGGCAGGGATAGTCACCCTATCGCCGCACCCCGCTGGAGTCACTTGCGAGCGAGCCGGTGTCGGATGTGAGGGCGCGCTCGCCCTTCCACCCAAAACCCCCTATCTCCGCCCCATGCGCCTGAGAGTCGTCGATCTGGAAACCAGCGGGGGAGACCGGACCTCGGAGATCCTCGAGGTCGGGATCGTCGATGTGGTGCCGGACGGGGACGGCTGGCGGGCGCTGGCACCGGTGACGAAACTGTTCCGGCCGCGGGGCGGGATCTCGTTTCACGCCATGGCGGTGCATCATCTGACGCCCGAGCATTTCTGCGACGATGACCCGCACTGCGACGAATACCGGCTGCGCGAGATGTTCCTGACCGAGCCGGCCGATGTGATGGTGGCGCATTCGGCGCGGTTCGAGCGGGGGTTTATCGCCGATACGGCGCACGGGGGCCTGCCGTGGATCTGTACCGTGCGCTCAGCCAAGGCGGTCTGGCCCGAGGCCCCGGGGCATTCGAATCAGGTGCTGAGGTACTGGCGCGGCCTGCGGCTGGACCCGGCCCTGGCCGATCCGGCGCACCGGGCGGGCCCCGACGCCTGGGTGACGGCGCATCTGCTGATGGATCTGCTGAAAGAGGCGAGCGTCGCGCAGATGCTGGCCTGGACCCACGAACCGCGCAGCCTGAAGCGGATTCCGTTCGGCAAACATCGCGGCAAGGGCTGGGCCGAGCCGCCGGACGACTATCTGCGCTGGATGGTCGGGCAGGGGGATATGGACGCCGATGTCGTGGCCGCAGCGCGACAGGAACTGGCCCGTCGCGTCGGGGCGGTGACGGGGGCTCTGGCGAACGCTTCCGACGCGGGCTAAACCGGAAGCTTGGCTCGTGTTTCGGAGTATCAGGTGAAGATTGCCGAACGCTGGTTCGTGATGGCGGGTGTGGCGCTGCTGGGCGGGATCGCGCTGGCGGGACTGATCGTTGCCGTCTATGCGGCCTGGCTGTTTCATGATCTGCCGGATGCGTCCGAGCTGGCCGACTACCGGCCGGCGACGGCGACGCGGGTCTATGCCGGCGACGGCACCCTGATCGGCGAATTCTCGGAGGAGCGGCGCATCTATGTGCCGTATGAGCAGATCCCGCTGCCCGTGATCCAGGCTTTTCTGGCGGCCGAGGACCGGAATTTCTTCAACCACGGCGGCATCGATGTGGGCGGTCTGGGCCGGGCCATGTTCAAGAACATCTTCAACGCCGCCACCGGGCGACGGCTGGAGGGCGGCTCGACCATCACCCAGCAGGTGGCCAAGAATGTGCTGCTGACCAATGAGAGCAGTATCAACCGCAAGGTCAAGGAAGCCATCCTGGCCAACCGGCTGGAAGCGACACTGACGAAACAGCAGATCATGGAGCTGTATCTCAACGAGATTTTCCTCGGCTACCGGTCGTATGGGGTGGCCGCCGCCGCCTATAACTATTTCGGCAAGTCGCTGAGCCAGTTGACGCCGGATCAGGCGGCCTTTCTGGCGGCCCTGCCCAAGGGGCCGAACAACTATCACCCCAAACGCCACCCCGAGGCCGCCCTGGGCCGCCGCAACTGGGTGCTGGGCGAGATGAACCAGAACGGCTTCATCAATGACGCGGAACTGACCGCAGCCCTGGCGCGCCCGTTGACGGCCCAGGACGCACCGCGGCGGGCGCAATATGCCGACGCCGACTTCTTCGTCGAGGAGGCGCGGCGTCAGGCCATTGCCCGCTTCGGCCAGGCAGAGGTCAACCGCGGCGGCTATTATATGCGCACCACGCTGGACCCGTCGCTGCAATCGGCGGCGCGCGAGGCGCTGATGCACGGGCTGGAAAACTATGACCGCCGGCATGGCTGGCGCGGGCCTTGGGGCACAACGGATTTCGCCGAGGGCTGGCGCCAGACCGCCGTGCGCGGCCAGCGTCCGCCCGAGCGGCGGGCATGGGAGGCGGCGGCGGTGGAGTCGGTCTCGGGCAATACCGTCCGCATCCGTACCGCGCGCGACAACCGCGCCGGGGTCCTGATCTCGGCCGATGCGGCCTGGGCCAATACCAACCGCCAACTGCGGCGCGGCGACCTGATCTTCGTCGAGGCGCGCGGGGCACAATTCGCCCTGAAACAGGTGCCGAACGTCAACGGTGCCCTGGTGGCTATCGAGCCGCAGTCCGGACGGGTGCTGGCCATGGTCGGCGGCTATTCCTATGCCCTGTCCAGCTTCAACCGCGCCACCCAGGCGAACCGCCAGCCGGGCTCGGCCTTCAAGCCCTTCGTCTATGCTGCGGCGCTTGAGGGCGACTATACGCCCACCTCGATCGTGCTGGACGCCCCGATCAGCTTTGCCAGCGGCCGCCGGGGCGAGCGCTGGAGTCCGGAAAACTACAGCCGGGAATACTATGGTCCGCAGAGCCTGAGGCGCGGGCTGGAACTGTCCCGCAACGTCATGACCGTGCGTCTGGCCGACGATGTGGGGATGGGCAAGATCGTCGAACTGTCCCGGCGGATGGGCGTGGCTGACAATCTGCAGCCGAACCTGTCGGTGTCTCTGGGCGCGGGCGAGACCACGCCCTATCGCCTGACCGCCGCCTATGCGGCCTTTGTCAACGGCGGCCGGCGGGTTGATCCCTACCTGATCGACATGGTCCAGGACCGCGACGGGGAGACCATCTTCCGCGCGGACCAGCGTCGCTGCCGGGACTGCGGCCGGGCCTTCAGCGGTCAGGAATCGCCACGGCTGGAAGAGCGTGGGACCCAGGTCATCGACCCGATCACCGCCTATCAGATCAGTTCGATGCTGGAAGGCGTGATCCAGCGCGGCACCGGGACCGGGGCCCGGAGCCTGGGCCGCTGGGTCGGCGGCAAGACCGGCACCACCAATGAATATCGCTCGGCCTGGTTCGTCGGCTTCTCGTCCGACATTGTGGTCGGGGTGTTCATCGGCTTCGACGACAACCGTCCGCTGGGCTATGGCGAGACGGGGGCCACCGGGCCGGTGCCGGTGTTCACGGAATTCATGCAAACGGCCCTGCGCGAGCGACCGGCGCGGCCCTTTGTGCGACCGCGCAATGCGATCTTCCGCACCGTCAATGGCATCGAGGAAGCCTTCCGCCCTGGCACCGAGCGCCTGCGTCAGAAGGCTCCGCCTGAAGAACTTCCGGGCGGCCCGCAGAGCTACAATGAGGTGATCCGCCGCGAGGCCGAGGCGGTCGTCGGTCCACCGCCGTCCACCGCGACCGCCCCGCCCACGGCCCCGCCGCCGCCGAGGAAAGAGCCGGCGGAGGATCTGAGCGGGCTCTATTGATTGAAGGGACCGGGGATTAGGGATTAGGTTCGGCGGTTCCTGCGTCCGTCGGGGAAATCGCAACGATGTTTTCTCCCCCTAGTCCCTAGTCCCCAGTCCCTCCCTTTCCCTTTCCCCCGGCGCGCTCTATGTCCGCGCCTCACCTTGTGTCGCAGGAGTTGGCGATGAGACCGGATGTCGAGGCCATGAAGGCCGACATCGAGCAGAGCATCGCTCTGCTCAGGAGGCGTCTTTGACTGGGATGTCGCGCTTCGAAAACTCGATGAGCTGAACGCCCGGGTCGAGGACCCGACGCTGTGGAACGACCCCGAGGCGGCCCAGATCGTCTCGCGCGACCGCTCGCGGCTAGAAGCCCAGATCAACACCGTCCGCGAAATGGCCAGCGGGCTGGAGGACGGCGTCATGCTGTCCGAAATGGCTGATGAGGAAGGCGACGAGGTCACGCTGGAAGAGGCGCGCGCCTCGCTCAAGGCGATCAAGGAGCGCGCCGGCCGGGCCGAGCTGGAGGCGCTGCTGTCCGGCGAGGCTGACGGCAATGACGCCTATCTGGAAGTGAACTCCGGCGCAGGCGGCACCGAGTCCTGCGACTGGGCCGGGATGCTGCTGCGGATGTACAGCCGCTGGGCCCGGGCGCACGGCTATGAGGTCGAGTTGGAAGCCGAGGAGTCGGGCGATCAGGCGGGCATCAAATCGGCCACCATCCTGATCACCGGACCCAATGCCTATGGCTGGCTGAAGTCGGAATCGGGCGTGCACCGGCTGGTCCGGATCAGCCCCTATGATGCGGCGGCCAAGCGCCACACCTCGTTCGCTTCGATCGGGGTGTCGCCGGTGGTGGATGACACCATCGAGATCGACATCAATCCGTCCGATGTGCGCACCGACACCTATCGCGCCTCGGGCTCGGGCGGCCAGCACATCAACAAGACGGATTCGGCGGTGCGCCTGACGCACATCCCGACCAATACGGTGGTGGCCTGCCAGGCCGGCCGTTCGCAGCACCAGAACCGCGAAATGGCGTGGAAAATGCTGCGCGCCCGGCTGTACGAACTGGAACTGCAACGGCGTGAGGCGGCGGCCCAGGCCGTGGCCGACGCCAAGACCGACATCGGCTGGGGCCACCAGATCCGCAGCTACGTCCTGCAGCCCTATCAGATGGTCAAGGACCTGCGCACCAATGTCGAGACCTCGGACACGTCCGGCGTCCTCGACGGCGATCTGGACATGTTCATGGGCGCGGCCCTGGCCGCCCGGGTGGGTGAGACGCGGGGCTCGACGGTCGAATAGGGGTAGTGAGTGGTTCGTGATTGGTGATTGGCCCGCTGTTGTAAGACGTCAGCGTCTGCGCCGTCTCATTCCGCCCGCCACACCCTCACCGAAAAAGCCGGTCGAACGCTTCAGTATTGCGGCCCGGTGCGCTGGTAGATGACTGTGCAACTCGCCGGATCGACCGCCTCTTGCTCCTCATAGGGCGGGGGCGGCGGACGGACGGTCATCGAGGGAAAGGCCAGTCCGGTAAAGACGATCCGGCCGGCGGTCTCCATCGTCACACGCCCTGTCTGATTGCCCATGACGAACACGCCGGTCGCGGGATCAAAACTGTAACCGTACTCGTCGCCCCAATAGGCCATCGTGCCCTCGAACGCGGCCAGGATACGGCCATCGGGGCGGATGCTGAGCTCGCGCGGCAGATCGCGCCCGTTACAGGCCTGTCGCTCCAGGGGCAGCCAGTTTCCAAGGAGGTTCGGGACGTCGGGATCGATGACTGGAACCGTGATCCTGGCCAGCTCTCCGTTGGCCGTTGCGGTCAGGGTAACCGGCAGGCCCGGCGCGGCATCCGGGCTGATCTGCAGAAAGCGACGATTGTCCGACAGCGTGGCTGCCCCGGGCGGATCGACCTGCCAGCGGCTGACGCAGCGAAGCGGAATATTGTAACGGGGGCCGGGGCCGAACCCTATGGAATGGCGGACCTCGACGGTGGTGCCGGGCCGTGCGCCGGCAGGACTGGCTGCCAGATAGGCCCCGCTCGGGTAGATGTCGCGGCAGTTGGCCAGGTCCTCGTAGCCGTTACCCGAATGCGGGTCGGTTATGCGCCAACTCCCCCCGGAATACAGGCCCGAATCCGGCGTGGCGCAGGACGCGAGAAGCACGACAACAACGCCAACCGGAACCCAGGTTCGCCCTGCTGTCATTTCCGTCGTTTTTTCCGCCTGTGCGCCACAGACTGCGGTGCCAACGGCATCACGGCCACCAGCTGGTGAACACCACCTCATTGCCATTGCGCCGTGCATCGGCGGCGAGATTGTTCATCCGCATCTCCGCATCTCCGCCTCTTGCCGGCCGAAGAACCGCAGGCATTGCGCCGAGGAACCACCCCGGCTGGAATACCGGGCGCTGACAAAGCTTTGGAACTGGGGCTGAAAGCCGATGGTCGGCCCGTCCGTCCCCATCGACCACACACGCGAAAAATAATGCGTGCGCTTGGCCGAGCCTTCGACGTCGCGGGTCGCCCAACACCAGGCGGTAGGCGTTGACGCCTGAGACGTCTTTGCCGGCATGAGACTGGCCGATGCCTGGGCCTGCACACTGGCGGGAAGAGCGAGAGCCGCGCCTGCTGCCAGGATTGCCACGAGGGTAAATCGCATCGAAATGTTCACGGGGTGTCTCGCTAATGTCGGGGTAGAACAGCGTCTGCACTGAAGCTTCGACTGCGAGCAGCGTCAAGGCTGACCCGGCAACCGAATCAGCCTGCGACAAAAAGCCCAGACCTTCCTCCCAGTTTCAGTTTGCCAACGTCCCCCGGCGCGGGGTTCTTGTTCATCCTAGTGGTGAGAACGCAACGGAAGAGTCCCCTCCTATCGTAACCAGATCGGCGGATTTCCGCCGATCTGGCGGGATGCATTCGTTGGAATCTATCCGCCAGGTTCACGTTGGCTGGGGAAGCTTGGCCGCATGATTTGGTGCGGGTCTTTTCGGGGTGAGGCGTGGTGAGACACGTGAGGCGTATTCAGGTGTTCGTTGTTGCGAGCTCCGCTTTCGGGCTTTCGGCCTGCGTGACCGATCCGGCGTTCCTCGAAGGCCTAGCGATGGCGACCGAGTCGATCGCCGCTGACACCGCCCGGATGGCCGAGGACTCCCGCTGCTACAGGCATCTGTCGACATCGGGGGAGTGGGTGACGCTGTGCCCCTTGCCTTACGGCTACTTCGCTTCGCCCGCCTATGACCCGCCGGCACGCCATGGGCGCTATCGCAACCACGACCGCAATAAATCCGAACGGCGATACGAGCCCCGCGGAACGCCCCGGTGAGCCCACAGCTTGAAACGATGACCCCTCAACAAGGAACCACAGAGATGACTATGAACAAACGATACAAGCGCGCTGCACTGCCGATCATGGCAGGCCTGATGGCGCTCGGAACCTCCGCCACAAATGTTTCAGCCCAGGAGCAATATTCCTTCCTATTCTCTGACCACAGCGTCGGGAGAACGGTATCCCGTTTAATCTCGCCGCTGGAAGTCACGCTTGAGATCGAGCGGGCCGGCCTGCGGATTTCTGGCAACGACCGAAGCGAAATTTGCGCTGTTTTTAGAAATTTGACCAGTAACGAATGGAGCGGCGGCTACCGTCTGACGGATCGCGACGAAAATAACACCCACGCCTCACTACGCATCCCCGGCTTTGGGTCCGTGAGGCGCTGCGAAACATTGAATCCGCAGATGAGATATTACCTCGTCCTTCGGAGACATGGTTCTGGCGTCTGACGCTGTCAGCACGCGCGAGGCGATCACGTTCAAGGGACATCCGCGCAACGGCCGCCCGCTCTTGAATGAGGAACCACCCCTGATGCTTATGCCGACCCACAGTCCCGTTCCGTTGCTGTCCTCAGGAGGGTCCCCCGATGAGAGCCGGCCTGCCGTCCGTCACCGAAGTTCAATGGGGACAGCAATGAAACGCGCAACCGCGACCGCCGCCGCCCTCTTCGCCCTGGCCGCCGCAGGTGCCGCCGAAGCGCAGGACGTGTTCCTGAAATGCGGAGACCATTTCTTTAGATTTAACGTCAGTAACAACAGCATACACATGTTCAGTCAGGACGGAGAGGACTTGGGTTCCATGTGCGTGTTGCCGCGAGATCGTACTGATAATAGTGGCTCGGATAGATACCGGTATGAGAATTATGATCTTAGATGCTCTGTAAATGATGCCGAAATTCGCGTTTCTTATACACAAGCCTTTTATCTGAGCTCTTACCTTGCAGGACGTTGTGTGGATGAAAGACTAATAAATAGAGGACATCAATTGTTATTTCTTATCAATAGAAGAAGTGGAACTTTTGGGTGGGAGCGTGGCGGGGATAACTATGTAAGTGGGTCGTGCCTACAAATCGAACGGCCCCAACCGCGTGCCAACCTGTTCTAGGCTCAGGACTCATTGCGTCATAGCCAGAAGATGACGGTTGCGGCGATGGCGATGGCGGACATGAAGGTGTGTGCGCATCGGTCGTAGCGGGTATGGATGCGTCGCCAGTCCTTGAGCC
>Ga0105053_10009350_pt1 | contig 12496 bp, 12 predicted proteins | sample BON01_FD_78093 | JGI IMG/M metagenome (GOLD analysis project Ga0105053, IMG submission 78093) | Freshwater microbial communities from Lake Bonney liftoff mats and glacier meltwater in Antarctica - BON-01 | ecosystem: Environmental > Aquatic > Freshwater > Ice > Glacier meltwater | place: Lake...
GCCTACGGCGACTGCTCGAGCAAGACGGTGCACAAGCAGGATTTGCTCGGCGAAAAGACGGTGAGCAAGACGAATTGTCCGTAAGCGCCGGGCAGGATTTGAAATGAAAAAGGCCGCGCAGGGTGCGCGGCCTTTTTTGTTTTGTTTCACTCCGCTCATTCCCGCGTAGGCGGGAATCCAGCGCTTTTCTTTTCTTGGCCTCCGGGTCCCCGCCTTCGCGGGGACGAGCGAATAATTTTGCCTTACGACGTCTTCTTCTCCATGTCGGCCTTCCACTGGCCGAGCGCGGCGAGTGAATTCATCTTGGCGCGATGCATGAAAGCCTTCTGGGCAGCGGCGACGTTTTCCGATTTGCCGGCCCAGGCCTTCTGCGGCGCGGCCTGTAGCGCGCGTCCATACGAGAAGGTCAGCGCCCAGGGCAGACTGCCGATGCGGTTCATGGCGTCGAGATTCGCGGTGGCTTCCTCGTCGGTCTGGCCGCCGGACAGGAACGCGATGCCCGGCACCGCGCCCGGTACGCAGTTTTTCAAAACGCGCACGGTGCGCTCGGCGACTTCTTCGACGGTGGCGCGGGTCTTGGAGCCTTTGCCGGGCACGATCATGTTCGGCTTGAGCACCATGCCTTCGAGCGCGACGCGGTTGGTGAACAATTCCTGGAAGGTTTCCTTGAGCACCCACTGCGTGATCTTCTCGCAATGCTCGATGTCGTGGTCGCCATCCATCAGCACTTCCGGCTCGACGATCGGCACGATCTGCGCGGCCTGGCAGAGCGCGGCGTAGCGCGCCAGCGCATGCGCATTGGCGTGGATGCAGGCGTAGCTCGGAATGCCGTCGGCGATATCGATCACCGCGCGCCACTTCGCGAAGCGGGCGCCCTGATCGTAATATTTCGGCAGCCGGTCAGCGAGCTTGTCGAGGCCGATGGTGACCACTTCGCCCGGGCACATCGGCAGCGGCTTGACGCCTTCGTCGACCTTGATGCCAGGGATGGCTCCCGCGGCCTTGATGATGTCGACCAGCGGCGTGCCGTCCTTGGCTTTTTGCCAGATGGTCTCGTCATAGAGAATGACGCCGGAGACGTGGTCCTTCATCGCTTCGGTGGTGCGGAACATCATCTCGCGATAGTCGCGGCGATTGTCCTCGTTGTTTTCGGTCTTGATCGCGTCGAAGCGCTTGCCGATCGTGCCGGTGGATTCGTCGGCCGCCAGAATGCCCTTGCCTGGCGCGGTCATCGCGATCGCAACTTTATTCAGATCATCGAGATTCATCGCCCATTCTCCGTTTAGTTGTCATTCCGGAGCGCGCTGAAAGCGCGAACCCGGAATCCAGATGCATGTGCCCGTGTCTGGATTCCGCTGTGCGGCTTCCGGAATGACGGATTAAGCTATTTTACCCTCAAAACCTCGACGCCCGGCAAGGCCTTGCCTTCCAGCCATTCCAGGAAGGCGCCGCCGGCGGTGGATACATAGGTGAAACGGTCGACCACGCCCGCGACATTCAGCGCCGCGACGGTGTCGCCACCGCCGGCGACCGTCACCAGCTTGCCGGCCTCGGTGAGTTCGGCGGCGGCTTCCGCGACTTCAACAGTGCCGTTGTCGAACGGTTCCATCTCGAACGCACCGAACGGCCCGTTCCAGACCAGGGTCTTGGCGCGCGCCAGGACCGAGATCACCTGCGACACGCTCTTCGGGCCGATGTCGAGGATCATGTCGGCGGGGCCGACGCTGTCGATATCGACCACGCGTGACGGCGCGTTGGCCTCGAATTTTTCTGCCACCACCGCATCGACCGGCAGCACGATCTCGCGCTTGTTGGCGGCCGCCTGATCCATGATCTTTTGCGCGGTGTCGAGCAGGTCGCGCTCGACCAGCGAGCGGCCGACTTGTTTGCCCTGCGCCATGACGAAGGTGTTGGCCATGGCGCCGCCGATGATCAGCACGTCGACGCGCTCCAGCAGATTGCCGAGCAGATCGAGTTTGGTCGAAATCTTGGCGCCGCCGACGATGGCGACCAACGGGCGCGCCGGCTTGTCGAGCACCTTCTCGAAGGCTTCGAGTTCGGCCTGCAACGTGCGGCCGGCGAAAGCGGGGAGCAGATGGCTGAGGCCTTCGGTCGAGGCGTGCGCGCGGTGCGCCACCGAGAAGGCGTCGTTGACAAAGAGGTCGCCGAGCTTGGCGAGCGCCTTGATGAAGGCCGGATCGTTCTTTTCCTCGCCGGCATGAAAGCGCGTGTTTTCAAGACAGATAATGTCGCCGGATTTCATCGCCGCGACCGCGCGTTCGGCCTCGTCGCCGATGCAATCGGAAACGAACTTGATCGGGCGCTTGATGGTGTGCGCGACTTCGGCCGCGACCGGTTTCAGCGAGTTCTTCTGATCGGGCCCTTTCGGACGACCGAAATGCGACAGCAGGATCACCTTGGCGCCCTTGTCGGCCAGTTCGGTGATCGAGGGCGCGGCGCGTTCGATGCGGGTGGCGTCGGAGACGACGCCGTTCTCGTACGGAACGTTGAGGTCAACGCGCATGAGAACGCGTTTGCCCTTCACGTCGGCGTGGTCGAGGGTGCGGAAGGTGTTGCTCATCGATGGCCCCGGCGGGCGTACCGCTTACAGCAGCTTGCCCATCGCGACGGCGGTGTCCGACATGCGGTTGGAGAAGCCCCACTCGTTGTCGTACCACGACATCACGCGCACCAGCGTGCCGTCCATCACCTTGGTCTGGTCCATGTGGAAGATCGACGAATGGGAGTCGTGGTTGAAGTCGATCGACACGTTCGGCGCGTCGGTGAAACCGAGGATGCCCTTAAGCTGCTGCTCTGCGGCGCGCCTGATGGCGCCGTTGATCTCGTCAATCGAGGTTGCCTTCTTGGCGACGAACTTGAAATCGACCACCGAGACGTTCGGCGTCGGCACGCGGATGGCGACGCCGTCGAGCTTGCCGTTCAATTCCGGCAGCACCAGACCGACGGCTTTCGCCGCACCGGTCGAGGTCGGGATCATCGACAGCGCGGCGGCGCGGCCGCGGTAGAGATCCTTGTGCATGGTGTCGAGCGTCGGCTGGTCGCCGGTGTAGGCGTGAATCGTCGTCATGAAGCCCTTCTCGATGCCGACGGTGTCATTGAGCACCTTGGCGACCGGGGCGAGACAGTTGGTCGTGCACGACGCGTTCGAGACCACCAGATGGTCCTTGGTCAGCTTGTCGTGGTTGACGCCGTAGACGACGGTGAGGTCGGACTTTTCACCGGGCGCGGAAATCAGCACGCGCTTGGCGCCGGCGGTCAGATGCATCGAGGCTTTATCTTTGGCGGTGAAGATGCCGGTGCATTCCATCGCGATGTCGACGCCGAGGTCTTTCCACGGCAGCGTGGCCGGGTCCTTGATGGCGGTGACCTTGATGGCGCCGTTGCCGACGCTGATGGTGTCGCCCTTGACGGTGACGGTGCCGGGGAAGCGGCCGTGGACGCTGTCGAAGCGCAGGAGATGGGCGTTGGTCTCGACCGGCCCGAGGTCGTTGATGCCGACCACTTCGATGTCGGTGCGGCCGCTTTCGGCGATGGCGCGCAGGACGTTGCGGCCGATGCGGCCGAACCCGTTAATGGCAACGCGGATAGTCATGGATGTCGCTCCCGGTCTTAAACGCAACACACTGTATATAGTGATCTAGCCCAGCTTTTTCATCGCCGCCTCGGCGACGGCTTCCGCCGTGATGCCGAAGTGCTTGTAGAGTTCCTTGTAGGGCGCGCTGGCGCCGAACGATGACATGCCGACAAAGGCGCCGTCATTGCCGATGATGGCATCCCAGCCCTGGCGCACGCCGGCCTCGACGCCGATCTTGACGGCGGCATCGCCGATGATCGCCTTGCGGGCGGCTTCCGGCTGTTCGAAGAACAATTCAAACGACGGCACCGAGACCACGCGGGCGGCGATGCCCTTGGCGGCCAGCAGCTTGGCGCCTTCGGCGGCGATGGAGACTTCGGAACCGGAGGCGAAGATCGATACTTGCGCCTTGCCGGATGCCGGCACGATTTCGTAGGCGCCGGCGGCGCAGCGGTTCTTGTCGAGGAAGTTCTTCGATAGCTGCGGCAGGTTCTGGCGGGTGAGCGCCAGCACGCTCGGACGATCCTTGTTCTCAAGTGCAAGTTGCCAGCATTCGACGGTCTCGACCGCGTCGCAGGGCCGGAAGACGAGTAGATTGGGCATCGCGCGCAGCGCGGCAACATGTTCGACCGGCTGATGGGTCGGGCCGTCTTCGCCGAGGCCGATCGAGTCATGCGTCATGATGTGAATGACGCGCTCGCCCATCAGCGCCGCAAGCCGAATGGCGGGCCGGCAGTAATCGGAGAACACCAGGAAGGTGCCGGAGAACGGAATGATGCCGCCATGCAGCGTCATGCCGTTCATGGCGGCGGCCATGCCGTGTTCGCGAATGCCGTAATGGATGTAGCGGCCGGAGAAGTCGGACGGCGTAATCGCCGTCATCGACTTGGTGCGGGTGTTGTTGGAGCCGGTCAAATCGGCCGAACCGCCGATCATTTCCGGCAGCGCCGGGATCAACTGCTCGAGCGCGAATTCGCAGGCCGTGCGCGTGGCGATTTCCTTCGGCGTGGCGTTGAGGGATTCCTTCACCGCCTTGACCGCGTCGGCCAGCGCCTGCTTCGGCAGATCGCCATTCATGCGGCGGGTGAATTCGGTGCGCTTGGTGGCGTCGAGGGCGGCGAGGCGCTTGGTCCAGTCCGCATGCGCGGGCTTGGAACGTTCGCCGGCCTTGCGCCAGGACGAAAGAATATCGGCGGGAACTTCAAACGGCGCGTGATCCCAGCCGAGCGCCGAACGCGCGCCCTTGATCTCGTCGCCGCCGAGCGGCGAACCATGCGACGACGACTTGCCGGCTTTGTTCGGCGCGCCGTAGCCGATGGTGGTCTTGCAGGCGATCAATGTCGGCTTGTCGGAGCCTTGCGCCTTGGTCAGCGCGGCGGCAATCGCCGCCTGGTCGTGACCATCGACCCGCATCGCGTTCCAGTTGGACGCTTCGAAGCGCTTGATCTGATCGGTCGAGTCGGACAGCGACAACGCACCGTCGATCGAAATGCCGTTGTCGTCGAACAGCACGATCAGCTTGTTGAGCTTGAGATGGCCAGCAAGCGCGATGGCTTCCTGCGAAATGCCTTCCATCAGGTCGCCGTCGCTGGCGAGCACGTAAGTCTTGTGATCGGCGACTTCCTTGCCGAACACGGCGGCCATGTGCTTTTCCGCCATCGCCATGCCAACGGCGGTGGCGATGCCCTGGCCGAGCGGGCCGGTGGTGGTTTCGACGCCTTCGGTGATGAAATTTTCCGGGTGTCCCGGTGTCTTCGAGCCGATCTGGCGGAAGCGCTTGATCTCGTCGATCGTCACCGAGGAATAGCCGGTGAGATACAGCAGCGAATAGATCAGCATCGAGCCGTGGCCGGCCGACAGCACGAAGCGGTCGCGGTCGGGCCACTTCGGATCGGCCGGGTTGAATTTCAGGAACTTCGTGAACAGCACGGTCGCCACGTCGGCGGCGCCCATCGGCAGGCCTGGGTGGCCGGATTTGGCCTGTTCGACGGCGTCCATCGCCAGTGCGCGGATGGCGTTGGCCATCGGCTCGGATGCGACGGCGGCAACCGGCCCCGTTGAGGTCACGGCTGCGGTCGAATTGGCGTTTGCTGACATGAAAAAGGCCTGTTTTGTGCGGTTCGCATAGCATGGCGGGCCCTTGAGTCAATGTGACGGCGGGCGCCGCCGCCAGCCATACACAGGGCTCAAGAAAACAACGGGGCATATGTGCCGACCGGCGTTGACGGGGCAATCGCGTAGCACGTAAAGTTCTAGGCCTAAACATCTGCCGCCGCAGGATTTTTCATAAGGTTCGGGCACAGGCGATGCGCGCCAATCCACAGTCCAGTCGACTTGCGGTCCCGCACGCCAGTCCTGACGCCATTGCAAGGCCGGCCATGAGCGGCGAAAGCGCCATCGATACCGCGGTCAAACGTCTGGCGATGGCGCTCGATGCGCTCGACGCCGCGGTCGAACGCCGGCGCGACGGCGACCGCACCGAGAACTCGCTCGCCGCCCAGGTGCAGACGCTCGGTCTCGACCGCGCGCGGCTGGCCTCGGCGCTCGACGGCGAGGCGGCGCGCTCGCGCCAACTGGAAACAACCAACCGCGAAATCGCCGAACGGCTCGACAGCGCCATTGCCTCGATCCAGTCGGTCTTGGAAGGCAGCGATGGCCCAGGTTAACGCCACCATTGCCGGCCGCCAGTTCCGCCTCGCCTGCGAGGACGGGGAGGAGGACCATTTGCAGGCGCTCGCCGCCGACATCGACACCCGCATCGTCGAACTGCGCCAGCGATTCGGCGAAATCGGCGATACCCGGCTGACGGTGATGGCGGCGCTGATGGTGGCCGACGAAATGTCGGAAGCGATGCGCAAGATCCGCCGGCTGGAGGAAGATGTCACCGCCCTGCAGGACGCGCGCGTGGTGTCGTCCGACCGCGCCAAGGCCGCCTCCGACGCGGTGGTCGGCGCTTTCAACTCCGCCGCCGAGCGGCTGGAGGGGATTACCCGCAAGCTCAACCAGTCGCTGCCGTCGGGGAACGGCGTGGCGATCGGGTAAGGGTAAGGGCGCCGGCAGGCGCCCAAATCGCATAAGGGTCATGGCGCTTGACCCGGCGACCCACTACATTGCCAGAGCGGGGCTGCGAGGTGCGTCGGATGCACATTCCCCGGGGCCTTACGATCCCATCGGGAGCTGTCCCTGGCCAGGCTCGTGGGCTTGGTCACACGGCGCCCACCTACAACAGTAGGTTCCCGGGATCACGCTCTGACGGCCATTGTGGCTCCGCACTTTTCGTCCGATAGGTTGAGGCATGTCTCAGCCTTCCGCCGTCCCAAATCCAAAATCCGCACTGCGTGATGCCGCGCTAACCTTGCGCGATGCGCTGCCGGCGGAAGCGCGGCAGGCGGCGGCAGCAACCATCGCCGCGCGCGGGCTGCCGGTTGTCGTGAAGCCCGGCATGATCGTCGCGGGATTTTCCGCGATGAAAACCGAGATCAATCCCGTCCCTCTGATGAAGAAATTCGCAGCGAGCGGAGCGCAACTCGCACTGCCGTGCATCGCGGGGCGCGGCAAACCGCTGATCATGCGGGCTTGGAATTTCGGCGACGAATTCAAGGCCGGGCAATGGGGTATTCGCGAACCTTTGCCGGACGCGATGGAAGTTCACCCCGACATTCTGATTGTGCCTTTGGCCTGTTTTGACCGCGCCGGCCACCGCATCGGCTACGGCGCCGGTTATTACGACATGACGATCCATGCGTTGCGCGCCATGAAGAAAATCACGGCGATTGGCATTGCTTTCGCCGCGCAGGAAATTCCCGCGGTTCCGGCGACGGAACGCGACGAGCGGCTCGATTTTGTGCTAACGGAGACTGAGGTTATCAGCTTTTTGTAGCGGAGACGATTTCTAATGTCGGTTCATTTACCGATTTGGGTGGAGTACGTTCGTGCTTTGGGAACACCAGTGGCGGCCGTAATTTTTGGTGGCGTTGCTGCTTGGATTTCGTATCGGCAATGGAAGGTTTCCGCTTACAAGTACCGATTTGAGTTATTCGAGAAAAGATATCACATTTATTCCACAGTGCAGAGTGTATACGGAGAGCTTATTCAAGAAGATAAAATATCGAGCGAGACGTATTCAAAACTGGCAGTTGCCGCAAATGAAGCCCAGTTTTTGTTCGGTGATGATGTAGCGAAATATCTTAGAGCGTTTCAAGAAAAAATCTTTGAGAAGAGGCGCTTGGAGAGGAAAATGACTCGGAATTTGAGTGATGAGGAGTTTGATAAATTGGGAGAACAGGCGGACCAGAATTGGAAATCAATCGACGGGCAGATGAGCGCTGCCGCCAAGCTCTTTGAAAAATACCTTAAGATTCCAGAATAGATCAACATGCGCATACTCTTCATCGGCGACATCGTCGGGCGTTCCGGGCGCGCCATTATTCATGAGCGCCTGCCGGGCCTGATCGCCGAATGGAAGCTCGATCTGGTCGTCATCAATGGCGAGAACGCCGCCGGCGGCTTCGGCATCACCGAGACGATCTACAACGAATTCATCGACGCCGGCGCCGACGCCGTCACGCTCGGCAATCACGCCTGGGATCAGCGCGAAGCGCTGGTGTTCATCGAGCGCGCGCCGCGCCTCATTCGTCCGGTGACGTTTCCGAAAGGCACGCCCGGCCGCGGCGCAGCCTTGGTCGATACCAAGAACGGCAAGCGCGCGCTGGTGATCAACGCCATGGGCCGCATCTACATGGACGCGATGGAGGATCCCTTCGCCTGCGTCGAGCGCGAAATCGAAGCCTGTCCACTCGGCCGCGACGCCGATGCCATCGTGGTCGATTTTCATTGCGAGGCGACCAGCGAGAAGCAGGCGATGGGCGTATTCTGTGACGGCCGTGTCTCGCTCGTTGTCGGCACGCATACCCATGCTCCGACCGCCGATCACCGCATCATGCCGAACGGCACGGCGTTCATTACCGATGTCGGCATGACCGGCGATTTCGATTCGGTCATCGGCATGACGAAGGACGAGCCGCTCAATCGCTTTTTGCGCAAGCTGCCGGGATCGAAATTCGAGGCGGCGCTGGGGCCAGCGACTTTGTGCGGTATCGCGGTCGAGACTGACGACAAGACCGGGCTGGCCACGAAGGTCGGCGCGGTGCGCCTCGGTGGTATTCTGGAAGAAGCGCGGCCGGGTTTTTGGGAATAGGCAAGTCGGTGCCCCAATCTCCGCTCATTCCCGCGCAGGCGGGAATCCAGTTCTTCGTCTGCGAGCAGAATCCGTGTCCCTGGGTCCCCGCTTTCCGCAATAAGACGCGCTTCGCGCTTTAGCGCGGGGACGAACGGAATTATACTCCCCGCCAGCCATTAACCACCCGTTAACCATCATTGACGTTCTATGAATCCGGCGCTCAGGCGCGCCGATCGATTCATTTCGCCGGTTTGTGCTCCCGTCCGGCCTTCCTTCTGAGACGGTGATCATGGCTCTGCACGTCAACGCCAATCTGGCGCTCGTCCCGGTGACCGACGATGCGCGCCGCGCTGATGCTTTTTCCAAAATCGACCCGCGCGCGCAACTGGCAGCGCAATTCATTCCCGCCGGCTCGCGCGTGCTCGATCTCGGTTCGGGTGGCGGTGAGACGCTGCACGATCTGATGCCGCTCGGGTGCCATTACGAGGCCGTCGATCGCATCGCGCATGAAAAAGGATCGGTGATCGCCGATCTCGCCGGCAGCGAATTCCCGACCCATGCAGCGACGCAATCCGATCTCGTCGTCATGCTCGGCGTACTCGAGAAGATCGCCGATCTTGAAAGCCTGTTCACGCATCTGCGCTTCTGCAAACAGGACGTGATCCTGAGCTATCACCCGACCAATCTGTTGAGCGGCCTTGAGCGCGAAGCGCGCGGCTTCGTCAATCACCTGAGCTATTTCGATCTGGCGCAATTGTTTGACCGCTACGGCTTCCGCATCGAATGCACCACGCCGATCGATGCGCAGCAGATGATGATGCGGCTCACCCGGGCCGACCGTGTTGTGCCGGTGGCGGCTTGCAACGTCGCGGTGATTTCGGAAAGCGACGCCGGCAATTTCGGCGACCGGCTCGGACTGCATATGATCAACGCCGTGCTGCCGGGCGAAGCCAATGTGCATCACCTGACGTTCAAGACACTGGCGCAGGCGCGTGAGCAGTACGATCTCGTCGTGCTTGGCGTCGGAAACTGCATGTTCCAGCCGCTGATCGGCGACGGCGTGCTCGATATCCTGTCGCGCACGAAATCCGCCATCGGCATTTTCGGCACGCAATATCGCGAGTTGATCCCGCGCCCGGCGCTCGACCGCGTCATCGACCGGCTCGATACCTGGTTCGTGCCTTACGAAGACGATGCAATGATGTACGGCCGCAGTCGCAGCAACGTCGTGCATCTCGGCGACTGGCTGATCGATCAGTTTCCGCTGGCCGAGGCGACCATCGACGAGCCGTTGCAGATTGGCGCCGATATCCCGGCCGACCTTCCGCTCGATCGCACCATCCAGGCGATCCAGCGCCACAAACAGGTTCACTCGGCGCGGCTGCACCCGTTTCTGTGCGCGCTGACCTCGGCGCACACCGCGGCGTATAGCGAAGAGGCCTCCGGCCAGATGCCGGGCATTGTCTCCGGCAAGTTCCGCTCGATGCTGATCGATATTTTCGGGCGGACCTACCCCGAGAAGGAGTTCTTCATGGTCGATCGCGACGCGGTCATGCGCTACAAGGCGCGCGTGCACCGCAATGTCGGCAAGGTGGCCGAGACCATCCAGAAGATGCTGCAGAACGTTGCGGTGGCGCAGGGCTGAAGAAGCGGGATTTATTTTTCCCGCGTTCCAGCCTATATAACCGGCCGTCATTCACTGTCAGCGCAAGAACCTACCATGGCCGGTCATTCCCAATTCAAGAACATCATGCACCGCAAGGGGAAGCAGGACAAAGTCCGCTCCAAGGTGTTCTCCAAACTCGCGCGCGAAATCACGGTGGCGGCGAAACTCGGCATGCCGGACCCCGCCTTCAACCCGCGCCTGCGGGCGGCGATCATCGAAGCGCGCGCCGAAAACATGCCGAAGGATAATATCGAACGCGCGGTCAAGAAGGCCTCCGGCGGCGACAGCGAGAATTACGACGAAATCCGCTACGAGGGCTACGCGCCCGGCGGCGTCGCGGTGATCGTGGAAGCGCTCACCGACAATCACAATCGCACCGCCGGCGAAGTGCGCTCGATCTTCACCAAGGCCGGCGGCAATCTCGGCACCACCGGGTCGGTGTCGTTCATGTTCGACCGCGTCGGCATCGTCGAATACGACGCCGACAAGGCGAGCGCCGACGACATGCTGGAAGCGGCGATCGAGGCCGGCGCCGAGGATGTCGTGTCGGGCGAGGACGGCCATCAGATTTATACCGCCGCCGATGGCCTGGCCGAAGTCGGCAAGGCGCTGGAAGCCAAGTTCGGCGAGCCGCGCAAATCGGCGCTGATGTGGAAGCCGCAGAACACCATCGCGGTCGACGACGAAGCCGGCGAGAAGATCCTCAAGCTGATCGAGACGCTCGACGACAACGACGACGTGCAGAACGTCACCGCCAATTTCGAAGTGTCGGACGCGCTGATGCAGAAGATGAGCGCGTAACGACTGGCGGGCCGCTAGCTGACCGCGAACAGCGCCAGCGCGACGACGCCGACCAGCAGGCCGGCGCTTCTTCGCAATGTCAGGCTTTCCTTGAACAGCACGACGCCGAACAGCGACGTGATGACAAAGCCCATTTGCGCGACCGGCACCAGGACGCTCGCCGGGCCCAGCATCAGGCCGTGCAACAGCAGCAGAAAGCCGAACACCTGCGTCACGGCGACCAGCGTTGAGTAGCGCCACGCGCCGGCGGGAATTTGCAGGCGACGCTCCGGCCACCAGTGGAACAAGGTCGCCAGCGAACAGAAGACCCAGGCCTGCGCCGACACCATGGTTTCCGGCAGTGCGCCATGTTGAAGCCCGATTTTGTAAAACAGATTGGTGAGCCCCATCGCGAGCGTCGCGACCAAGACGCGGGTAAGCGAGGCGGCCGACGGGCGCACGACTGCCGAGCCGGGTTCGACCAGGATCAGCCAGATCGCCACGAGCGCGCAGGCGATTGCCGCGACCTTGCTCAGCGACAAGGCTTCGCCGAGCAGCAGAATGGCGAGCGCGGCGGTGATGGTAAAATTCAGCCGGAAGATCGGCGCGTTGGTGCTGACCGCGCCCTGTTTCAGGCTGCTGGCGAAATTATACAAGGCGACCAGCGCGCAAAAGCCGGCGAGCCCGCCCCACAGCGCGGATAGATGCACATCGAGTGTGCCGGTCGCCCACGCATAGAGTGTGATGCCCGGACAAAAGGCCCAGGCCTGCAGCATGATGAACTGGCTGGCGCCGATGCCGTTTGCGGCCGCGCGTTTGTAAATGATGTCGCCGACGGCGAAGAAAAACATCGCGCCGACCGCCAATCCGATACCGGGTGTCATGGGATTCCAATGAATGGAGGGATCGGCGGCTTATTTATAGGCGTCGAGGAAGTTCGGTACGGCGATCCAGTCCATCATGGCGCCGTCGTCTTGCAGAAGTTCGTGCATGCGGCGGTCTTCCTCGGTCCTGAGGTCGACGCCCATATGGGTGCCGAGCTTGCGGCCGTGCATGACGATGGTGTTGCCGATCGGCTGGCGGTCGGCATTGTAGGCTTTCAACGCGGTGTCGATGTCGTCGTGATTGCCGAGTGCTTTTGCCAGCGCCTGCGCATCGCCGCCGGCCTTGGCCATGCCGAAGCCCATATGCGGGCGGGCGTTGGCGGCGGCGTCGCCGACCATGGCGACGCGGCCATAGACGATCGACGGCGCGGTGAAGTCGTAGATCGGCGTGA
>Ga0105053_10009353_pt1 | contig 12495 bp, 15 predicted proteins | sample BON01_FD_78093 | JGI IMG/M metagenome (GOLD analysis project Ga0105053, IMG submission 78093) | Freshwater microbial communities from Lake Bonney liftoff mats and glacier meltwater in Antarctica - BON-01 | ecosystem: Environmental > Aquatic > Freshwater > Ice > Glacier meltwater | place: Lake...
CTGGCGAGCTTAAGAGCTCATGTCAGCAATGTGGTCGAAATTCCACCAGCACGACTGCTGCGCGTGCTGCGGCGCATGGGAGTGGGCTCGGCAACAGTGCAGCCGGCAGCCTCATTGAGCGCCTCGGCGGACTCAGCGTCGTGGGTGTTGAAGAGCCTGCGCACCTTCTTGCCCGTGTCGGGCATGTCGGAGCTTACAGTCATCTTGGAGGCAGAGGGAATGACAACTGCACCAGACATGTTGGCTTTGATGTTTGCGACTGATGGACTCAATGGCAGTGCGCGCCCTGACCTCACCGTCGACGATGGCTTCATGTATGACTCGTCATCCGGAATCATGTACTCGAGCAGGTGCAGTGGGCATTCATCAATCGAGCTCCCCTGCTCCTTCTTTCCTTTTCCCTTTTTGCTCCACTTGCCTGCCTGCTCGCAGTCGGCGCTCTTGCGCTTACTGCCAGCGGCCTCCTCGCCTAGCCCTACATCGCTGTCACGCACTTGCAGCCCTGCAATGGGTGCTGTCGCGTACTGACAACCTGGTGCATCAACTCCGAGAGGCTGCCGCTGTTTCTTCGTCAGCAGCGCCTGCATATCAGCTACCTGCGTCTCCAGCGCCGCAGTCTGCTCGACGTCCAAGTCCATGTTGTGTTAAAAGCAATCGCACGAGCATGTGCCTCGTGGCAGGGGATAAATCAAGTGAAAATACGAGCAAGCAAAATACAGTCTTGCTCCCTCATTCGCGTCGCTCCACGCACAAATATGCCAAGGCATCATAATTCAACACTGGCATGCACACCACAGCAACCACAGAGACGTGAGGGCAAGATTGAACAAGAGAGAACCTGCGCCTGCTCCTTGGCGAGGGCCTTCTGCAAATCAAGCGAAGACACGTCAATGGTAGCCCCGTCGGGCGCCTGCTGTGCGCGACGCACCTTGAGCTCCTCTCGCAGACGATCATTCTGATCCTCGAAGCCTTTGACCTTGGCCTCGAGCTGACGGATGACAGAGTCTGCCTCTTCCAGCACAAGCCGGGACTCGTTCTGCTGCCGCCGCTTCACTTCAAGTGCCTCGCCCTTTTCATCCGACTCCTTTTGCAGCGCACACACCTGCGCCTCTAGCACGGCAGTGCGCTGTCGCAACTGCTCAGAACTATCGTCATCCAGAGCCTCTGCTGCCGCAGCGCCACCTGTGCCGCTTTGTGTTGAAGGCAGCAGCCGCTGCAACACGGCCTTGTGCTCGCGTTGCATGTCAGCCACGCGCGACTCGTAGAATTTGAGCTGGCCCTGCAACTGGCACACCTCCTCGTCCGTCATGGCCTCTTCCCGCCGTGAGATTTCGCGCGAGATGATTTGCAGCTTGCGGGTAAACTTCTGTTCTGTGGCAATACGCTCGTCCTCAATGCGCACCTCAAACGCGCGCTCCATATCCTGCATCTGCTTCATCATCTCCTCGCACACCTCCTCGCGCACCTTGTCTTCGAGCTGCGCATTCTTGGCCTCGAGCTGATACATAGCCCCACGCATGCTCTCGAGCTCATTGACCAAATCATCAATCTGCACTTCCTCCCATTCCTCCACCACCGTCTCCACCTCTTGAGGCACGGGCTTACCCTCGCTCTTCTTCTTGGGCAGCGCAGGCGCCTTGCGCGTGTTCATTGTCTTGCGTACTGAAATTTCTTTGGCAATTGCACCATACTGGAGGGCCTGGCGAGCCTCATCAAAGTCGCCGGGATGCGGATTCACGGCTACGATCATCAACATCTTTGAGCCCGTCAGGAAATGATCCTGTCAACACCTCACGTTGTTACTACACTACTCTGCTGCGCACGCCCACTCGCACGCATCCTCTCGCACGCATTCTCACGCACACATCCACGCACTCGCACACATATATGTAAAGGGCAATTACCTGAAAGATGCGGGTGAGCTTGCTGTGGCGGAAGGGGACGACGTGGGCCACCTTGTTGGGGTTGACCTGATTCCAACGCAGCGCTTCCAGACATCGTCCCAGATTCATCAGCGAAACATTGATGTTGGACGCTTCCTTGAGTCTCTCGCCCGTGGCGCGCGTCTTCAACGCTCTCTCAGACCCAGCCAGATCAACAATGGCCAATTTGCTGTAGACCTGCGACACGTCCGTTGGGTCCGTGTCCGAGCCTCGGTTTGGCACCAGTTTGATATTGAAAACTGAGTGGCTGCGTGAAGAGACGTCATTGCTCATTGTCTCGGCCACCTGGCGGTGCTTGGCGCCGTAGCGAAGCACCTGCCGCGCCTCTTCAGCCGATCGCACCTGTAGCTCGCGCAGCCCCTTGACATGGATCTGGCCATTGTGCTCTTTGAGCTTGCACTGCTTGCGCGCCTCATTCTTGGCGCTGGGTGGTTGGTCAAGGAGGTCATAGACGTTCTCGTTATAGATCTCCATGTACGTCACCCACACAGTCCAGTCCACACCGGCCTGCTCGGTATTGGCGGCAAGGGACTCAAAGAGAGTCGTGAGGGATCGAGGCAAGATTCCAGCACTCTCGTCCTTGCCGCCCTGGATGGTGAAGGTCTTGCCCGAGTTTGTTGGACCGTAGGCAAATATGAGGCCTGCATTTATCCATCCGTTAGCACTCTCGCCTCTCTATCCATTGCTCCACATTTTTATTTTCTGCAGCAGCAGCAGCAGCAGAGATAGGAGTACAAAAAAAGGAGCGTGAAAGACGGACCATTCTGGCCTTCAAACAGGCCTTTGACAAGCGGTTCAGCAGTGGCCTTGTAGAGATCTGCCTGCACCGTGTCAGGTCCAAAGACTTGCGAGAATTTGTACCTGTGCATAGCGCAGTGGCGGTGTCAGGGCGCACTATCAACACTGGTGTATTAGCAGCACAATTGTGCCTGTGCACACGGGTGTAGATAGAAGACACGATGACTCTTTTGTCAGGTGTAGAGAGTGAAGACAGCATGGGAGACAAAGAGGCTAGACCCTTGCACATGCCACGCAGAGCTACATTCACTACCTGCTACACACGAGTAAACAGAGTGGGTGGGTGGGAAATAGTACTTGTCCTGCTCACTGAGCTCGACTTTGTCGTTCACAGCAAGGGCTTCGCCCTTATAATCGCGCTGTCCAGCCTCGGGCAGCGGTGCACACAGAGCTACAGAGCCTTCATCCATTACCGTCAGAGTCCTGCCGCCAGTGTAATCCTGCGGCAGCGGCCGCACGCGCAGGAAAACATTGATGTTCATGGCGGCGGCAGCGGCGGCGGTAGCAGCGGCGGCTCCTTGCGCCTGATAACATTAATAGAAGATGTGCATGTTCGCACGTGCCTTTCAGTGTAGGCCCACGTGCACAGCGATGATGGTTGATGTGTAGAGGCAAGGCAATGTGGGCAATTTTTTTGCTGGAAAAATCAACGAACCTCTGTATTGGGGTTTGTATTCTCGGCATGTGCAGCATCCGCGTCCTCTAGTGAATCCTTGGAGGACGCAATACTCAATTTAGAAACGGTGGGGGGCTTGAAGGGGGTAAACTCAAGCTTTTTGATTGGCATTTCAGCAGGCGGCGGGTAGCCCTCTTCCTGTAGATACATGCCAACAGATCAGGCTATGCCATGGCACGTTGCATGGAATGTAGCGCACCAGCACAATGGAATACGGCAACTTTTTGATGAGCTCCACACGAACCATTACACGCTCACAGGACACACGATAGTTGTGTTAACACAAGAACACAGCAGAGAACAGCCACAGTCAAGGTCCTTGATCGTACTCTGCGATTTCTACCATTATATAGTATGCTCCTCACCAACCCTGCTGTCTGGGCAAGAAAATGGTGAGAAATGACAACAGCACAAGCTGTAAAGGTGTGGGTGGAACAGAAGGAGATGCCCACGTTCCAGCAAGGACAGGCCCTGGCTGAGGGCATGCCTCTCCCTCGATGCCACTGGCAGACGTGGCGTGTGTGCGTGCTGTGCAACAGAATCAGAGGCAGCGAACCTTGGCCTCCAGCTCGGCATCAATGCCCGTCCAGTCTGTGCGCTCCATTGTCGAAGTTGGGCGGCACTGGCTGTTACAGCAGGCGGCAGGTGTCGCGCCAGGTGCGTGCCTGCCTCGTAATGATGGGACAACACGCGTTCTGGGCCTTGCGCAGCGGTGCTCTGTTTTCTGTTTGTCTTCCTTCCTTGCTCTCTCACAGGCGTGGAACGGCAAAGATTTGAAAAATACAAATAGAATTCAGTTCGTTTGTAAGAACACGCCGGCGACGGCGGCAATGCGTGGAACATGCCAGACCGGCATGGTAGCAGGAATCTGCTTCGCCTGGCACTCTGGGGCGTCCAGGAAGTGGAAGTGTCGAGGAAGCGTCGAGGATTTCGAGGCGCCTGTAGAGGAAGCGGAGGCGTCGAGGCAGTCAGGGTGGCCAGGGAGGGGAGGCGTCGAGGAATTCAGGGCGCACAGACAGTGGAGCAGTCGAGGATGTCAGGGGCCTGGAAGTGGAGGCGCCCGGGAATCTGGGGCGGCCAGGTAGGGGCAGCGTCGAGGAAGGCAGGGCGCCCAGGATTTGGAGGCGCCGAGGTAGTCAGGCCGCCCAGGAATTGGCGCCACCGGCGACACTCACTCACTCACTCACCGTCGCCGGCCGGGCCACTTCCTGGGCGGAGCCACTTCCTGGGCGGCCTGCTTCCTTGGGGCAGGGCATTCTGGAGAATGTGCCCGAAACAGCCGCCCAGTGGCCGGCAGGCGTGCTCGCGCTCATTTGGGGAATGGCAGCTATCACAAGCTGACAGTGCCCCGGTGGGCACCTGGACAACAGGCGAATGGGGCAAGTGCGACACACGAGACACATAGCGGCGCGTTATCGCCACGTGTTCGCAGCAATCGAGCAGCGCAGCACCGTGCAACATCACTTGCGGCAGACGAGTAGTGATGTGTGCGAGAGGCAGGTCAGACGGAAGCGAACCATGAGACACAGGGCACCTCCGAGCGCAAGCCGTACACTAGCTCCAATCCCTTAGCCAAGTACAGGAACAAGACACCTCTACAAGAACTTATGGCGGCGTAACGTGCCATGAAGCTACACTTGGTGAATCTCCTCAATCTGTTCAGGTGGCATGCGTGCGCTGGTATGAGGGGAGATTCCTTGCGCGCGCTGATATAAAGGGAGATTCTTTAATAGCACATTTTGCGAGACGCAAACAGCAGCCATCAAAAAAACCAACACTGCTCTTTTGGACGCAGGTGGTGGGGACATGCAGGCAGAAGATGTAGTTGTGACAGGTACGCTCCTGCTGTGTCTTATGTTGCAGTGTTGCAGTGAATATAGGAGCAGTATCTGTTGCAGGATTTTGTCGTGTACTGCGATTTACTCCCTGGTATAGCTGAGCAGATTGAGCAGATCAAGGTCTGCGTGCTAGTGCATGTGCATGTACATGTGCGGGCGCGGGTGTTCACACACACCCGCAGACAAATATATACACACACATCCATGCATATTATGACATTTTATAGAGGTATCTATGTTCATATCATAGTTATACAATCAAATGCACACATCAACGATACAAAGACAATAACGTTCTCTTATTCTGTCTTTTCCTCTCCCAGTGCTCTTGCTCTTCCTCTTTCTGATCTTTGATGCGCCTCGACTTATCACTCAATGCGCTCGCTCTCTTGCTCAATCCCTCACTCTTTCGCTCAAACCCTTGCCCCCCCTCGCTCTTTCTTTCTTTGTCTCTCCCGTTCGCGCGCGCTCTCTCTTTCCCTCTCTTACTCGCGTTCTCATTCACTTTCCCACTATCTTCCTCTCTCGTTCGATCGCATTGTAATCTTTCTCGCTCTTGCGTTCTTTCTCTGATCTCGAAGTCTCTCAATCTCCCCCGGTATCTCGCCCGAGATACCGGGGGTGCCTATGCGTTCTCTTTCTGTCTGTATTATGCCCCTCGCCGCCCTCCCCTCTTTTTTGCTACTGCCCTGTCTTCTCTTTCTCGCCGCTTCTCTCTTCTTTTTTCCTGTCTTTGTCGCTCTCTTTCACACACACATACAGTGTCCAAACACGCACACAAATCCTGGCAGCAATGAATTCGATTTTACCTTTTTCATATGGAAAGAAAAGTGCCACATAGGTTCTTTTCTGCAAAAAAATTGCAATTATGGGAGGTGGCACAACCATCGCTGAAACGTCGTAGCCTGCGGAACTTGTCTTTGTCTTCCGAGTCCCCAAAATGCATCCAATGTTTGTAATCCCGTCAGCAACGCTGCGTTCTCAACGCCTGGCGTTGTCGTCAGTGTTGTCATCACAAATGTTTTCCCCCACTGCCCACGCAAGGCCCACGCACTTGAATCCAAAAACATCACAGGAGCGCATACTCCCCGCACCGTGACACTGGCATTCATGTGCAAACATCAGCCCTCTAATACGTAAACACGTTCCCCTTATTTGTCGGACTCCACGTCTCTCCAGGAAAAACCTGATACGCAGATCATCGAGAGCGTCGCTAGAAACACTTTCAGGAGCGATTCTGACGACAATCGCAGACCGAAACGGACCTCTGGAGTTGATGCAAAATGCTGGTCTTCAACAAATTCCATACCGGCGGATTCTTTTTTTGGCCTAGACAGATGGGCATTCAGTCCTGGACATCAAGTTGTGGGTATTACGTCTTGCCCATCCCTACTACTGCTATCCGTCTCCGTCTCCAACCGTGTACTATTGCCTCAAGGCATAATGACCCAAGAAATAATGGAAAAATACAAAATTCGGCGCGAAGGTAACCGCTTTTCAGGCCCGGACGCTCTTCAGCCCAACATACTTGTCGGTCCAGGACGCTTGTCAGCCTAGAACGCTTGTCAGCTCAGAATTCTCAGGCCAGGACGCTTTTCAGGCCAGGACGCTTTTCAGGACACAACTCATGTCAGGCCAGGACACTTTTCAGGCCAGGATGTGTCAGACCAGCACACTTTTCGGGCAACGACGCGTTTCAAACCCCTACAGTGGTCAGTAGATGGTGGTCTATTGGCCGCGCCCACAAAGTGTTCTGACCTGACAAACGTACTGACTTGAAAGGGATGTGGTCCGATAAGCGTCTGAAAATGAATCCGCAGTAGACCATCACCGGAGGGTGAAAAGCGTCCTCGGATCACAAAAAAAGGGGGCGAGAAAACACCCGTAAAGACGGTGCATTTTGGAGAATCTGCGCGCTGCGGCGAGGGGGCCCACGAAGAGCAACTGCACAAAAACAGGAGGCACACAAAAGGTCCGAATACATTGTTTGGTGTAATAATCTGCGTTTATGTTTTTTTGACCAAGAGATGCAGGCAGCACAAAAAGAAACATTAAACAAAACATGCGAAAGAGGAACGCCATTTGGTCTCGATATCTCAAGTCTTTTTGAGAATGGAATACAAGACCATTCCGGCAAACGCATACGCAGCCTCGGTCTCCACTCCGTTGACCCGATCGACCACAGCCTGATGACAGAAGGACATGACACTTCAGTACACGCGCCACGCGTCGAAATCTTCTAGGTGTGTACATGTTGCTACATGTGTTGCAGGTGCTGCGTATCACACTGTGCACCAAGGACACGCTCACATGCAGCAGCGCACACGAACAACACCACTCCAATCCCGTTGTAATTTCACGTAACCCTCACATCCACAACCCACAAAAGGTACACACACAGACACAAAAACGGACACAAAGAGACGGACAACCGACACAGAGCGACGGGCACTGGCAGCAAGAGCAACAGCCCAAGCCAAAGCAAGTCTAACCTGGGCAAGGTTGGGCTGGCATTCTTCCCCGTCTCGCACTTCTTGCACTTGCGTCACTAGAGCAGTCATCGTGGCATTTAACTCGAACACTGCAGGCAGCGAGTCGGGGTCTAGCGGCGCTTTCATGGCGCGCCCTGCAAACAGCGCCACGTTGCCGTCGCTGTCTGTCTTATCTCCCTGTACCCCACACACACACGCATACGAGGAGGCGAGAGAGGGAGCACGAGCGAGGTAGAGTCTTTAGATGCAAAAGAAAACAGTCCAAAGAAAACATTCCAAAGACAATATTCCAAAGGAAACATTCCAAAGAAAACATTCCAAAGGAGAAAGACCAGAGTAGCAGCAGAGAAAAGAGTGTGATGGGAGCAGAGAGAACAGCATGCACTCGCCCGTCTCTTGCATGTAGCAGAACATCATACAAGTGAATCGTGCTGCAGCTTGCAGGCGTGCGGATGCGGCGACACGGCATGGAGTTTTGCATTGCAGACGCTGCCGCCATCACACAGAGGATATGTATGACCCATAGAAACACAAGGCAAGAGAGCCTCGCGAGAGAAACAGTCCAACGGTGGCAGTACCAGGAACAGAAGAGCACGGCCAGTGCCGGGACGAGTCTCTGCTATCTCCGCGGTTGACGCTTCTGTTTTTGTGTGTGTGAATTCCAAGATGATGGACGTATTTTACAGGAATGTATGCAGCCAAGTCAAATGGCGCGACAAAGACAGATGGAACATGTCACACTGACTTACACACACAGGCAGCAAGAGAAGCAGAACGACATGATTAAGAATAGCGACAGAGCCACACATATATGACAGATTCCACTGAAAATTGTACACCCTTGAAATCCACCATATCGAGAAACTCATATTCCTCGGTACAAATTCAAATTGGCGCAAGGCGGTGGAGGTGCTTCAGCCCCGCAGCTGCCGCGCGCCATCAGGGTAGGTCCCAACGCATGCGGGAAAAATTCCGGGGGTTTATCCAACTATGGGTAGAGTTTATCATAAAAACTGGAGGAATCTACAGACGGATAAACCCCGATAGAAAAACCCCACATTTCTTTCTGCATGCGTTGGGACCTGCCCTGATCGCGCGTGGCGGCGGAGGGGCTTTAGGGACCTGCCCTGATGGCGCGCGGCGGCGGAGGGGCTTTAGTGATCAATTTGGATTTGTATCGCGAGATACCGAGGAAGCTGAGTTTTTCGATTGGAAGGATTTCGTGGGTGTCGCATTTTGTGTGGAAACTGTCGTATTGAGCGTCGCCACTTGGCCAAAAGTTGAGGACAGTCTCCAAAAGAAAGAGTATATACATGATAGGGCTCTCTTCGCCAAAAAATCAATCGACACGTAGCAACACCATGGAAACATCAGGCACTTACGTAGAGCTCGCAGCACAAGTCCGTCGGGATGCGAAGTGCGGATGCACACGCCGATTCTCTCGCCGGGCGCAAGAGGCAAGGGTTGCTCCAGCCGTAAGACGCCGTATTCCGAAGGCGATGCGGGTTCGCATTCCCACATTCGAGGAAGTGCTGTACTGTTTGGTTGCTGTGTGGATGGCAGTGTGTGGGCGGCGCAGACGTTTCCAGGGATCAGATCACAGAACACTGCTCTCCACTGTTTAAAACACGCACCTAGAAGTGACCATACAAAAAGGAGAAGGAGGTAGAGGAGGAGGAAGAGGTGGGGGGTCGAGAAGGAAGAAGCGACAACCTCAAAGATCGAATACCAAATCGGCTCGTCGCTTTGACCATCGACGCCGCCGTCACAACCACCCTCACATATGAAGATCTCAAGATCCAGTGGATGGCGGCATGTGATATGAGACGCGGTGGCAAACGCAGTGAGCTCAATGTGCTCTTTGCCCACCACCTCCAAGTCAAAAAAGAGACCCATCGCTGCAGGGTTTGTGCGCAGCTGCGTGACAAGTCGCCCTTGACGAACGCCGTCCTCGTCTTCCTCACCCCGTACCCCCTCGTCGCCCTGCATGGAAGAGTCGTCATCCTCGTCTTCGGTGGAGCTCGACTCCATGTCTGTGTCGCTCGAGCTCTCGTCACTGTCAGCGCTATGCTTCGCACCATCGTCGTCACTGCTCGGGTCATCCGAACCTGACACCGACGACGACGCAGCGCCCATTTCAAACTCACCATCGTCCTCCTCGCCCCTGTCTGAAGGCGAAGGCTGTGGAGTTTTGGCATCCTTTTTGATGCTGCCACTGTCTTTACCCACGACGCTCGTCGGACTCTTGTCAGAGGTTTCAATTTTTTTTATTCTGGATTGCGGCGCCACATCAGCAGAGCTGTGAGAACTATCGAGTGAGGTATCCACTGAGCTGCTGTCGACACGTGCACCACTACTTTTAGATATTTTTGGACTTGGTTCTGACTTGCCAACTGCCAGATTGCTCAGTTGTGCCGACAAGTCGTGCGCTGCCACCTTTGTGGTGGTTTGTAATTTCGCTTCTGCCGCTGCTTGTCCTCGTGTCGACGTTTTGGCTGGCGCTGGTGATTCCCCTGGAAGTGCGAAGGCAGACGAAGATGCAGAGGACACTACGGAGCTGGTAGCGTCCGAGACAACACTGCTAGATTCTTCGTCGGACATGTCTGGACCTCCACCCCTCAGCCGCATACCACCGCCCTTGTTTGAGGAGCGAGCACCTTGTTTTATATGCGCGCTCTTTTTGATCGAGCTCTTATGCAGCGCTGCTGATACGAGGCCCCGCGCGCTCTTGCTAGACTTGACCGCGCGAGAGCCTTGGCTTCCCACATCATCATACACATCCTTCACTGCAGCCCCGTGCTTGCCATCTTGCACCTTCGCATCCTCTTCTTGTTGCCGGCTTTTGATGGTGCGAGGTATCCGCTGGGCCTTGTCGGGCAGGGCCTGCAGTCGCAGCTTGGCCTCTTCGATAGCCTGGAGCGGCACGACGGTCGGCAGTGCATCCAATTGGCAGCCGTTTGTAAGCCACATCAAAGCCTGGTTATCCAGCTCGTTCTTCAGCAGCAGCCCAGGCGGGACGGCACTCGGGTCCAGCTTCACCGATGCGCGCAGATTCGTGCCATCAATGTTCCTTTTCTTCCGCTGCCTTTCCTTCTTGCTCGCCGCTTTGATTGTCTTTCTGATCCACGCGCGCCCGCCACCGCGCAGTCGCAACATCCCTGCATCCCCCCACTGCACGCCGCTAGCGGCCACGAGTCCCCGCACACGATGCAAACGCCCCCATGCTGCACGCTCGCAGCCCCCTACCGCGCTGGTGCTAACTACTGGCACCAGACGTTGTCCAACAGAGCCTGTCTGGCAGAGAGCCATCAGAAGGAGCAGCAGAGGCAGCATTTTGGCTCCTGGAGGAGCAAAACACACTCTCGACACTATCTGGGATCAGATCCACCACAAGATTCGATCGACGTCTAGCTTATTCTGCAGTGCACATGCTCGCCACTATGCTGCCCCTCGCTCCGGTGATCAAGCTTCTCACAGGCCCCCCCCCATTGTTGTCTTCATTGTGCATCCGTGCGATTCATTTTGCACTGCCACTGCATGCACGAACATTTCCGCGGCAAAAGTGTCAATATGGTTCGTGGATAATTTTATGCCCACGAACCCACTTCCCGCGCCGAAAATTTAGAAATTACGATATGTTGGCTCGGTCTTTGGCATGCTACATGTTACTATTGAACTTCGTGCCGACGGGTAGTGTTAGCGCATCGTCGTGCCTTCGTCATGCGTGCCTTCGTCATACGTCCCCGTGCTCCTGCAGGTACTTGCTACTCGACGTCCAGAACAAAGAGAGACAAGAGGGACAAGAAGGATAGATGCTGCGGAGATCTACTGGCCTGTATCAGTGCACCTGCGATCGTGTGTGGTATGTGTCCTTGGTTCACTTCGTCACGCCATCACCGTGTCTCAAGCGGTGAGCCCTGAAACCCCCGTGCTGAACCTGATTTTGCCGTGTTTTCTCCAGGCGGATGGCGGCCTTTTTGCCGGGAGCCCCGGCACCACACGCATATGCTCCCAGCACAATCTGTGTGGCCAACGCCAAACGGTTTGTGCGCTTGGCTGTGGGGAAGGGGGCGATAGGACGTGTTGCTCTGCCAGCCTCGCTGTGGTGCGCCGCTCCGCGGGTACATCTATCTCTGCGGGCATCACAAGAAAGCGATGCAGCGGTTAGCGTGGGCAAGGCGCAAGTGCTGGTGGGAGGTATTGAAGTAGAACTTGATGACAAGTCTTTACGAGAAGCTTTCGAGCGCTCTGAGGATGACACTCAGGTCACAGTATGCATACGAGTTGAAGATGCTGCCAAAAACCGCCTCGATACGTTCCTCTCCCAGGTCTTCTCGTATACCTCTCTGTGTTTATGTATTTGTGGGACATGCGGTACATCGAAATGTGTCAGTGGCGAGGTGCATGCCGTAGAGATGAAGTGCGAGGAGGAATGCCCCTGACATATCAGATCAACTCTGCTTGAGCAGCAAATTCCAATCTTGTCGCGCTCATCACTCAACCGCATCATAAAAGCAGAGGGTGTGACGCTCAACGACAAAGTTGCAAAACCGTCCTCGAAGCTCAAGCGCGGCGACTCTGTGGTGCGTAGTTTGCTCCCCGCTCTATACAAATGCATATATATATATGTAGATGAAGGGGCTGCCCCTACATCTCACACCTGCACACACACAGCGTCGGGGGGGCGTGCGGCCAACGGTCTGCCGTGGTGGATGCCAAAAAAACAGCTCAGCGACGGGTGGTAGAGC
>Ga0105053_10009362_pt1 | contig 12490 bp, 16 predicted proteins | sample BON01_FD_78093 | JGI IMG/M metagenome (GOLD analysis project Ga0105053, IMG submission 78093) | Freshwater microbial communities from Lake Bonney liftoff mats and glacier meltwater in Antarctica - BON-01 | ecosystem: Environmental > Aquatic > Freshwater > Ice > Glacier meltwater | place: Lake...
CCCGCCGACAACCTTATTGGTCTTGTCCACGGCCTGCACCAGGCTCAATACCTTGTCCCATTCTACCAAATTATTGATCTTGTCCAACTTCGAGGATACCCTGCTGGGCTTTCTACTGCGTTCCAATTCCATATCGGAAAAACTTAACTGACTCATAGGAGATGGTTTTGTATGGCATGAAATTAGTGAAAACTAACCATGGACACAAATTTTCTATGCAATTTTTACAAGGGTTTTGCAAAGGATTCTTTTAATCCACTTCCCTTAGGGTTTGGTGACCAAAGGGTTAAAAAGAGACGGTTTCCATTTGGTGAAAGTTTGTTATGAAGAGGGTGACCACCGGGTTTTAGGGTATCTGTAACTTTATTGGTCGAAGGATCTAAACGGTAAATGGACTGGGCAGCAAAATCATTTGCAAAAATGCCTTGGTTACCAGCCACCACGCACACTATTTTTTCACCATCTATCAGTTTGCTAACCATAAGGTCCCCAGTTTCTAACATGACCAGATCGTTAGTTGCCACATATAAATTGCTACCATCATCATTGATTGCCAGATGATGGGAAATAGATCCTACTGGTATTTCCTTAATTTTATTTCCTGTTTTCCTATTGATTAGCCAGAGGGAATTGGTAGGCATTTCTTCTTTTTGTACCGCATAGATGAAATTAGCATCGGGAGAAAAAACAAAATCGTGAGGATTTTTGCCTGTACTCAGGGTATCTGTAATTTGATAGGTGTCGGGATTTAGCCTTAAAATTTTATCTATTCCATAAACAGGAATGTACACATCACTATCTGTTTTAATTAAAGGCCTTTTTTTCTCCTCACAACCTAAAAAAAACACAACAGCTAGGAGAAATATTATTTTTAAATTGTTATTCATCACTAATTTTTAGGCTTTAAGCACTGTTTCAGGCATTGGGTACAAAACTCTGTTCTACCCGTATCCTGGTTAACCTGAGCCATTTGTGCATATAAAATAATTTCATTTTTATAGGTCTCTATTTTAGGCTGAATAGCAAACACCGATACCGTAAGCAAAAGTGATATCAATATTAATACTGGCATACCTTTCGAGTAATTAATCTGTTTGGAATTCAATAACCTAAGTACCCTTTTTTTCAAGCCCCCCCCTCTAAAAGATTGTGCAAAATGAAGTTGCTGTTGTTCTTTAACTCTCACTAGCAGTTTCACATAAGCAAGCCTGTCACCTGTTTTACCTACGGTATCTTCATCAGCAAGATATTCACTAATATCATTTAATTCCCTCTTTAACCAGTAGATAACAGGATTAAAAAACCATATAATATTAATTAATTCCAAACTTACTTTCTGAAAAGTATTTCTTTGATTAAGATGAGCTATTTCATGCCATAAAATGGTAATTTTTTCCTCCTCATTTAGTTCATGAACCAGTTCTGGCCAAATCAAATATTTCTTCCATAATCTAAAAGAGCCAATTGATATTTTTCTATCAGTATATAGAATGTGATAGGTTTGATTTTCAAGAGTAAGGACTTGTTTTTGGCTGCTATAGACCACGTATAGTAAAGTTGCCATACGCCCAATAAACAAAAGTAAAAGCAGAAGCATTATTATTACTCCTGTGTTGATTAAAAATATTTTATTCGATATCCAGGAATTTAAAAATTCATTGCTTTTGTATAATAGAGCCTGACAAGTAGCCCCAATATTTTGATCAATTTTAGAAACCCCTCCATTATTTTGTCCTAAGAAAGACATTAATAATGGTAATGTAAAACTTAAAAAAACAAGGGTATAAAGAATTTGTTTGCGCTGTTTGAGCAAAATAGTACTTGGTTTTAAAAGCAGGTATATCCCTGTTCCCAACAGGGACAACAGAAGGGTCATAAATAAGTAGACTATCATTTATCTCCGGAATTTTTAATAAGTAATTTGATTTCATCGAGTTCTCTCATAGACAAATTCTCACTACTTACCACACTGTTAATAAGACTATTTACAGAACCATTAAATAATTTATCTACTGTATTTTTTAAAAACAATTTTTGATACTCCTCTTTAGATATTATGGGAAAATATTCATGGGTATTTCCATAAGCTTTATGCTTGATGACTCCTTTTTTTTCTAAAACGCGAATCTTAGTAGATATCGTATTATAGGCAGGTAAAGGTTTTTCATCCCATTTATTTAGCACGTCTTTCACAAATGCCTTTTTTAACTCCCATAAGACATTCATAATTTTCAACTCTAAAGGGGTGAGGACTTGAAGGCCAGACATCATATAAATTTTATAGTTTAAGCAAATTTAAAACTATATTTGTAATTAAAAAACTATTGTTGTAGTTAAGATTGTGCCTAGGTACAGATCTAATATTGTCCTATTCCAGCCTCAATCAAAGCCTCTTTGGATATTCCTTCATTTTCACAACATTCCAGCAATTTTCCGTTTACGGCTACGGCCGGTATTTTCTGTATTCCATAGTCGTTCATCTTGGTAAGACAAGTCTTATCATCGCATTGTTTAACCAAATCGTAAATTGTTACCTCACATTCATCACAGGCCAGTTCCTCAATCATTTTAACAACCGGGTCACAAACTGGACAATTGGCGGTAAAAACTTCTACTTGACGTTTCATTTCTTTCGTTTTTAAATATTCATAAATCTTTTAATTGCTATTGATTCAAAACAACGAACCAAAGATAGGATGGTGGGTAGGGTGGTCTCCAAATAAAAAAATAAAAAAAGGGCCTACTTTTCGGTAAGTCCTTTGTTTATAACGGTGCAGGATGATAATTTATATAAAAAAGAACTAGGTTGATTCATCTTTATCCAAGTTAACGTCGTCGATTCTTTTTCTAAGTATATCAATTTCCTTCATCTGTGTGGTAAGTGTGTCAAGTTCCAAGTCTGGAAATCGTTTTCGAATGAATTCGATACGGTCTTCGTTACCGCAATCTCCGGGACAAGCATCTATAGTTTCGGAAATTTTAATGGCCAAAGCTTTTCGATAAACCTCGTCCAATAAAAGAAAATGCGCTTTATCCAATCCTTTTTGTGCTGCCTTGAACTGCATTAATATCTTCTCTGGGTCTGTATCTTCATCCAACATTTTAATGAGGCCACCTATCTGCCCATTGATACTTTGTAACCTAGTTTTTATGTCTTTACTTAAATCTCGTGGTATCATAGGTTTTATTTTTAACAAGATACTGCTACATCAAGGGTGGTTACCTAATAATTTTTGAAGTTTATCAGCAACATCCTGAACCCCCTTGCATTGGTGGACAGGCTATTGTTCCGTAAGAACAAAATACACAGCAATCACCTTCTTTAGGTCGTATCACTTTCTTACAGTTATCACATTCATAAAAGAACTGACAGGCAGATGTTGGCATTTCTTCATCTTTTTGCAAATCACACTGAGGACAATTAATAGTGGATAATAGTTATACTTCCACAATTAATTTCTTGATATTTTAATTAGAACATATGCGGAATATCAGAAGCCATGGTTGGATAAGTGAAAATCATCGTTCTAATCTCATTTAACTTCATTTTTGTTTTTATAGCCATTGCAAAAATATTGATCACTTCCTCTGCATTCGGACCAATTAAATGAGCTCCCAGAAGAATTTGTTCCTCTTGATCCACAATTGTTTTAAATGCGTATTCGGGAACATTTAATCGTTTGGCATTAAACCAATTTTCTGCAGATTTGTAATTTACTTTATAATTTATTCCACAGGATTTTGCTTGCTTTTCAGTTAAGCCAACGGAAGCCATAGTGGGAAGGGTAAAAACAACTGTTGGCATTGGCGGATAACTCACTTCTTTTTTATTTCCTTGAATAAGGTTGGATGCCAGGACATGCCCTTCCAAAACCGCAACGGGAGTCAAAGGGAGACCGTGTGTATTTGCCGAATCTCCGGCTGCATAAACTCTAGGGTTAGAAGTGCTCTGTAAATATTTATTTACCTCAATTCCATCTTTTGAAAACAAAATATTTGCTTTTTCCAAATCAAGATCAAAAATAGCAGGCGGCCTACCGGCAGAATTAAAAACTGCCTCTGTGGTGAAAGTCGTTGCTTTGCCTTTTTTGTTTCCGTTCACATTATAACCTTTTTCGGTTTTTTCTATACCGGTGACTTCTGTTTCCAGAATTAAATTGACCCCTAAATTTTTGGTTGCTTCCACAAGATGTTTTACAATATCCTGTTCAAAATTTTCCAATGGATTTTTACCACGATGTACTATAGTTACTTCAGCACCAGAACGCGCAGCGATATGTGCAAACTCAAAAGCAATATAACCTCCCCCTATAAAGAGCAAGGATTGAGGCAGTTCTTTTAAATTAAGAAAATCGGTGCTTGAAAGGGCATGCTCACCACCTTCGAAATCCAATACCCTGGGTTTTGCGCCTGTTGCAATCACAATTTTATCTGCTTCAATAACTTCATCACCTACTTGCAAGGTATTGCCCGATAAAAATTTAGCGGAAGTGTGATAGGAATCTATGTCCTTATTTTTGTATCCTTTTTCTATTTTAGGTGGCATGGCATCCACAAAAGACTGCTTAAAAGCCATAATATCCTCCCAATTGATTTTGGGAACGGTATCTATTCCATTTCCTTTAAGCCTTTGGGCAAAATCGCGAACTTCAGTTGCTCCTATAATCACTTTTTTAGGATCACAGCCTCTTAGGGCACAAGTACCTCCATAGGGCAATTCGTCCGTGATCCCCACTTTAAGACCTTTTGAGGCACATTTGTTCGCAGCGGTCATCCCAGACATTCCAGAACCAATTACAAATACATCATATTTTTTCATAATTTAAATTTTAAGTTATGTTAGTTTTTTTTCTTTAGTTTATATAAACGTCGTCCTCTTTTCATTAAAAGAGAGATATATAAAATACCTTTACGTTATACTGAAAATTTGAACTCATTAACAGCACTTGAATCCGCTAGAATTGGAAAAAAAATGTTCAACCGGATAAATATTTCCCGTAGGGTTTTTAATTCGCCATTTATTTGCAGACAGCTCACTTTCAAAAAAATAGGAATATTGGCAAAAACTTGACCTGATATCACAACTATCGGCTTTTTCCACCCATGAAATAAAGATGGGAACTGGCTTGGTCCATTCAAGGAGGTTATCGAAAATGGACAGCTTTACGGGGTTGTCGGTAATCGGATCTTTTGAAATTATTTCCCATCTATGCATTAAATACCGAGGTAATAAAATAGTATCCATAGCACACCAGGCATACAATGATTTGTTGGCAAAGTTTAATTGATGTGCAGTCTTGTTCAATGAAAGTCCTAAATAACCGGTAATATCCCCTTCTTCATTGGTCTCACCATACACCTGTATTATTTCAAGCGCCTTTTCGAAAGAAACGTCCATTAGCTTAGAAAAGTGAACGGGGTGAAGGGGTTTTCCGTTAAGTAATTCCCAATAAACCTTGTCACTATTGGGCAGGTTCAATTCCTCCAATAATTTTTCAAAACTAGTAATAGATTTATGATCTCCAAATGTTATTTCCTTACTCTTCATTATAATGGAATTAATATTACTCGTTTAATCAAATTTTAAAAACCGATAATTTATGATCCCGATTTCCTCAATAATCTGAGATTTCTTTTCCAATTCGAAATTTCGCACGGAATTTGTTCCGTATTGGGCAAAGAAATTTTCTGTTGCAAGAATATACTCGTTCAATAACAATTCATTCTTCAATAGTCTGTGAGCCACAATTACTTCTGCACCATAAAGCTTGCAAAAATCATTGATCATAACAGATCCCATTTCCCCATAGTGAAGAATGAACTTTAAACTGAGTTCCCCTAAAAGTGTACATGCTCCGCAGGAACAATCAGTTGTAATTATTTTCTTCAATTGATGATGAAATGCCCTGTGCATTAAAAAACATTGTTCTAGAATTTCATCCACAGTATAGTTTTTTTCGAAACTGTAAAACAATATGGCATCTCCTTCTATTTCTGAAACCTGAATTCCTAGCTTGTTGTTTTCCAATATAGCCTCCAACAAGAGCGCAATGGTAACCTGACTATATTGTAGATCTGCGGCAGTAATGTATTTAGTAAAACCCGTAATATCTGGAATTAGCAATAATCCTGGCAACACTCCTTTCTTCAGTTGAATACATCTAGAAACTCCCATTTTATCAGCTTGCACAACAGCTTAATTTCGACACATCCTTTCCAAATGTAATAGCTGCCAGTTTGATCCCTTCCCCTAAGGTCAAATAGGGATAAAAACTTTCTGCCAGATCTTTTACAGTAATACCAAACTTAATGGCCATACTTAATTGTTGTATAAGTTCGCCTCCCTCTGGTGCGATTACTCTGGCACCAATTAATTTATCTGTTTCTGTATTGCGAATCAACTTTATAAATCCTCTTGTGTCTTGCGCAGCCAAAGCCCTTGGAACATGGGTTAGGTCTAGTTTTGATACTTCAAAAGGAATGCCTGCTTTTTCGGCTTCTACTTCATCCATACCTGCACCTGCAATTTGAGGGTCCGTAAACACAACCCACGGTAGTGAAGAATAATCTATACTGCTTTTCGACAATGAAAATGCATTGTTTACAGCTGTATTTCCTTCTGTTGCCGCCGTATAAACAAAAGGAGGGGTTTGGGTAACGTCCCCCGCAGAAAAAATGTTGGGAATATTGGTTTCCATCTTTTCGTTCACTAACACATGTCCCATCCCTGAAAGTTTCAGGTCGACCATATCCAATCCTAATTTTGAAGTGTTGGGTTTTGTTCCTGTCGCTACTACAATATGTCCTTTTTCAATGATTTGAGTTATAGAACCATCGGGACAGTTACAGTGAATAATGGTATCTGTTCCCTGTTTTTCAAATCTAAAAGCCCTGAAATTAGGCAATATTTCGATCCCTTCCTTCTTCATTTGGTCCTCCAATACATCTGTAATGTCCTTAGTCTGGCTTCTTAAAGGTCTATCGGTAAATTCTATGATACGTACCTTTACACCTAGTCGATTATAAGCCATAGCAATTTCCAACCCGATATAGCCCGCTCCCATAATGGTGAAACTTTCCGGTTTTTCTTCTAAATCGAATAAAGAAGCATTGGTTAAGTAGCCTACTTCATTTAATCCCTCAATGTTTGGGATATTGGTCGTAGCTCCAGTTGCTATAATGAAGTTGGTGGCAGCGTAACTATCTTTTCCATCAACAATAATGCTATTTTGATCTACAAACTCTGCCCATCCTTTAAGCATTGTTAGATTTTTAAAATCACTTACGACATCCATATATTTTTGTTGCTGTAATGATTGCACTAATGCTTTCTTATCTTTTATAATTTGTGCAAAATCAATCTCAACACCTTTCGGTTTAATTCCTTCAAAATTAGTATGTGCAGCGTGATATGCAGTTTCAGCAGCTCTAATTAAGTTTTTTGAAGGCACACATCCTACATTAACACAAGTACCACCAAAATCCAATCCACCATTTACCATTAGAGTAGTAAGTCCCAAACTTTCGGCTTTTATGGCTGCTGAAAATGCCGCAGAACCACCACCAATAATTATAAGGTCAAATTTATTTTTATTTGAGGATTGCTTGCCGTTAACTTTATAGTGTCCAAACTTTTCTATTTTATCAATAATATCTTCTTGAGATGTAATGTTGGAATCAAAGGCGAATTTTCCTTCGCCATCGGGATAACTTACATTCAATTCGGAAACTCCCTCTAGCTGATTTACTTTTTTTTCGATGCCAGCAGCACAGCCATTACAGGTCATTCCCTGAATGGACAATGTAATCTCTTTTTGTGTACTCATTTTATTTTATGTTTTGTGTTAAGGTTAAATAATTAACCCAACTTTATTTATAATGATGATTTATCTTTTAAAAATGGAATTAGCCATTTGGTATGGTTATTTTCTAGCCAGTGGTGCACCAATAATCCTAGGATGGTGCCGTGAACGATATGAGCCGCCAGGCTGATCAAAAAAAGTTGGGGCCACATCCAATTAATTCCAAATAAACCGACCATAGGTCCCATTGGAGGCCCCACCATCATAAAAAACTCCATGACAAGCATCCAGATTATGGCCCATACTACGGTTTTATTATAAGAGATGAAGTTCCCAAATACTAGGGTGAATATCAATCCAAAATTTGCACCGTTCATAAAATGAATAAATTGACCTACCCAGTAATATGAATTAAAATTGGAACTGCCAGTTACCATTTTCCCGAACATCTCTGGTGTATCTGCCGGCAACCAACTAGCCATAACCCCCATTTGACGGAGCCAGTCCAAGCCTATAGTAGCTATTGCGCCTGCCAAAAGCCCCACAACAATCCGTTTGTAAAGATCCGGAAATTTTTTCTTGCTGTAAAAAATAATCCATGTCAAGATGAGCATTGAAGGTATATATAAAAATAGCATATACGGCTCACCAAATTCATGGGCTGTTTGAATAACTTTTGGCCCCATCGTAATTCCTTTAAAATATTCAGCGTAACCAAAAGAAAGGACAATTAAATTTATAGGTACAAACCCACCCGTAAATAAAGCCAGTAACGATAAGAAGGATTTTTTACTCAACATACTTATTTATTTTATTGTTTCTTGTATAATATTTTCTACCAGACCATCCAGCTCCCTTGCAATCTCAGTTGTTCCTTTATAACTATCCAAAAGTGTAGATGGTAAGAAATATCGAATTATCACTCCCTTTTCATTTTCCATAACAATTAGTTTAAGAGGAATTTGAATTACTGCCATTTTATTGGCCTCAGCTACTTTGCGCATATATTTGGGATGCATAAAAAAGATTTGTTGCATTCCTTTGGTTTGCTTGCCAGCCATTCGCATCATTTTTTGGCCATCAATCTCAGAGATGACCATTAAATTTTGATTTTCAATAGCGCCCTTAACCCTATCTACTGTTTCCGAGAAGGAATATTTTGACATAGCCATTTTAGAGCCATCCATTGGTTTCATTTGTGCAAATGATAATGTTGTTGTTGTGATTGCCAAAATAAGCATTGCGCTTCGAGAAATTTGTTTCATTGTTTTCATTTTTTATGTGTTTTGAATTAATAATTAACGGTTATTATTTTTTGTTTGATAACCAATTTTTCTTCGGAATTTTATCACCATTTTCTCTTTGGGTTTTAGAAAATCTCTGATGATTTTTTTGCAATCACTAATAGGCTGACCAATAAGTTTATCCAATAACTCTTTTGGAGGGTTTTCTAACCTGCAATCACCAATCTCTATACAACAGTCTAAATGGTCTGGGTTGAAAACTTCACCTTTGCTTTTCATGTTATTATTTAATTAAATACTTAAATATAAAAGTAAAAAAAATTAAACCTTGTTTTTGGTGTCCTCTTTTATTATTTCTGCTTCGTAACCTTTCTTTTCTATTACCTTTTGCAAAGCCTCAACATTTGTTTTCGAGCCGTCAAACTCGATAATAGCGATATCCCCAGGATATTCAACCGAATGTTCCAAAACACCATCAACTTCCTTAAGTGCACTGTAAATAGTATTTGAACACCCAGCGCAAGTTATTCCGGTAATTTTAAATTTAACCGTTTTTACTGTTTGTAGATTGTTGTTCATTGCTCCTATTTTTTCAGTTTTTGAAGCAGGACAACATTGTGCGTTAACCTGAAATGAGATTAATGATAAAGCTAGAACAGTTATTACTAATAGATTTTTCATAATATTCTTTTTAAGTTTATTTATTGATTATTGATATTGAATTGTCTCCATAATTAGAAACATATAATTTGTTTCCAACAGGCATTGAACCAATTGGTTTTTTACCTGTTCTATATGTAACAAGTTGCTTTTCTAGAGTGGATGCATCATATACGCTTAACTCTCCTAAATCAAAACTTACAACATATAACAATTTTTCGTCTTCCGACAACACTGCTTCTTCTGGTGTTACTACATTGTTGATTTCGGTTATAATTTCTCCTTTTTCAGTGTCAATAATATGAATCTTGTTTTTTAAAAAGTTACTAATGTATAATAGTGAATGGTCTTTGTTAGCGTGTATGAGTTCTGGTTTTCCACCCGTTTTAAGAATAGATTGTTTTCCTGTTTCTATATCAATCACAGAAATACTTCCATCTTCCGTATTGGTAACAAATAGTTTTGAATCATTACCCGAGATGCCTATTCCATCTGGTCCTTTTCCAGTAGGGAATGTTTTTAATATATTGAGAGTAGTAGCATCTAACTGCAACACTTTATTATCATCTATACTTATGGTATAGATTAAATCTCCTTTTTTGTTCGCGGTAATTCCCCCGATATGAGTTTCAAATAGTTTCTCCTTTAGAATAGTATGATTGTTGAAATCGATGATTGCAACCTGTTTGTCATAGCCACTTACAGCAACCAAATTACTTTCGGCTAATTGTACAAATCCCCAAGGATACCTTATTCCGCCTATATTTTTTAATACTTTATCTGTTTGGGTATCAATAACTGAAATTAATGTGTCTTCCACATTTGCAACATATAAAAAGGACATGTCAGGTGTTAAAAATAGCGCATCTGGGCCCTTGCCAACCTTTATGCTCGGATAACGGGTTTTTTTCTCAACGGTATTATTTTCAACACTAGTAGTGTCACTTTCTTTTTTAATTTCCTTACAAGAAACCAATACAACAGAAAATAAATAAATGAATATATACTTTTTCACAATTAGAGGTTTTAATTATTTATGACCTTATATCCAGTGGAATTAATAGCTTTTTCAATATCTTCTTTAGAAGTTTTTGTATTGTCAAATTTCACTTCTGCCTTCTCATTTTCATAGGAGGCCTCCACATTTACGATACCTTCCAATTCATTCACAGCGTGCTTAACGTGTTCTTCACAAGACGTACAGGTCATCCCTTTAACATCAAAATTTACAGTTTGAATATCTGATTGACTCACAATCACAATATCCTTTTTATTATCTGGATAAAAGATTTTTGAATAGTAGGGGAAAGCCAACATGAATACTGAAAATATTGTAACTATGCCAAGGAATGTTTTTGATTTAAAAAAAGAAGGTTTTTCGTCTTCATCACAAGCGCAGTCTATCTCTTCTTGAGTTTTTGGTTTTAGTTTTTGGTACCAGGCAAAGGCCAACACCAAAACCGTGATCCCAATTAAATAAGGCCTGAAGGGTTCCATCCAAGAAAAAGTGGAAGCAAGACCCGTAGTTCCGGAAATCAAAGCCAATACAGGCGTTATACAACAAAGGGAGGCGGCTGCAGCCGTAAGTAACCCAGCCCCTAAAAGCTTGCTGGATTCATTCTTTTTTGTAGGTTTTGAACTTGTTTTCATTATTTTGAGATTATTTTAAATTTATTATTAGGGATAATTACTATACGGTTTAAACTGCTATTTTATTGGTTTTTATACCTCTAAATATATCGGAGAGTATATGTTCTTCTCCATCATTCAAAGAATAATAAAGGGTTTGCCCATCCCGACGGGAAGAGATAATCCCAGCATCCTTGATTTTACGAATATGTTGGGAAATTGCAGGCACACTCATTTCTAGGATATCGGCGATATCACAGGGACATAACTCACCTTCCATTTTTAGTAAAAACAATATTTTCAACCTTACCTTATTTCCCGCAATCATCAAAATCTTGCTCATAAAAGAAAAATCATCTTCCCTTTTAGCGATTTCACTTTTACAAGTGAAAATCTGCTCGTGATTGGCCTCACTTCGGGTACAGGAAATTTCAAGATCCTTTTTCATGATTTTAGATATTATAGAATAATTCAATGCAAATATATAATTAAATGTTTATTTAAGCAAATACTTAAATATATAATTTATTTTATTTTTCCAGAGTATTATATTTTTTTAAACTTCTACTTGAATGAAATCAGTAGATCGAATGGAAAAGAAATCTTTCCTTTATCGGATTCCATTTTCGTGATTATAAATTAAAGTCTGCGATAGTATCCTAAAAACATTTTGAATTGCTTCATATTTAGCTTTCTCTCGATTTGAATGATAGCCCATTGTCGCTATTTGCAAAGTTGTACTAGAAATTTTGTTTTTACTTTTTGAGATTAGTTGTCCTAGTTCTGTACTACCAAGATTTTCCGTTTTTTTTGAATTTAATTTTTGAATTTACAAGCTTCTCCAGAGGAGTTTTTAATTTAAAAGATTTCAAGTCCTGATAGAAATAAGAAAGAATTTTGATATCATAAGAGCTGTTTTCTAATTTTATAAACCCCAAAGTTTCAGCATTTAAATTGAAATGAAAAAGTCTGGATTAGAAAGTAAAAGATATCCATTAAGGGGCACATCGTTTTTTAAAAGACGGTGAATTCTGGCTATTTCGGAGTGATGGTGCCACCTGTTTCGGTCAAACCGTGCCACTTTGAAAGATCTTGCAATTATATAAAAAATTAATGTTATTCGTCCTTCAAAACTCCTTTTCTTAAGGATTCCCC
>Ga0105053_10009366_pt1 | contig 12486 bp, 13 predicted proteins | sample BON01_FD_78093 | JGI IMG/M metagenome (GOLD analysis project Ga0105053, IMG submission 78093) | Freshwater microbial communities from Lake Bonney liftoff mats and glacier meltwater in Antarctica - BON-01 | ecosystem: Environmental > Aquatic > Freshwater > Ice > Glacier meltwater | place: Lake...
TAGACTCATCGAGCAGATGCGTACATCGAGCATCGTAGGTTGCGTGGCCAGCATCCGTTTCCACAGTGGCGCTCTGTCTGCACCTACGAGACTAGTTAGTCAGAGGGCCCTAACCTATAATCTAGGTAAAGCAGGATCTCTTGTTAATAGACTCATCGAGCAGATGCGTACACCGAGCATCGTATGTTGCGTGGTCAGCGTCCGTTTCCACAGTGCCGCCCTGTCTGCACCCACGAGACTAGTTAGTCAAAGGGTCCTAGCCTAGTAGCTGGATAAGCACGGTCTCTTGTTACTGGACTCAACGGGTAGACGAGCAGGCAGAGCAGCATTCGCTGCGTGGCCAGCGTAGAGAGCAGGAGCGAGGACTAATCCGTGTAGGAGAAGGGCGCGTTTGTGTGAGAGAAAGGTGCGATAAGCCTTGGTTAGGAACTCCAAAACGCGTCCGGGTGGAGGGGGGATTCAGTTTTGTGGTTAATTCAGACACTTTTCGTGGTTAAATACCCCTTCTTAACCAGGGGTTAACCCTGGGTAAAGCACCTAACCAAGGCTTATTGCGGGAGAGACAGCAGGCTTGCGTTAGAGACGGCAGGTTCGCGGTTGGCAGTTAACAGACAGACGAGTATGTAGAGCAGCATCAGCGTAGAGAGAAGGAGCGAGAGCTAATCCGTGTGAGAGAAGGGCGCGTGTGTGAGAGAGAAGGGCGCGTGTGTGCGAGACAGCAGGCGTGCGTTAGAGACGGCAGGTTTGCGGTTGGCTCTTACCGGACAGACGAGTATGCAAAGCAGCGTACGCTGCGCAGCCAGCGTAGAGAGAAGAAGCGAGGACTAATCCGTGTGGGAGAAGGGCGCGATTGTGTGCGAGACAGCAGGCTTGCGTTAGAGACGGCAGGTTTGCGGTTGGCAGTTACCGGACAGACGAGTATGTAGAGCAGCATCAGCGTAGAGAGAAGGAGCGAGGGCTAATCCGTGTAAGAGAAGGGCGCGTGTGGAGAAGGGTGCGATTGCGTGCGAGACAACAGGCTTGCGTTAGAGACGGCAGGTTTGGTGTTGGCAGTCACCGGACAGACGAGTATGTAGAGCAGAATCAACGTAGAGAGAAGGGGCGAAGGCAAATCCGTGTGAGAGAAGGGCGCGTGTGTGCGAGACAGCAGGCTTGCGTTAGAGACGGCAGGTTTGCAGTTGGTAGTTACCAGACAGACGAGGATGTAGAGCAGCGTGCGGTGCGTGGCCAGCGTAAAGAGAAGGAGCGAGGACGCATCCGTGTGAGGGAAGGGCGTGTGTGTGAGGGAATCGTGCGATTGCGTGCGAGACAACAGGCTTGCGTTAGAGACGGCAGGTTTGGTGTTGGCAGTCACCGGACAGACGAGTATGTAGAGCAGCGTGCGATGCGTAGCCAGCGTAGAGAGAAGGAGCGAGGACTAATCCGTGTGGGAGAAGAGTGCGATTGCGTGCGAGACAGCAGGCTTGTGTTAGAGGCGGCAAGTTTGCTGTTGACAGTTACCGGACAGACGAGTATGTAGAGCAGCATCAACGTAGAGAGAAGGAGCGAAGGCAAATCCGTGTGAGAGAAGGGCGCGTGTGTGCGAGAGAAGGGTGCGATTGTGTGAGAGACAGTAAGCTTGCGTTAGAGACGGCAGGTTTGGTGTTGGCAGTCACCGGACAGACGAGTATGTAGAGAAGCGTGCGCTGCGTGGCCAGCAAGGAGAGAAGGAGCGAGGGCGGCGCGTCGTTCGGAGGGGCGTTGAGGGGGCGGATGGCCGGGAGGAGCCAGTCCTGTAGAAAGAGCGGCGTTATTAAAGGTGCGCTCTTTCTACAGGACTTAATCGAAATTCGAGCTGATCATGTACATGAGCGTTTTTTTATTCTGTGTTTCGTCGACTTGGCGCGTTGAAGGGGCGGATGGCCGGGAGGAGCCAGTCGGGTAAAAAGATCAACAGGTCACACACCGTTAGAACACAGGACAAGGTCTGTTGTTCCGACTCCCGTTTTAGACGCAAACTGAGTGGGACGACCGGACATCGTCTTCTGGGAACGCAGAGACCGCAGGTGTTGTGTGTGGCAGCATGGGCCTGGTTCTGTCTATCTATAGAGTGTGTGGCACACACACACACACCGATAGAGAACAACACCCCCGACAACGACACACACGCACACGACAAGAACAACACGCCAAACCCCAAACGAACACCTCCCACAAAACGTAACAACGCTCGAAGGTGGCGCGACGACGGTGCGTGTCACCGCCCACGCCCGGGTGGGCGGCCTGTAGAAAGAGCGGCGCAACGGATGTGAAGAGAAGCATTCCCACACAGCAGCCCACCATCCCGTCTTCGGTTATCCTCCTTGGAGACCTAGAGATACCACAAAGGATGTTAAGAGAAGCATCCCACACAGCATCCCACCATCCCGTGGTCAAGCCTTCTGCAGTAGTCTCCACGGCAGTGTCACACACTCCAACTCAGCAACAGGGTTGAGGAAACTACTAGGAACTGTCCTGTAGTCTATCGGGCGTTATTAAAGGTACGCTGCAGTGATAGTGAACCTTTCTAATCGGAACTCGAGCTGTTCATGTTGATGTTTAATTAGGTGTTTCGTCGACTTGATTATCGGAAACTGGAATGCGATTTAGTTAGGCGCACAGGGCACCTTGAAAGACGACAGGTTCGGGTTAGGGTTACCCGACCCTCGTCCACGGAGGAACTCGAGCTGAGCCTAGTTAAGAGCTTCCAGTCTCCGGACAAAAAGGGGCGTAGTTGGGTGTGGGTCAGGGTGCTGTGCGGCTGACCAAAAAGTGGTTTGGGACTGTAGAGAGAGGAAGCTCCCGATCCTTGGCGGCGGCCGGTTTCCCTTGGCGGCGGCCGGTTTCTTCTGCTTCAATGCCTCCTTCGGGCTTTGCGTGTGTGCCTGTATGTGCGTGTGTTTTTCATTCATGTGTGTATGTATTCATCCAGTATATACCTTGCCTGCAGGTGGACGGGGAGGGGCTGCCTCTGACGGACGAGCGAGCCCTTTTGCAAGAGTGCGAGCAATAGATTCATCACACATACAAATATATATATATCTTTGGCCGGTCGTAGGGTTCTGTACTCAGTTTTATGCCGCAGTGGGTGTTGAAAGCCTAAAAAATAGCTTCTGTCAGCCCGGCGGCCTCCTCAGCGCCGATGGAAACATGGCCATGTAGAGGAAAAGTGCCGTATGTACCAGTTGTGCCACTCTTCCTCTAAGCGCTTAGAGGACAACTGGCATAGCGGCCTTTTGTTCTCTACAAAACATCGGCTCCTGAGAGGCGCTCACCCGAATGCCGCAGAGTTGTGTAGAGGAAAAGTGCCGTACTGTACCAGTTGTGCCACTTTTCATTTAAGCGCTTAGAGGACAACTGGCATAGCGGCCTTTTGTCCTCTACAAAACATCGGCTCCTGGAGAGGCGCTCACCCGAATGCGGCAGAGTTGTGTAGAGGAAAAGTGCCGTATTGTACCAGTTGTGCCACTTTTCATTTAAGCGCTTAGAGGACAACTGGCATAGCGGCCTTTTGTCCTCTACAGGACACGCCTTCGTACTCAACGTGTGTAGCGTAGCGTGGGTGTGTGTTGATAACCCATGACAGCCCTTTAGGTTCGACGCTTTGGGCGGTATAACGATTTCTCGCGGGTGTTGTTGAGCTGGCCTATGTCCTCGTATCTCTGTCTGCTGTGGCACCAGTCTCGTCTGTTCTGTGGGAAACGTTTCTAAAACGCTAGCGCGAGAGAGGCATTCTGCCCAGAGGGTAGCCTAGCTGAAAGTAGAGTATTGCTTGAGCGTGCGCCAGTATTGTGTTCTTAATTCTTGCCGCGTTTTAACCGTTAAAAAAGAGTGTTAGTGAACCCGTAAAAACTTGAGACCTTAAAAAATAAAGTGTTAGTGAACCCGTAAAAACCTAAGAGCTTAGAAAATAGTGTTAGTGAACCCGTAAAAACCTAAGACCTTAAAAGTCAGGGCTTGTGTTTCCGAGAAAGAAAATCAAAAGAGACGCACCTGCAGCGCGTCCAGCACCAGGTACGTGAGCGTGTAGCCAAATGCAGCAGTCCACGCGTGATACCTGAGGCGGCACGAGACAGGCCAGTCCAGTGTCAGGGTTAACCATGGATCTCTCTCACGCCTGCTGTGGAAATGATCGGGTTAACCCGAGACATACGCGTCTGCATCATCCGCCGCAGTGCCGCCGGAGACAGAACACATAGAAATATATACGTATATGTGTATACATACATAGATACATACATACACACAAACAATACACCTATACATAGCATGGATATATCGACACGGGACAGGCCAGTCCAGTGTCAGGGGGTCCGTCCAGTCTATGCAGGCTCCGAGTCTGAGCTTAGCCTTTACAAGATGTTGTTTTACTTTTTAAAGCTTTATTGCGGGAGCCAGTCATCGTTTTATTGCCCCCCCCCCCAATGCAAAACCTACCCTGTTGCAATGCCATTGCACGGCTATTGCGCAATATACGCCCCCCCACCGCCGCCCCCCGTTTATGCCATACACCATACAATATTGGTGATGGCAATATCGTGTAAAGGCCAAGTCTGAGCAGGCTCCTGGCTGAGCGCGGTCTAACACCGTCGGGGGGGAGGGTCAACGGCCGACGCCGGGATAACTGCTGTGGACGGCTGGAAGCCACGGCCGTTACCGGCGTTTGCTGTGACGTGAGGTGTACACACGATCTCAGGCCAACCGACGTTACACAAATCAACACTCACAAACGAACACGCACATACAACACGCACACACTCACACACACACACGCAGACACACACACGCACGCACGCATGCATAAACGCACATACAGTACACACACACACACACACACACACAGACACACACGCACGCCGCACACGCACACGCACACACACACACAAACACAAACACATGCACGCGCGCGCACGCGCACGCACACACACGCACACGCACGCACACACACATGCGCGCGCACGCACACACTCGCACATGTACAGACACAGACGCACAGACACACGCAGACACACACACAAACACACACACAAATACACATAAACACACACAGACACACACAGACGCACACACGCACACGCACGCACACACACACGCACACAGACACAGACAGATAGACATACACACACGTGCGCGCGCACACGCACACACACACACGCACGCACACGCACGCACGCACGCACGCACTCGCATACGCACGCACACACACTCGCACACGCACGCGCACGCACACACTCGCACACGCACACACGCACGCACACGCGCACGCGCGCACACACACACACAGGCATAGACACAGACAGACAGACAGACACACACACACGCACACACACGCGCGCGTGCATGCAAATGCGCGCACACACACGAGCACGTACGCACACACACTCACACAGTCGCACACGCACATACACACACTCGATCAACGCGCAACGTGCTTACCTGAGGTATGAATACACAGGTGTGAACCGCGAAAGTGCACCGGATGGATTAGCTAGCGCCCGCCTGTATCGAGTATGTATAGTGTGTCGAGGGTGGTGGTATGCACTCGACTAGGTGTGAACAGGAGCTGGTGTGAACTGCTCTAGAGTAGGGACTAACCTGGCGGATCGAGAAAAAGCGAGGCCTGACTCAAGGCGCTAGGCTAGCTCGGCCAGTAGCGCGAGTCGGGATGTATTTTTAGATATTTTTGTGTACATGTTCAGAATCGGCACCTGGTGGAGCGTGAAGAGGCGAGGCGCTCGTGTTTGTTTTGTTCTCGCGCTAACGTTTTAGAGACACTCCTCACAGCACAAACGAGATTGGTGCTACAAACTGCTACATACAGAAGACCGAAGAGAAAGCAGCAGCGCTCAAAACACCCAGGAGAAATGGTTATAACGCCCAAGGTGTCAACCTCACTCTTTACCTGGCGGATCGAGAAGAGGCTAGGCCTGACTCAAGGCGCTCGGCTAGCTCGGCCAGTAGCGCGAGCGCGAGCAGCGAGAAGAGCACGTTCCACGCGCGGCCCGTCCAGATGAGAATCTCCTGGTAGAGGCACGGCCACGTGGCGACCCCTTCGCCTGCGTTAGGAGAGTAGTCGTGAGCAGTCGATGCCACACACATATCCCGATATATGGGTGCTGTTTTTTTTCAACCACTTATCACAGCTGACCTTTTGGATCAGTGGTTTGGTGCCCAGGCTTTCGCCTACGAGGACGTGGGTTCGACAACATTCCCGTTTCTGGTTTGTGACAAGAGTAGTGTACTCTGGTCAATCCGTTAGTCCCCAGACCCAGGCTTGGCAAGCGTGCGGTATTGAGACGGCATATGGCTGCGTGTGGTGGCTTACAACTTGCTCTGTCTAGTCCTAGATTCTCTAGCCTGAAAGAGGAAAAGACAAAAGTGAGCTTTCTAGGATACAGTTTAGAGAAGGGAGTGCAGTATGCTCTATGGAGAAGCTGCGTGAGAAAAGGGTTGCGAATCGTACGCTCTCTAGCCTGAAAGAGGAAAAGACAAAAGGGAGCTTTCTAGGATACAGTTTAGAGAAGGGAGTGTAGTATGCTCTATGGAGAAGCTGCGTGAGAAAGGGGTTGCGAATCGTACGCTTTGGGGAGAGGTTGCGCCGGAAAAGGGGCTCCGGATCCGAATCGCCAGGTTTGCCCAATTCGCCCTCACCAGCAGTCACGGCGTCGGGCGGGCCCGCGTACACGGCCTCCGCGGCGAGCGTGAGCACCGCGCCACCGCCGAGGATGAGGACTGCGTACCTCCTCGCGCCACCCGGGCGGAAGGGGTCCGAGACGATCGCCATCGGCTCGAGCAGGATGCACAGCTGGCACAAGGCGCACGCAATACCCAGAAAATCATACGCCGCGCGCAGCCTTCGCCGCTCTGCGCTCTCGACCGAGCCAGCGGACGCGTCGTGCGTCCAGACGAGGCCGAGTAGGAAGATAGTAGCCTGGAGGCCAGTGAGGAGCGCCCGCACGGGCACTAGCGTGTGCGGCGGGAGCCGCAGACGCGGGCTGCAGGCGGACGCCACGACTAGCAGTGTGGTGGCGGCAATAGAGAGGCAGGCGGCCACAGCGGCGCCGCCGTCTGTCTGTCCAAACTCGTCCACGTCTCCAAAGCGTTTGCAGCCTTCTGCCAGCGGACCCGGCATCCTCGGGCCGTAAGGCTGTAACGGAGGTTGGCTGTTGGTTATCGCAAACTGAGTGCTGTACGACAGCTACCGGTTTCCGGCTGAGTGGATCGCGAATTTGAGTGGATCGCGAATTCACAGTGTGCTAAAAAAAAAAAAAAAAAAAAAAAAACAAAAACGGACAAAAAAAAAAAAAAAAAAAAAAAATACACAACACCCGCGAATTCACAGCGGGCTAGAGCTAGGCCATAGCTGTGAACCGAGAAAACTGGCAACTCCATGCGGCATACACTGGTCTTCATCAGCGCCTTGGCGGCGGCGAAGCGGTGCAGCCTTGCGGACGTGCTGCAGAGCGACGGGAGCTACAAGCTCGACGGCTGCGAGGAGTTGCAGCTCTTTGGCGAGAGCATTGGCGACAGCGGCGCGATCAGCCTCGCGAAGGCGCTGGCGACCAACGTTGAAGGGCTCCTGCTGGTGGATCTGTGGCACAACAACATCGGCGCGCCGGGCGCGCGCGCCCTGGGCGCGGCGCTGGTGACCAACTCGCGGCTGCAGCGCCTCTACCTGAACGAGAACCCGTTGGGGGCCGAGGGTGTCCGCGCGCTCGCCGAGGGTCTTGCTGGCGCAAAGTCGCCTCACCACCTGTGGCTCTCGCGCACGGACGCGGGCGACGAGGGCGTGATTGCGCTGGGCGAGGCTCTGAAGAGCAACCACGTGCTGGAGGCGCTGGACATGTGGGAGTGCGGCATCACCGGCCGGGGCGCGCGCGCGCTCGCGACGGCGCTGCGCACTAACAACGTCTTGCGAACGCTCGAGCTGCGCGGCAACCCAATGGGGGACGCCGGCGCCGAGGCCTTCGCGGCGCTGATGCCCGTTTCCGTGCCCCTCGGGGTGCTCGACCTGCTCAACACCGGTGTCACGAGCGCGGGGCGCGCGGTGCTGCGTACCGGGCTCGCCAAGGCGCGCGCGAATCCGTACCTTGTCGTGTTTGAGGATGACATCGGGCCGCACCAGCAGCGCACGTCCTGGGAGGAGAAGGGGCTGGCGGATGCGCCTTGACCGAGCGGGTGTGTCGATTAGAAGCCGTGCGTGCCGTGTGCCGTGCCGTGTGTACCATCTCCCGAAGGCGCAGTCTGTTGCTGTGCAATGTGTCGCCCCAGACTAAAGACTGCTAAGGGGGTGTCGTTGGAGACATCCCCCTACTTACCCAGACGTACGTACGGCCACACCGCCCCTCGGTCTCCGTGCACCCACAATGTTTTGCCCACTGCCACTGCCCTCTCAATTTCTCAGCCAAAAGCCAATAACAGGCAAAAGGCGAGCGAACGTGCTATTGCTTCACGCCTTGGCGACACAAATTATCAAAGCTGAACTTCGCGTTTGATCATTAATATACTCTATACGAGACGGTAATCACCGTATCGTACCGATAAGAAGATATTCACAGAAGGCCGTTCACACCAAGCTCATGTCATCAACGAACGGCGTCTTCCTTGTTTTCGCTTCTCAGGAGTTCAACGGATAGGCCAGTGTCGAGGCTCACCGGACGTCGGGCAGCGCGCTCCATTCGCGCAGACTTTGACATGGCTTCGGCAAAGTCGTGCCACGCCTGCGGCAAGAGCGGGGCCGAGCTCCTGCGTTGCGGTCGGTTTCGGAACACGTGGTTCTGCAACCGCGCGTGTCAGTTCGTCGCGCGAAAGGAGCTCGGCCACACGGGCGCAAATTGCCGCGACGCTGACCAGCGGTCTGCAGCTCCATCGCAACCCTCTACGCCAATGGACGTGGCAGTGCTGTCTGCAGCTCTATCTGAACCCTCTACGCCAATGGACGTGGCAGTGCTGGTCCGGTATTACGATCTGATCGACGAAGGTCAAGAGGCTCGCATGGCCAACACCAGACTTGGCTACCTCGTCGCAGTGGAGAAGCTCAAGGAGGCGGGGTCAGTGGCAGACCTCATTGGCGGCGCCGAGGGAGCCTTGCATCGTGCAGACGCAGACATAGGTCTCTCCAACACCCTGTCTCGCTTGGGCAACGTGGCCCCTGCCGCGCGTGCCGCTCGCTCCTCGCTTCGGGCGGCACGTGAGTGGGGCAGCAGGACGATGCTCGTCGGCGCCCTCTCTATTTGCGGAACGATGGCAGAGAATGCCCCGAGCGAGATGGTCCCTGCGGAAAGAGAGAGCCGGGAACAGGAGCGGCGCAGCGGCTGTCCGTCGTGTGACGGCCTCGACCTCTCGCAGGAAGGGTGGGTCAGCCTGCCGACCACCTCGGCCGCCCTCCCACGGCTTTGCATTACATACTTCGAAGCCGCGGTCGCAACCTGCGACACTGCGCTCGCAGCAGCAGGAGGCCGCGGCAGCCTCGCCGCCGCCAACATGCGGTGCGTCCCCAGCCCGAAGGAGGAGGCGCGGGCGCGCGGCTGCCTTGGGGCCTCCCTGTTTGCTCTGGGCGAGGAACATCAGCGCTGCTTGGAGCTCATTTGACAGGCTGTGACACTGCTGCGGCAGGTGGTGCGGACGGCGGAGCCCGGCATCGACACACTCAATGCGCAGCGGCTACTCGCCGACGAGCTGTCTACTAGAGGACGCATGCTCAAGGGGCATGGCTCCGAGGGAATGGTGGAAGCCGAGGCGTGCCTGCGCGAGGTGCTCGCGCTGGGCGAAGGCTTGGGGGACGTGCTGCTGACAGGGAAGACATTGAGGTGCCTAATCAACCTCTGTGGCCAGGCGCACGCAGCGGTGGGGCCGGTCGAAGCCGAGGCGCTCCGCTCGCGGCTGAACCAGCTCCTTGTCCAGATGGGAAGATCGCCCCAGACGAGCTGCTCGATCTGCCTCGAGCCTCTCACGCCGCCAGCTGACGGCGCAGCGGCAGACGCGGCCGGCGGCGGTGGCAGCGGCGGTGCCAGCGGTGCCGGTGCCGGCAGCCCGCCAGACTCGTGCATGCGTGCTTTGGCATGTGATCATCAGTTCCACCACGGCTGCCTCTCGACCTGGCTGCGCGCGGGCCCGACTCATGCCTGCCCCCTTTGCAAGAAGTGACCGCCTCCGTGGCACATACAGAGCTTCTGAAGCGGGGCGCTCTGGGCGAGAGCCGAGAGGGGGCGCGGCCCGGGCCGGGGCGCTGTTTCATCCCTTGTCTGGTGGCGCGGCTGGGTATTACTTCCGCCCTCCTCCTCTACATGCGCATGAGCATGATGATGAGGTGCACACGCCCCGCGAAGCGAAAGGGGGACGGGGAACGCGCGATACGAATGCACGCGCTCGCGCAGCTCTACACTGTACAGTTTGTACACTACGACTACGTTCTGGGTTTCTGTGGACGACGGACGACGGCGAGACCTGCCATCGCGCGGAAACCGATATACGAGACGAGAAATGCGAAGGCGACTTTCCGCGCGCGCATGAGCCGGGCGGGCGGTTGAGCTGGCGGGCTGGCGCTGGCGTTGGTCATGTGCGAATGCGGGCTGTGCTGTTTGCTATTTTTCCGCCGCGACTTTGCTTCTCGGGTTAACCCTGGGACGGTTCCTGATGAGCAGTGGTTGGCGGCGAGAAGCTGCCGGAGGAGCAGCACGCCTCTGCGGGGGCGATCCAAGAGCGGCGGGCATGGGGAGCGGACTGCTGCTGAGCGGTAGCAACACGACCGCCTGTCGTTGAAAGGAAGAGAGAGTCTATATAGTACTACGAGACTGGGAAGCCAAGTCTCCAGCACTGAGATTTTACTCAGCAGGAGATGTCTTTCGGGAGACAACCCTCCTTCTGAGCCCTCAGCGCTGAGGCCTGTCGCTGAAAGGAAGAGAGGGTGTATATAGTACTACGAGACTGGGAAGCCGAGCCTCCAGCAGTGGGATTTCACTCAGCGGGATATGTTCTTCAGGAGTCTACCCTCTTTCTCAGCCCTCAGCCCGGCAGACGAAGAGGAAGAGAAACCCCCGCCCTTCAGACCGAAGCCAGGGCGGCAGCCCAGCATATGGGACGGTGATGGGTAAGGCGCCGATTTTGCGGGGGTACCATTGGGGACTAAACGCGCATCGGCTCTTTTTGTGGACGGACCAGCGTGGCGCGCTGTGGAACTGTGTTCCCCGTGTCTGTGGTGGTGGCGGCGGCTGTGCCGGCGGCGGTGTGCTGCTGGGGGGTGCGCCTGCACTACCCTGTTGTGGAGAGCGTGGAGGTGGGGAGTGTGCAGAGAGACCTACAGACACAGCGCTTGAAAGAGAAAAAGATTGAGATTGAGATTATAGCTTTTACTTACAGATTATTGTATATATTATTATTGCGCATTATCTAAAGCAGATCTAGAAGCAGATTTTTTTTTGTTTTTTTTGTAATAAATATTAATATATATATACATTTAAAATAATAATATATATATATGTAATGTGTATATATATATATATATATATATATATATTATATATATACATATATATGATATATATATATATATATGTGTGTATATATACATATAAATTATATACGTATACGTATATTAAACACACATACACCATATATATACATATTATATTATATAATATATATATATATATATATATATATATACATATAGGCTATATATGTACAGTATTATCAATATATATAATATAATATAATATATATCGCGATATAATTATTATACTGCTTATATACCGTATTCCATATATATGGCATAGGCACAGACCAAGGCCGGTCCAGCACACTGCTCTTTTTTTAATAAACACCTAGCTCAACCTCAACTGAAAAGTCACCAGTCACACAGGCACGCGCAGCAAAATGGCAGAGAAAAATGTCGAAGCACACACATGCACATACAGCACCTACATGTACACTCAACTCACCCCACGAGGGATCCATCCGAACTTCCGAGCGCTTCATCCCACAGCGATAGACCTTGGGTTATTACCCCCCCCGTGCCTGCGTCGTCTAGAGTGGGTGCCTGCGTCGGACACTTGTCCGGTCCGGTGACGCCCCCTGCCTGCCGTTCCCATCCCTGGGTCAGGGATGGGTGTGTGACTGTGCCTGTGTGAGCTTGGCGTGCCAGCGCGAGGCGCCAATGCGCACGCTGAGAAGGCTTGCGGTTCTCAAAGGAGAGAAATACATGGGGTATCGTGCTCCCCACTTGTGGATTCCTTCCCTCACTCCTCCCGCAGCCCCCTCCATGTACCCTCCCTGTATCCCTTCCCTCAGCTCCTTTGTTACAATCCCAGTTGGGCGACTGGTGCATCGGCCACTGCGCCAAAAAGGACTGCACTAGTGTGCACAAGTGCAATCCCTTTAAGGTGCGTATAGCTATGCACCCATATATATATATTATATACATACATATATATATATATATATATATATATATATATATATATATATATA
>Ga0105053_10009368_pt1 | contig 12485 bp, 9 predicted proteins | sample BON01_FD_78093 | JGI IMG/M metagenome (GOLD analysis project Ga0105053, IMG submission 78093) | Freshwater microbial communities from Lake Bonney liftoff mats and glacier meltwater in Antarctica - BON-01 | ecosystem: Environmental > Aquatic > Freshwater > Ice > Glacier meltwater | place: Lake...
AACTCCAGCAGGGAAATGGGGAGACCCGGACGACCTTCAAGGTGCAGCCATTTTCCTAAGTTCCCAGGCCAGTAATTTTGTAAATGGCCAAATTGTTTATGTAGATGGAGGCATTTTGGCCACCATTGGCAAACCCTCCAACGAAAATTAATTAAACAGCCATGAAAGTAATTAATAAAACCGCAATACTCTCCTTTAGCCTCTTGTTCTCCATGGCCTGCTCCCAACAAGAGAAGCCACAGACTATCACCGTAAAAAACAATCTTGACCAAGAGCGGACTTCGGAAACCGTGGAGCTCAACAAGGCCATCTTAAAAATGGAAGATCTATCTAATGCAGGAATTCGAAATATGGAAACCAAGCAACTGGAAATCATCCAAAAAGTAGATAATGATGGAGATGGCACTTTAGATATGATTTTATTTCAACCGAAGGTGGCCCCGAATGGGGAAAGTAAGTTTGAAATCATTAAAGTTGGGGAAGGGGAAAATCCCACAGCGCCAGAATTATGTTATTCCAGATTCGTTCCAGAGCGCACCGATGATTATACCTGGGAAAACAACAAGGTGGCATTTCGGGTTTACGGCCCTACTGCACAAAAAATGATAGAGGACAAGGTCCCAGGCGGCACACTTTCCAGTGGAGTAGATGCCTGGCTAAAAAAAGTGGACTATCCCATAATAGACAAATGGTATAAAAAAACTCTCGATGGATCGGGCAGTTACCATGAGGATACGGGTGAAGGCCTCGATGATTTTCACGTAGGTCCAAGTCGTGGTGTTGGTGGTATTGCAGCCAAGGTAGACAGCACATACTATTATTCCAAAAACTATACACAGTGGCGGACTATTACCAACGGCCCTATTAGAACTAGCTTTTATTTGGAATATGCAGATTGGGACGCTGATGGCAAAGCCATTAAGGAATCGAGAATTATTAGTTTGGACCTAGGTCAAAATTTATCCAAATTCACTATCACCTTAGACGGTGTAGACCAGATTTCCGCCGGACTTACCCTTCATGAAAAGGATGGTGAAGTAAGTGGGAAGAAGGAAAAAGGATGGGTAAGTTACTGGCAACCTCATGGAGATTCCGAATTGGGAACTGCTATCATTGCCCCTACCGATACTTTCATAGATTTTGAAAAGTACGATGTGCCAACAAAAGATCTAAGTAACGCCTATGCACATTTAAAGGTGAAGAATAATGTCGTAACCTATTACGCTGGATTTGGATGGATAAAAAGCGGACAATTCAACAATAAACAGGATTGGGAGCAATATCTGGATGCATTTTCCGAACAGATCAACCACCCTTTGGAAGTAATTGTTGCCCCATAAGTCAACTTACTCTTTACAAGATATTTGGCAATACCTTAATTCATGAAAATGTCTTGAGGTATTGCCTTTTTTTATATAATTCCCATTTTTACGCTTTCCTTCCTAGAAACAACCTCTTCTTATCTTACCCTAGTTTTATATTAGAAAAAGATTTCATAAAGCCAATCGTAATAATCAAAAGTTATCCACTCAAAAAAAAATCTACTATATTAGACAGCTAATGGGCATTAAGCAACTTATTACTATATGTGTAGGCTCTACACAATTTAGAAGAAAGAATGAAATCAAAAGAAATAATTAGAAAAGGTGAAGGTGAAAATTACAATTATTCTCAGGATCACTGCTTTATAAAGCTTTCATCAAGACATACGAACGGTGAACTGTGCATGGTGGAAGACACCTTAAAACCAAAATTCCATTTAAAGCGGCATCATCATAAAATAATGACGGAGATTTTCTATATGTTAGTAGGAGAACTTGAGCTCATTTTCGATGACGAAACAATAATCCTTAGAGAAGGAGATACAATAACAGTTCCTCCAAATGTTTGGCATGAAGCAAAATGTGTTGATGGAGGAAAAATGCTTACTATCTTCAAAAATGGTGAATTTGATATCTTTTTAGAGCAACTCTCAACCATGAACGAAGATGATTTTTCCAATGAAGAATTAATGAAATCTTTCTCTGCAAAATTTGACATTTACGAAGAATAAATTTTGCTAAACTACCATAAAACGAAGTTTGACCAGTTCCTTGTGGTTCATTTTACCCCTACCTAGAAACCAATGATTAAATTCCTTCAAAAAAAATACCAAAAGAACAACACCATGCATTAAACATAGAGTGATATAGTAAGAACAGAAACCAAATAGTTCTAAAATTTTCAAATGGATAGCGTTCCTTTTTGTTTTAGACCTAGGGTTTATCTTGAAAAATTAAAAGAATTATCAAATTGAGATATTACAGAGAAAAAATGATGAACAAATCGATTAAATGTAAAAATATAATATGTCCAATGAGACAAAAATCCTTATTCCAATTTGCCTTTTCATTTTTATTTGTACTTGTCACTTTTGGACAGGAAAGCAAATCTTACAGTAAGAATCGTATACATGTATATTGTAATGAATCCAATGATCTTTTTCAATTATTAAAGTCCAATGGTCAGAATTGTATTCGATACAATGACATTAACAGTGCTCTTGAAAATAGCAAAAAGAATGACGTATTATTGATTTTGGCTAAAAATTACCCTGAGGCCACAACTATGATTCCAAGCAATTTTTTCGAACTTGTTAGTGAAAAGAACTTGAAAACTTATATTGAATTCCCCGACCATTTGGAATCAGGAATTAGTGGGGAAATTAAATCAACTAAAAAGGAACGCTTAGTAGTTACATCAGATTTCTTTGGAGAAGAACTTTCGCCCATGAGTATTTAGATGCCGGATTATATTTCTATATAGATACTCCAGAAAGGGACAGTCATTTAAAAGGGGCTAGTATTGCAGGTTTCGACAAGGCAGTTTACGGATTGGAAAAAACAAAGAATTCACCCATCCTTTTTGAGGATAGAAATGTGTTGGTTTCAACAACAAAATTGAGCGATTTTAACAAAAGTCGCTATTCTCCATTAACAGCCTGGCAAAGTACTATTCGTGGTATTCTATCCTACTTGTCAATTGAGATGGAAAAGGAAGCCGTAAAATGGGATCCAATTGTAAAACCCAGCTACAATGCTACAGTTCCCCTTCCTGAAAACGCCTATAAATTGGCAGTGGAACGTGGCGCAGAGTGGTACAAGAAAGCTCGTTTTTTAATTCATCCCGATTGGAAGGATCAATGGCAGAGTATCGACACTTTAAAACTACCTGTTGGCCCTCCTATGGACCTAAATCTGCCTTCAGGTGACGGTTCCCTTGGTGTTATGGAAGGACACTACTCATATATTAACTATGATGGAAGCCAGCCCTACCGCTACTGGTTGCGCGGTGATTGTGTGGCAGAGACAGCCATGACCTTTGCTATGGCAGATGACATTAAGGAAAATAGACAGAATGAAAAAATCGCAGAAAACCTAATGGACTTTTTGTACAACACTGACATTTTCAAAACGAGCAGTAGTAAGGACCCTAAGATGTCATCCTATGGTTTGGTTGGCTGGGCAGCAACACAAACCTCAAGATACTATGGTGACGACAATGCCAGAATACTACTCGGCTCCATTCTTTCCTCACAATTGATGGAAAATAATAAATGGAACGTGCAAATTCTCGAATTGATTCTTGCAAACTTTCGGACTTCAGGAAAAAACGGTTTTCGTGGAGGTGCCCTAAATGGCAAAGACATTGATAAAAAAACCTGGCAAACATTGATGCAGGGAGAAATCGATAACATAGCCCCACACTATGAATCTTGGATATGGGCTACCTACCTTTGGCTTTATGACAAAACCGGGTACCAACCATTGTTGGATAAAGCTAAAACTGCCATAGAAATTACAATGAACAATTATCCAAAAAATTGGACATGGACTAACGGTATACAGCAAGAACGCGCCCGAATGATCCTTCCATTGGCATGGTTGGTTAGGATAGAGGATACCGATCAACACAGGGATTGGCTAAATACCATATGTGATGACCTTCTGAAGAGTCAAGTTGAAGCGGGTGCTCTCAGAGAAGAGTTGGGCGAAGGTAGTAAGGGCAGGTATGGTGCACCAAAGTCCAACGAAAGTTATGGTCATGCCGAGGCTCCAGTAATTCACTCCAATGGAGATCCAGTTGCTGATATGTTGTACACCAGTAACTTTGCCTTTTTTGCATTAAATGAAGCTGCACAGGCTACCCAAAATCCTAGATATATTGAAGCCGTAGACAAGCTTGCTGAATTTATGGTACGTATTCAGAGCACTTCTTCTGGACGAGCTGATTTGGATGGTTGCTGGTTCAGGGCTTTCGACTACGAAAACTGGGAATACTACGGTTCAAATGCGGATCATGGTTGGGGAGCCTGGGGCACTCTCACTGGGTGGACACAGAGCTTTATTACAACCACGCTGGCTCTGAAACTAAAAAAAACAAGCTATTGGGATATTACCAAAGATTCTGGTATTGGCGACAATATTGATATCGTTTGGTCAAAGATGCTTCCGGGCATTGAGCATTAATATCAAAATTTCTAAACAACTAAAAACTTAATTATTTCTCCTAGATTAAAATCAGGAAATTACCTAATTTAAGAATAGAAAAACTGCGCTATAACAGTCACCCTAAAACCGTATACAATTAAATGCCAGTGCAAACCTCCTTAGAAAAGCCTTTCACCATTAAAAGTATGACAATACAGATCTTCTATTTGATTTGTATTTGCTAAATTGGGGTCTAAATCGACACAACTAATTTTATAGAAAATCGTTAGCAGCCAATATGAATTAGCGGATATCGGCCTACAGGACCATAATCCTCGATCAATGATTCATTGGATAAGGGTCTCTTTACTAAAAAGATATAAAAAACAAGTAATATAATAAATGGAAGATATTAATTGGATATTTCAGCTTTTAGGCCGTTTTCACCCCTTGTTGGTTCATTTCCCGATAGGATTGTTGGTCATTGCCCTAGTTTTTGAGCTGTTCACGATCGGCGGCAAGCGACAAGGGTTGCGAGAAGGTATTTATTGGATGGTTATTGTTGGAGCTGTAACGGCTATAATGGCCGCTATAATGGGCTGGCTGTTGCGTAATTATGATGATTATACCGGCGACCTAGTAACCTACCACCAATATACGGGAATAGCAACGGCTGTATTGGCAGTTATAACCGCGCTTTTGTTGCGAAATATCGTGAACAAAAAATTGACGGATTACCGACTATATCGATTTGGACTTTTGGTAACGGTCGTATCGCTAAGCATTGCCGGTCATTTAGGGGCAAGTCTAACCCACGGCGAGGACTATTTGACCAGTGTATTGCCGAACAATCAAGATTCCTATGACGATGAGAAGACCACGGTACTTCTCACTGAATTAAAGGGACAGGATTCTTTAACTGAAACTCAGCAAGAAGATCTTAATCTTGGGGTTAGGGCAATATTGGCGCATAATTGCTATCAATGCCATAGTGAGAATAAGCAAAAAGGCGAATTGATACTGGAAAATAAAGAAGGAGTTTTCAAAGGCGGGGAATCTGGCCCGGTCATAGTTGCTGGTAAACCTTCAGAAAGTGAGATGTATAAAAGGATTACCCTTTCCCCCAATGATGATGACGTAATGCCCAAAAAGGGAAAAGTACTTAAAGAAAATGAAATAGCGCTAATTAAACTTTGGATCCAAAATGGTGCTTATTGGAGCGATAAAGCGCTTAAAGTATTTCCTGAAGCACAATTGGCACTTTCTAAACCTGATCTGCCAAAAGTAGAAAACCAAACCCACCCAGTGGATAAATTAATGGCCGCCTATTTTGACAAGAATGATATTGATTGGCCTAAGATAGTTGATGACAGAACATTCATTAGACGATCCTACATGGATATAATAGGGTTACTTCCAGAACCGAATGAGATAAAGGACTTTATAGATGATTCCAATCCCGATAAAAGAAATGTCCTAATTGACCAACTTTTAAACGACACTCACAACTATACTCAAAATTGGTTGAGTTTCTGGAATGACCTACTACGTAACGACTATAGTGGTACCGGATTTATTACAGGGGGGAGAAAACAAATCACCCATTGGCTATATACCTCACTGGAGAAAAACAAGCGTTATGACCAAATGGTCAAGGAACTGGTTAACCCAACGGAGGTATCGGAAGGATTTATTAAAGGGATAGAATGGAGGGGAGTGGTGAATGCTAGTCAGCGCACCGAAATGCAGGCGGCCCAAAACATTGGTCAGTCCTTATTAGGTGTAAACGTAAAATGTGCTTCATGCCATAATAGCTTTGTAAGCAACCTTACCTTGGAACAATCCTATGGGTTTGCGTCGATCTTTGCAGATTCCATTATGGAATTGAATCGATGTGATATGCCCATTGGCAAAATGGCCGAGGTGAATTTTCTTTATCCCGAATTAGGTTCCGTAGAGGCCGAAAGTGTAAAGGAGCGCTTATTATTGCTTTCAGAAGTAATTGTAAAACCTGAAAACGGAAGATTATATAGGACCATTACCAATAGATTTTGGGAACGACTTATGGGTAGAGGCATTATTGAGCCTTTGGATGAAATGGACAATGAGGCTTGGAACTCTGATCTACTGGATTGGTTGGCATCAGATTTTGTAGATTCCGGGTACGATCTCAAACATCTTATTAAACAGATCATGACGTCCAAGGCCTATCAATTGCCGACCGCTAATTATAAAAACATAGCTGAAATAAAAAACGAATATGTATTTAAAGGACCTATTCTAAGGCGGATGAGTGCCGAACAATTTTCTGATGCCGTAAGTCAGTTGATTAAACCGGTATATGCCGCAGTAGCTTATAACCCAAAGGGGAATGAGCTACCTTCTTCACGGATTTGGCATAGGGAATTAAAGTTCGACCGGGACGTCCTTCCTGAACCCGGCAAAAGATATTTCCGTAAAACATTCACACTCCCAGAGAAATCTATAGATAGTGCCATTGTCCTAATTTCCGTTGATCATTCGTATGCACTTTACATCAATGAAAAAAAGATATCCCAGGGAACGGATTGGACGAAAGTGGATAAGCTGAATGTCCAAAAAGTCCTTTCCAAAGGAACAAATACTATCGCTATAGAGGGCATTAATGAAGGAAGCATAGCCAATCCTGCTGGAATACTATTCTCCATGAAAATAGCCTTTACAGATGGTAGTGAAACCATTCTGAACTCAGACACCAGTTGGAAAAGTACAGCTATGGACCAAACAGAAGATTGGATAAGTATAGGCTATAATGATAGTAACTGGGAAAAAGTTCGTAATTACGGCACTTCAAATTGGGGAAAATTAATAGATTACACATTTGAGGAACGCAATGGAGAATTTGCTAGGGCCAGCCTTGTAGAACAGCACCCTTTCTTAAAAGCTCTTGGTAGACCGAGCCGAGAAAATGTGACGACTTCAAGGGACGAACAAGCTACACTTTTACAAGCCTTAGAATTGACCAATGGCGAATTTTTCAATAAGGTGTTGGAAGAGGGTGCAGATATATGGCTCAAAAGGTATAGTAGCAATAGTGAAAAAATTATAGACGAACTCTATCAGAAATCCATGGGCAGAGAGCCCACAGATCAAGAAAAGAAAATAATGATTGCGGTATTGGGCAAACAGCCAAAGAAAGAGGCATTACAAGATCTATTTTGGTCAACTCTCATTCTACCGGAATTTCAATTTATTAATTAAATAAGACAATGGATAAACCAAACGCCCGTAGGGATTTTATAAAGAATATGGCGGCCGCTAGTTTAGCGGCCTCTGCTACGACCATACCAATGGCCAGCTTTTTAAGTTCGTGCAGCAGACCTAATCCAAAGATCACTTCCACGGCCGATACGGTTATTTTGCTTTGGATGGCAGGAGGAATGGCACATACCGAGACGTTTGACCCTAAAGCTTATGTCCCCTATGAAAAAGGTGTTGAAAGCAAGAGAGTCTTAAGTACTTTCCCTAAAGTGCCGACTATAGTAGACGGACTTGATTTTTCACAAGGCTTGGAATCTATTGGCGGGGTAATGGACAAAGGCGCCATTATACGTTCATACAAATCTGCAGATCTCGGCCATATATTACACACTCGGCATCAATACCATTGGCATACCTGTTATGAGCCGCCACAGACTGTACAAGCTCCCCATATAGGCGCTTGGATTGCCAAGGAACTTGGGCCGGCCAACCCTGTTATACCACCATTTATTGCCATGGGTCAGCGATTCACGGTTGGAGAGGCCGAAGAATTAAAAGCCTTTCATACAGCGGGATTCCTAGGTAGCGAATACGGTCCCTTTCTAATACCTGATCCTTCTTCCGGCTTGGATAGTGTTAGACCACCCCAAGGGATGTCGCTTAAAAGATTTGAGGCGCGCAATAAGTTATTTAAAGAATTAGCCAACAAAAGTGAAATTATGGAAAGAGGAAGCGATTACCAGCGCGAATCCTTAATGCGTTCCATGGAATCATCCTATAGGCTACTAAATTCTCCAGAGTCCAAAGTATTTGACTTATCCCAAGAGCCTAAAGAGGTTTATGACACCTACAATACGGGGAGGTTTGGTCTAGGATGTCTTCTGGCCAAAAGATTGGCCATGAACGGAGGTAGATTTATAAGTGTCTCTACCGAATACGAACCTTTTCTAGGATGGGATACACACGAAAATGGGCATACACGGGCCGCTAAAATGAAGGAACTAATCGACAGACCAATTGCCCAGTTAATAAAAGACTTGGATGAGAGTGGTCATTTGGATCGAACCCTGATTATTTTGGCCAGCGAGTTCAGTAGGGACGCCATAATGGAAGGCCGCCCGGGTGAACTAGTGAAGGACCAAGTAGCTCAACCAGATATAATCGAAGATGAAAAATTCTACGGTATGCATAGACACTTTACCAATGGCAGTTCTATATTAATGTGGGGCGGGGGTATAGAAAAAGGTCTCGTATATGGAAAAACAGCAGATGAAAGACCATGTTCTTCCATTGAAAACCCTGTGGTGATCGATCAGGTTCATCAAAGCATATACCATGCATTGGGAATGGACCCAGAGACACAGTATACCATTGAAGGGAGACCTTTTTACACAACCCCGGACGGACATGGCAAACCCATATTAGATCTATTCGGACAACCAATGCAAAAAAGTTCAATGGACAACAACAAAGAAAAGTCGATCACAACCTAGTGGTCATTGAAAGATTATTAAACCTATCAATAAGGAATCGGAATTAAAAAGGGATTGGCTGCGCCCTTCCCTACAAAGCTCCGCTTTGAAAAATAAGGATACGTGCAGTTTCATGAATTCCTCACTCCTCTACTGTTCTCTGGAACAGAATCAAAAAGGGATTGGCTACGCCCTTCCCTACAAAGCTCCGCTTTGAAAACCACAAAAAGTTATGCTTCGCTTTACTTCAAAAAAGAAGCGAGCTTCTTTTTTGAAGCTCGCTTGCACAACCACATTTTTGTGGTTTATTAGTGACCCCGGAGGGATTCGAAGTAATATTTTTGTATGAATCCGCATATTCTAATAATTCTATATTTTATAATACTTTACAGATCCCTTAGTCTAAACAAATTGTATACTATCCAAATAAATACAACTTTATTGTACCATAAATCGTACCATTTAATTACATTTGATATGTTCAAATGTTTTAATCATGGCAAAAATAAATTTCCTTTATCGAGGGATCAAAGAACATGGTAAATTATCCGTAAGGCTAATCCATGGAAAAGAGATTGATTACAGAATCGGATCCCCTATTTCTTCCAAAAAAGAATATTGGCTTAAAAAAACTACCAAAAATGGCAGCACGGTATATAAGCATCGTAAATTGCAAGAACTCATAAATGGCAGTAGTAGTGCTGAATTAAAAGCACATAAGGACCAACTCGAAATCATCCAAAAATTGATTTTAGACTCCTTCCTGAATGATTTTAACAACGGTATACCCATAACCAAAGACTGGTTAAAAACAGCAATAAATAAGTTCACACGGAATTTAGACACAAAAAAAGATATTGATTTAGCGTCCACTGAACTAGATAAAATAAAACAAGAAGAACAAGAGAAGCAAGAAAGCATTAAAAATGCCAATTTACTCAGTACTGCGATTGAAAAAATGTTTACTAAATACCAAACAAATTTCAATGAATTAAAGAAATACAAAGTCACCCACGGAATACTCCTAAAATATCAAAAAAGCAAACAACAAATTTTCACAATCAAGGAACTTAATCAAGATTTTGCCAATAATTTTATGAATTGGTCATATCTAGATATGAAATACAGTAAATCCTATATTAATGCACAATTAAAAAGATTTAGAAGTTCCGCAGTAAAGGCATATGAAGCCGACGAAGAGGATACAATACAAGTAAGCAAAACACTAAGAACATTCACCATGTTCGATAAAGTCTACAAGGACAAAATAGTAATTACACTTAATTATGATGAACTTGATAAAATTGATAATAAAGTAATTTCAGATCCTAGGTTATTGGATGCGCAAAAAGCCCTTCTGATTGGTTGCGAAACCGGATTAAGATATTCAGATTTAAACAAATTAGTAGATTCCAACATAAAGAATGTAAACGGTGTTAACTATTGGAAATTCAGAACCGACAAAACAGATGCCCTTGTTCAGATTACGGTCACGGAAAGGATTCTCTATTTAATTAGAAAATATGGCCTACCACAAACGAACTATCCAAATAATGGCGTTCAACTTAATGAGGATATTAAAAAGGTATGTGCCGCAGCAGGTATAAGGGAGAAAATAAAAGGCAGCAAAGCAACAGTTATAAAAGTTAAAGGTGCCGAGGTAACAAGAAACATTGTAGACTACCACCCCAAACACGAATTAATTACTTCAAGAACGTTTCGACGCTCATTCGCCACAAATTATTATGGAAAAATAGATACCGCCCTAATTACAACTATTACAGGGCACTCCACAGAAGCCCAATTACGCGCCTATATCAACAACCATGATGAAAGTAATATAGTACGCACCAAACAGCAGATAGACCACTTTCACAAGGAAAGAAAGAAAGAAAAAAACGACATTAAATTAACTGTTGTTCCAAAAGCCGGAAATGAATAACAAAAATTAATTAAATGTATTTAAGATTGGACTTTTCAAAAATGGGGATTATATTTAACAAGACACATTTTTTAATCAACTCCGATATTTCTGACAATAAAGAATGAATGTTCTAAACAAAAATTAAAAGGTATCAGAAGCCTTCTTTAAGTTGATTTAAGAGGGTTTTGTATTTTTCCAATGGCATAAGCGCAGAAAATGAACAACGCATCAGAATTTGACTATACTCAATTATCAAAATCCGAACTTGGAGAATTGTATCATAAGATTATAGATGCCGCTCTTGTAAACCATGGATATAAACTCCATGTACTTCAAAAATGGAATATTAGCCACGAGGAATTTCATCAAAGGGCACTAGCAAGTATAGCTATTAGAAAACAGGAAAAGGACAAAAAATTAGAAATAAAGATAATAGTACTAGAATATTTACTTAAACGATATGAAGCTATGTCTAGTGAAGATGCGGATAGAGAATGGAAACATCTAAAGGCTGAGGTGGACTATCGCAACCCAAATTAATATTTAATCTGAAGCCCTTTTTAAGTTGATTTAGGATGGTTTTGAATTTTTATAACAACAACGTACAACCTTTTAAGAGATGCCAAAAAAGCTTCGGATATTACAAAAAGAAACGCCTCTAGATACATTAAGTAAACGTGACTTGGTATCGCTCTTTAGTTATTTAAGGGATCAAATAATGAATCACAGCACTTATAAGTGGAGTATAAAAAATTACGAAAATTTTGTATCAGAAAACAACCTTAAATATAAAGATTGCTACGATGCACTGAAAGAATCAGCACTATTTCACCCTCATAATAAAACTAAGGGGTTTAAGGAGTTCTTAATTAAGATAGAGAGGTTTAATAAACTAGTTATCAACTCAAGAATAATAATTGATAAAAGCTCTAGAGAATCCTTCTTGATTGACTTAATTGAATTCAAGCATAATCATTTTGAACACCTTAGTAAAAAGGAATTTTTTAATTTTATAAATTCCAACTTTGATACGGGGTTAAAGGAAGGACCGTTGAGGAATTTCTACTATGAACAGATTCACAATTTAAAATCTTCCTAAACATTACTTCATTTTGGAAGATTCTTTATACATAAATATATCTAAGTGTATACAAAAACAGATATATCTATATATGTAATATATGTTTGCATATAGAAACATATATTAAATTGGCTTACAACTAGTTACGTTGTATTTGTTTCAATCGATTTAAATTTGTTTAACGATAAATTATTTCGATTATGCAGACAATTAAGATTGAATTATCCGAGGAGACAAAACTTCAAATCTCCCAAATCAGCAAAGAACTTGCCGAATTAAAAACAAAATTTCAACCAAAG
>Ga0105053_10009370_pt1 | contig 12484 bp, 6 predicted proteins | sample BON01_FD_78093 | JGI IMG/M metagenome (GOLD analysis project Ga0105053, IMG submission 78093) | Freshwater microbial communities from Lake Bonney liftoff mats and glacier meltwater in Antarctica - BON-01 | ecosystem: Environmental > Aquatic > Freshwater > Ice > Glacier meltwater | place: Lake...
GTTCTCGGCCGGGTTAAACACGTTGTACTGCAGGGTGCGGATGACGTTGCCCAGCCCGCTGCTCTGGCTCACGCCCGCGCGCCGCAGCGAGACCAGGGGCACGTCGCGGCCCGAGTCGAACTCGTGCAGGCGCAGGTACTTGTCCTTGACGTAGAACATGCGGCCCTCCTCGGCATAGTAGGGCGGCCGCTCGCGCTCCAGCTTAAAGACGATCATGCCGCTGTCGTGGCCGGCAGCCAGCAGGTTCTGCTCGGGGTGCGCGGCCAGGATCCAGAACCGGTCGTTCTCGCGCCGGAAGGTCTGCACGCCCAGCCGCTTGGAGATGTCCCAGACGCGGATGGAGCGGTCCTCCGAGTTGGAGACGATCAGCTCGAACTTGGGGTGGAAAATGACACAGGAGACGTTGTTGGTGTGGCCCCGGAGCGTGTCCACCTCCCAGGCCTTGGTCTCGTTCATGCGCCACAGCTTCACCTGCCGGTCGTCCGCGCCCGAGATGACCAGCGGCAGCGTGGGGTGGAAGCTGGCCCAGTTTACGCCCCGGTCGTGGCCCTCCAGCACGTACTTGACCACCACATCGCCGCCGCCGAACAGGTCGTTGTTCACGCGCGAGACCATGTTGGCGGCGTCGTCCATGCCGCCCGGCGCCCCCCGCACCGTCTTCTTGCGCAGCCCCGTGGTGTCCCAGACGCGCACGGTCTGGTCCAGCGAGGCGGAGACGATCAGGTCCTCCTTGGGGTGGAAGGCGGCGCACATGACGTAGTGGTTGTGGCCCGTGAGCACGGAGATGCAGGTGCGGGACTGCCAGTTCCAGATGCGGATAGTCTGGTCGTCCGAGGCCGACACGATCCAGGGGTACTCGTTGTGGAACTGCACGGTGCGGATGTAGTCCAGGTGGCCCAGCAGCGTAAACAGGCAGCGCCGCAGCTTGTAGTCCCACACCTTGACCTTGTAGTCGTCCCCGCCCGACACGATCAGCGGCTGCGTCTTGTGAAAGTCCACGCCCCGCACGGGGCCGTCGTGCTCGTCGAACCGGTCCAGCAGTGTGCCCATTCTGTAGTCCCACAATTGAATGACACCGTTGTGCAGCGACGTCAAGATCCAAGGCCGCACCGGGTGAAAGGACAAGCCTTTCACCCGATTACTTTTGCTCTCGAACTTGGTCAACATTGCTGTAGCGTGTGGGAAGTGTGTGTTTGGGGTTGTAAGGAGTGAGTTGGTGATGATGATGAGATGCGGCGAGCTTGTAACAGACACGCTGGGCCACCAAGTAGTCTGGTCATTCTCAGGTCCTTTGCGGCTTAGACCACCCACGGGACTCCACTACACGCCTGCCCATGACAACAGGTAAGAGGGCTGCGGGCGTGTGGGAAGGAGGACACATCCTATTGGCCGGACAAGAGGCCGCATGTCATCCTCAGGCAGAGCCATTATCTGGTCAGTGGCGCTCATCGTCTACTTGCTGCTTTTGCTCTCAGGCTTGGTCTACATGGTGGTTTTGGTTCAGGTGGTAATGGGCAGGAACAGGCTTGACGATGGAGGGGATTCAAACAAAGGCGGGCGGGGTGGTTGTAGGCTAGCGCAATCACCACACACGCTGGAACCCCCACGGCAAAACCAACCACGCGCCCCTGATCTCCTTGCCGCTCCTCTGTCTGTTGTTTGTGGGTGGGGGGAGGGTGGGTTGTGGTCATGAGTGGGTGGGCTGGGCTTGAGAATGAAGAACTCGCTCGCTCATGATGGGCGTCAGGAATGCAGCGAGCGGGGGGAGCAACCCGACTACCATGCCAGGCTCCCGCGGTTTTGACCACACCACACAAGCTTATACTACATGTCTAAATACCCTCTTCAATAAAGTGACAGGGTGTGGCAGGGTCAAATGGAGTTCAAAAAAGCCTTTTACCACCCCCCCCTCACACACCACCATCATCATCATCCATCATCCGTCATGAGCGCTCGTTCGCTTGCTAAGTTGTGCTAAGGCGAAGGCGCTGGCTCTGAACAACCAACCACGCTATACATTTACTTTGACGCACGCTAAACAACCACTCCACGAACCCATCGTACACTAGGAACGACAACGGCCGCTGCGCCGCCTCGTCTTGCCTGCAGCCCATACCAAGGACTCGCGGCAGCCATCATCACCCTACGTAAATAAAGTCATGGGCCAGGCCACTTCTTTCCCCTTCGAGGTCTTGGAGCCGGCCCAGTCCTCCTACGCGGCCCGCAATCCCCAAGCTTATTGGGCCTTGTTCAATGGACGGCGCAAGGCGGACGGTGCCGAGGTCTCCATCCACAAGCTGGACAAGGTCAACACGCCCAAGCTCAAAGTCGAGGCTGGTATGCACGGTTTCCAGAAGATGAAGACCATGCGACACCCGTACATCCTCCAATACTTGGACGGCGTGGAATTGGAAAAGGAAGTGGTGCTGGTCACCGAGCCCGTGACCCCCTTGGGGGAATGGCTTGCCACGCTCAAGCCCGACTTCCGGGAAGAGCAGGTGGCGTGGGGCCTGCGCTGCCTGGCGGCGGCGCTGGATTTTCTGACGGGCGCGGCCCACCACATGACGCACGGCATGGTCTGCAGCCACAACGTCTTTGTCACCAAGGCGGGCGATTGGAAGTTGGGAGGGCTGGACTTGCTGTGCGAGTGGCGGCAAGGGGGCAAGGACATCTTCCATTTCCAGCTCCACGAGGCCTTGGTGCCCCCCGAGTACCGGGCCCCCGAGCGCCGGAACAACAACATGGACCTGATGCTGAAAGCCGAGCCGGGTGCCCAGGACGTGTGGGCATTGGGCGTCCTGATTGGGAACGTGGTGGAGCTGACTGAAGGCAAGGCTCCAGCAGGCGCCTTGGCCAGTGTCCAACGGCGGCTCCTGTCCGAGAACCCCAAGGACCGGCCTTCCGCCGGGCAAATACTGCGCCACTCCTACTTCTCGCCCAAGGGCACCAAGGAGCTCATCCGCGTCCTGGAGTTTTTGGAGAACTTCTCGCTCAAGGAGGACGCCGAAAAACTCGAGTTTTTCAACAGCCTGCCCCCCCTGGTGGCGCGGCTGCCGCCCGAAGTCGGCATCTACAAGATCTTGCCCACTTTCCGAGACTACGTGCACGTCGGGGGTGGTGGCGGCATGGTGGCAGGGGGGCAAGCGCCCGACCAGGCGCTGATGGAGCAGCAAATGCGGCAACGGCAGTTGGTCCTGACGGCGCTGCCCGTGTGCCTGGAAATCTTGAAAGGCCTGGACGAGCCCACCTTTGCGGAAATAGGGGAACCCCTCCTCGTCAGCCTCTTTGGGATGAACGACCGTGCCGTGCGGGCCACGCTCCTGCAAAACCTCCAACCTTTGGCCAGCAAGCTCTCCGAAGCCAACGTCAACGGCCGGCTTTTTGATTGTGTGCTCACGGGCTTTGCCGACAGTGCTCCCCAGCTCCGAGAGCTCACGCTCAAGTCCATGCTCTGTTTCAGCCACCGTTTGAACGACAAGAATCTGAACGATCGCTTGATGCGGTGTCTGACGAAGCTTCAGGTCGACCCGGAGCCCTCCATCCGTACCAACACCACCATCTTTCTGGGGCGCATTGCTGCGCAGCTCAAGGGTGGTTCCCGGGCGCGTGTCTTGCTCCCCGCCTTTCTCAAAGCCTGCCGGGACCCTTTTCCCCACGCGCGACTTGCAGGCCTGAAATCAGCTGCGGCCTGCACCGCGTATTTTGATCCTCCAAGCGTCGCGACCAAGGTCCTGCCCATTGTAGCCACGCTGCTGATCGACGTGAACGGGGCCGTGCGCGATGCCGCCTTTCAGTGCCACGACGCCTTTATGAAGGTGCTTCAAGTGAACGCGCGGCAACTGAAGGAAGTCGAGGACCAACGGCGGAACGACATGCTTGAGAAGCAAGGGGGTGGAGGAGGCTTGTTGCCCGCAGGCATGGAAGGGTTGTCCTCGTCCGTACTGGGCGCGGGGGTTGCCAGCCTCGGAGGGTTGACGTCGTCGGTCGCAGCCTGGGGGGCACAAAAGATGTGGACGTCCTCCACTTCCATGCTTGGGGGCAGTGGAAGCGGCGGCGTCAGTGCCCCGCCCGAGGATTTGTCGGGAAGCAGCTCGGTGGGACGAAAAGAAGAGGAGCATTTCTTCGACAGCCTGGCCCCGCCGGCCTTGTCTGGTAGTCGTGTGGCGGCCGCTTCGTCGGACGGGTGGGGCGAGGTTGTGGGGGAAGGAGATGGTAATGGTTGGGGGGAAGACGAGGACGACAATGCCTTCGGGGAGAAGGAAACCGCCACCATCAAGTCTGCATCGTTTGGCAGCACAAGTGCCGGTGGGAGGACAGGAAGTGTGTCTTTGTCCGTCAGCGGGCTTGCCGGTGGGTTCGCTCCGGCTGGCGGCGAACAGGTGGCACCCGTAGTCCCCCCTGCGTCCTCGCTTGCGAGCCTTAATCTAGGAGGAGGAAGAACAAGTGCCGTGAGGATGGGTCTCATCAAGCCCGTTACAGACGACGACCTCTTCAGCATGCTCAACGATACAAGCCCCGCACCGTCGGCCTTCAACAGACCGGCCCGTCTGCAAGTACCGCCGCCCGCTGTTGTGAAGGCGGTAGCCTCTCCCATGTCTTCGTCGCTATCAGACTCGGGGACGAAGAAGCTAGCAGGAGCAGGACGGTCACGGTTGCAAGCCAAGAAGCTAGAGGCCTCCCCGAGCGACTGGGACGATTTCTAAACAGAGTTGAAGAGAGGCGAGCGAGGCAGAGTGTATAGAAAGTAAAAAGTTAAAAAGTAAAGGAATGAATTCCTCAATGTTCTAGTTCATCATGCCATTACTTGCTTGTATTACTTTGAGTTTTCATTCATGACGAGGAGGAGACGGGCTGTCGCGTAGGAGGGAGAGTTTCCTTTGAAGAAACGTCTCCAAGTCTTCAAGCCCCATCAGTTCTTCGGTCGTGGTCGTATTCTCTTTGCCGCCATCTTGCCTGCTGCATGTCCACGACACACGGAACGAAGTCACTCGGATCCTGATCTCAAGGAGGAACGAGTCGTCCTCGGCCTCCCCGCTTCTTCCCATGACCACAAGCCGCGAGATGGGCGCCGTGAAGGGGTACTCGACCCACCGCATAGTTTCCACAACCGTCTGTGTAGTGGAGTCGCCCACCCTTCTCACAACCCGGGAGAGCCGCGACAAGAGACGCTCCATAAATTGCTGGTGTGCTAATTCCCTCGTCACACGTGATAAGATTGCATGGTCCCCCGCGTCGGCCTCCTCGTCTTCCTCCCCCTCGTCCTCTTCCTCCTCCTCCACATTCCTTTTCCCTTGCTGCATCCCTAATTCTACCAAGCGAATGAAGGCTAGTTGACTCAGCCGTCCTAAAGACACTGCTTGCGGGAAAGACGACGGTGGTTGTCTGCCCTCTCTTCCAGCGCCAAATTCGATGGCCAACTCATGGAGATGGTCAATCTCCACCACCACATGCTGCCCCGTTGCTTCCACCACCTGCAGAGGTGCATCCACGCCACGCAGTCCTTCCAACTTCATTTTGGCTTTCCTACCCATCTCGCCGACGGCCTCGGCTGCTCCACCAACCTTCAGGCTCGTCCCGTTGTTTCCACAGCAAATGCCGTAGCGGTCCACCCAGGCCTGGGCGGGATTGGCGACTTCTCGTCGTAGGATTTCGAACAAGCGCCCCATGTAGGCTTCGTCGTCCAGCTCTTGAAGGCGCAAGGCCAACCCGGCAGGACCCTCCGCCCTGTGTGGGGGGGAAGGCCGCCATGACGAACAGGAGGCCGAGGTGCCCTGCTGCCCGTGAAACATGTGGACGTGCAAGCTGCTGGAGGAAGGTGATGGCGGCGTCATTCCCAACGGGTCTCGTCGGGCCTCCTCGCCTTGTCCAGGGACATGTGGAATTCCTTCCCAGTCTACCCTGAAAGGGAGGATAACGGGGCCTTTCTTGGTGTCTATCAGCACCGACAGAGGGTCTCCGGCCGATAGCGGCCGTGCCAAGGCCACGTTGCGCCCGCCGGCCCGCAACCGGGAGGTACGGCGGAGCCCTGCCACCGTCCCTATGAGACGCCGGCCCTTGCTGAGCGTGGCCTGCGTCTGCTGCACCCACGACGCCATGTCGTTGGCCGCCTGCGCCAGACTCTTCTTCTTCATCTCCAATACTACCTCGGGCGGAATGTAAGAGACGGGCAACGGCAACGCACCCCCCGGCAACTGGCTCTCCGTCAAACTGTCCTGCCCGATGAAGGAGTGCTCTTCGCGGGCCACGTGCACCAAGTCTGCCACGATGAGCAGGTCGCGCATTGCCTCCTCTACGCTTTCCAAGGACGACGCGAGGTCCTTCTCCGCTGCCGCCGTGGGGCTTTTGGCCGTTGCCGCCAGCGTTCCTCCGCCACCTCTTCCTCCTTCCCACCGGCGTTTCAGATGAAGCCGCCGGACCATCGCCTCAAAGGTCTCGGCGGAGGGCCCGATGCGGGGCGGGTACTCGTACCCTTCCTGCCCCATGGCCTGCAGCGGCGGTGCGGGGTAGGGTTCCAGAGGGACCTTCTTGCTGCTGGTGCCGGACGAGGACGCCATGATTTTGTGAAAACCTCCTCTCCCCCTTGCCTGCGCCTCTCTCCTTCCACTAGGCCGCCCGCCGTCCCCTACCCCGTGACCCAGGCCCTGCGTCTGCGCCGCCGCGCGGCAGTCGCACTCTGACCCTCGCCTGTAAGGTGATGTAGGGTGTGGGGCAGAGCTGAGATGATGCATGGCAAGCGAATGAAACCAAATCGGCGATGACCTGCGGCAGCATCATCGACTTCACTCCCTCATTGCTTCTCAACCCAGGCAGCCACCAGCAAGCAAGACAACACACACAGGGGCAAGAACGAGCATGGACGACAAGGCTGAGGAGCACCGCCAGCCAATTTGTTGTGGCGGCGCCAGGGCCAGCTGCAATCATTGCTCGTCTTTCGTCTCCGGCGCTCCGGCTGAGGCCAGGCGTGGAGGCTGCTATTGCTGCTAGCGCATAGGGGGCAAAAAGCAAGGCAAACAACGCCGCCGCCACAGCATTTCCTTCTCCGCTACGTCTTTCTTAACGAGGCTCTTGCAACTCACAGCCAGCCAATTTCACAACTCTACCGACACACTCCCCCTTTCCTCCTCCCTTCCTACCACTATCACGACAGCAGCAGCCATGAAGGAAGAGGAGCAAGAAGACGCCACCGACGCCGCGGCGCGGCTCCTACAGAGCAAACTGCGGAGTAATCAGCAGCGCGAGCTGTATTCCTTTTTGAACGTGGAAAAATCAGCCTCGCCCGAAGAGATCAGGGCCGCCTATTTGCGCGTCGCCTCGTCGTACCATCCAGACCGCGTGGCGCCGTCGTTGCGGGCGGACTCCGAGGCCCAGTTTCTTAAAGTGGACAGGGCGTACAAGGTGCTCACTGACCCGTTGATGCGGCAGGCGTACGATCACCTGGGAGAGCGAGGCCTGCGGTTGCTCCTGGCCGTGCCCGCGCACGAGCTCTTGCCGATGCGCTTCCCCTTGGAAGTGGCCTACATCTTGGAGGAGCTGTCAGCGGAAGAGATGCAGTACGCGGCCCTGAGCGCCCAGAATTCCTCGGGCACCATCACCGTGCACATGGAGGTGCCCCGGCCATTGCAGACGCCCCGCCTTAAGCAGCTCTCGGTGGAGCAGCAGGTGGAAGTAGCCTTGACCGGCGCCACCAGCCTCTTCGGCGGGCTGTACGTAGTGAACCGGAAGGCCGTGGGGATGGGCATGGGGTACGTGGGTACACGCTTGCAACTGGGCAAGGGCACCTGGGTCTCCGGTACGTACGTCCTCAGCCAAAAGCGGAAGCTCACGATCGAGACCTCAAGGGAGCTCAGCCGTGCCGTCAACGTGCGGGCCTCGCTCTCGGGCGCCGAGTCGGGGAACATCGGCCTCAAGCTGGCCTCTTCCCGGCGTCTGAGCGCCAGCCTGATGGGTAACGTGGATCTAGCGGTGGGCACGGGCGAGGATGAGGCGCTTGGGTTTGGGCTGACGTCCTCGAACGGCAAGCGGGAGCTGACGGGCCGCCTGCGCGTGTCGGACTCGGAGGTGGCGCTGAAGGGCATCTACGAGAACCGCATCTCCAACGCCGTGCAGGTCAAGTGCGTGGGCAAGCTGGGCACCCGCGGTCTGGAGTGCATACTGGGGGCTACCCGCAACCTGTCCAGCCTGACGGCAGTGAACTTCGGGCTGAGCGTGGCACTGGACGGGGTCACGGTCAGCATCAAGGCCCGCAAAGGCCGCCAGCACATCTACATCCCCATCAAGATCTCCGCGCGCCTGGACCCCTGGTCTGTCTTGGTGGGCAGCGTCCTGAACGCCGGCCTGAACGCGGGCCTGGTGCTGCTGGTCCGGCCCTTCGAGAAGGCCCGCATCCAGCGGCAGCTGCGCCTGCTGGAGAAGGAGGTCACGGAGAAGCAGGCCCGGGAGCGGCGCAACGCGGCGGCCCAGGTCAGGCTCATGGCCGAGGCGGCGCAGCGTAAGGCCGTGGCGGAGAAGAAGGCGATGAAGGGCCTGGGCGGGCTGGTGATCTTGGAGGCCCGCTACGGCACGTCGGCCTTGCCGCACCAGCGCCCGCCGGACAGCGACTGGTACCTGCCCAGCCGCGAGCAAGACCACACCCTGGACATGGCGTCCGCGCTGGACGTGCGCATCCCGCTCCAGTTCTTCGTGAACAAGTCCCGCTTGAACCTGCCGGCGGGCAGCAAGGCGGGCATGCTGGGCTTCTACGACGTGGCCGCCAACCCCACCTGGCTCCTCCACGCCTCCACCTCCGCCGACGACGACGCGGGCCACGGCAAGAGCACGGCCGCCACCTTCCGCGCCCCCATCCGCCCCCCGCACCACCGACGCGAGAGCAGGAGAGATCGGCCGCGCCTGTACGTGCGGTACAGCTACCTGGGCAAAGTGTACGAGGTGACGGTCGACGACATCCAGAGCGTGGAGCTGCCGCCTCTAGACGCCAGCCACACCTGCCTGGGCCTGGAGGGCCAAGTACGATAATAAGCAAGTGGCGGAGCACGGAACCAAAAACTAGAGAAACAATATAATTGAAATCAAACAAATTAAAACCAAGCTGACAAAAAGCAAAGACAAAGAAAAATAAAATAAAAGCACACAGAAGAGAGCGCTCCCCTCGCCGCATGCACGTATCTATGCGTATTATCAAATAAACGACCGGAGCCTTTCGCCTTTTGCTTCTTTCTTCTCTCCCTCACATCCCGAACGGATGCAGGCCAAGACCGCCAGCAATCAACAAAACCCTCGCTCCCCCCCAACCCCACAAGTCGCGTGCGTGCGCCACGTCCCCATGCCTTGCCGGCCTATCCCACCCCTCCCACCGCCCCCCTCTCCCCTCCTCGCCTGTTTTACTCGTCGGGGATGGTGATGTCGCCCGAGTCGATCTTGGCTTGGATCTCGGTGGGCGCCTCGCCCTGCACGGTGCAGCCTACCGAGTTGGCCGTGCCCAGGATCTCCTTGACGGTGCCGGCCAGCGTGCGGGCCATGGAGCGGGGTCGCATGGTGCGCGCAATGCTGATGATGTCGTCCATGGTCAGGTTGCCGCTGTGCTTGATGTTCTTCTCCTTCTTGCGGTCGCGGGGGGGCTCCTTGAGGGCCCGGATGATCATGGAGGAGGCGGAGGGCAGCAGGGAGACCGTGGCTTGTCGGTTCTGGATCGTCAGCTTCACTGTCACCTTCAGCCCCTTCCAGTCCATGGTCGCCTTCTGGATGTCCTCGCCCACCTTCTTGGGGGACAACCCTAGGGGCCCCACCTTGGGTGCCAGCGTGGAAGCCGAACCCACTTCACCACCGACGGCGCGCAACACGACTGTATGGCATGGCATGGGGAAGGAGGGAGGGAACAGAAGTCAGGCACATTTCCCTTGACGCGTAGGTGGTCTGCCTAAAGAGTCGTGTGTCAAGGCACACCGCACAACACACATCACACGCCCTCCGCCACCTGTTATCCCTCCCCCCTCCCCCACCCCTCCTTCTTCCCCTCTCCCCCTCCTCGATGACTTACCCGTCTTGATCTCGCCGGCAGCGGCGGGAGGAGGAGCCATGGTGACGGGGTCGTGTGTGCCTGTGGTTGTGTGCGTGGGGAGGCAAGCGTGAGACTTTGCATGCGGGTGTGGGTGGTGTGAGTATGGCGGCGGAAAGGCGAAGGCAGAGGAGGAGACGAGGGGAGGAGGGAGAGGAGGCGAAGGGCGTCTGTTGTTCGCAGCCACACAATGCCTATCCAGCCTACCAAGTTGACTGTATTTTCATGCCCTCTCAAGGTGCAAACTCTAGGCAAGCACAAGGAGGAGATGCTGGTAGTTGCCCTGCGTCGTCTTGCCATCATTGCCTCAGTGCTTCTTTCCTGTCGATGCCCACCGTCCACTAGTGAAGGGCGTAGGATGAGCTAATGGGCATATAGCGGTTGGTGCATCATCGTGTGGAAAAGTGAGGGTCGAGGTCTTGTCTTATCTTGTCTTGTTTCTTTAGAGTGCAACTTCTGGGAGGGTTTTTTCTGGCGCATGCCGAAGCAGGCCTACACTGTACCGTGCAGAGCATCACACCCCCACGGGCAGTGGTGCTCAGGTCTTATGCACTACCCTTTTCGCGCATTTGGGACAACCTCCTGCCCCCGAGAAGCAGCGAGCTTCCGAGGTTTCTCGAACGCCTGTGGTTGGGCAAGGGTTTTCTTTGTCAGCACGTGGGTCGGCTTTGGGCAAGCCTTGTTTATGTGTGTGTGTTGAGTACGTTTTGGGCCCGGCATAAGCCCCGGTGAGGGCCGGGACAGCGGTTGGCGATGGTGGGGCCTTCCGCATTTGGGGAGGGTTGTTCGGTGTGTTCTGTCTGCTTGTGGGCGGCTCTCGCGCCCACGCCACGCACATGAAGTATCAAGTGACCTTTGCCCCTTTTTGAGGTGTGCTTTGCATTTGTTGCTTTCACATCTCTGCCTGCTAACCGCAGGCATCCTTGTTGTTGACCACAGCACGGAGCCCCCTTGAGGCACCCACTTCTTCATTGCTCCCAGCTAATTCGGGTCGAACCTTGGCACTTTTGATTGAGAGGAGCTGACGCGACCTGGCTTGTGGTAGAATAATAGGAGGCGCGGAGGACGCCAAGCCGAAGGAGGAGGACAGATTTGGATTGCGCCCGTGGCTTCAGTGCTAAATTCTGAAGGTTGGGGATGGAGGGGGAGGAGGAGGGTACGTGAGTTTGTAAATACGGAGCAGTTGCGCTTTTTCTTGAGGAGGAGGTCGCCGACGTTTATGTACTGTATGTAGTGTTGGTACGGGGGCAGGCGTAAAGGGGTCATGGGCAGGAGGTGGAGGTGCGTACATACAAAAACTCGTCCTCAGCTCGCCTTTCTTCTCCTCCTCCGATGAATCATTATATATTATTCTTTTTGTTCACATTGTAATTGTGCGGGACCGACCCCTTTTTCTTTGTACTCTCTCAAAGTCTATACACAAGTCTCTCTTGCTCTTGCTTCCCTCCTTGACGGCCGGCAAGGGACGAAGGGGGAAAGTAATCCTCAAAGAGGACACCAACAACCCGCCCCACATTCCCCACGTCAACGCTTTTTCAATTTTCCTTCTTTCCCCCCACTTTCACCCGCCATCATCGCCTGGGCACTTTCTTTATTTTCTTTCTGTCGTTGGGACATGGCCTCCATCAAAGGCTCGTGGTCCCGAGTCCCAACCGCCTGCACATAGTACTGGTAGATTTCCACCTTCTCCTGGAGTCGCGCCGCGACCGCTTCTGCCTTGTCTTAGCGGCGCGCCGCCTCCGCTTCCGCCTTGTCTTGGCGGCGCGCCGCCTCCACCTCGCCCCTGATGCGGTCCGTATCCGCCTTGTGGAGGCGCTCCATGCCCTGCCACACCAAGGTGATGGTGCCCGTGATGACGGCCCCGATGGTGGCCAAGCCTGCAAAGAACTCAGTCCTCGTGACGCTAAAGGTCGGCCCGCCGTTGACCGTCGAAAAGGACGTCGCGCACTCGGGGAACACACGTGCTTTCCGTGCTGTGGATGGTGGAGTGTGTGTGTGTGCATGTGAGGCGTAGGGCCTCTCTTGCAAGACGACCAAAACAAGGCAGACAGACAACCAGACCGGTACCAAACCATGCTTCGCTTTGGCACTTACGAACCGCCACATCGCCCACCATCAACACAAATAACAAGCTCTGCCTCTGTGTACAAGCACACCGCTTACCTATACCCTGACGGTAAAGCGTCGTCCTCGCCGCGGCCCCGGCCTTCTTCCCCCAACCAAGCATCATGTTCCCCTGAGCCTATCTTCCCCAAGTGACCTGGCCATGTGCTCTGACTGTGCGTGAGGAAGAAGGGGAAAGTTAGGCATGCGCATGGTGATCACCAGTCTAGACTAGACGCAAGGGGGAACAGGAGCCTCCCCTCCTCCCTGCAAGTCTTACGCACTCACGGGGGCGTGGCCTCACATGAGTCCACCCATTCGCCGACACAA
>Ga0105053_10009379_pt1:2500-12477 | contig 12477 bp, 9 predicted proteins | sample BON01_FD_78093 | JGI IMG/M metagenome (GOLD analysis project Ga0105053, IMG submission 78093) | Freshwater microbial communities from Lake Bonney liftoff mats and glacier meltwater in Antarctica - BON-01 | ecosystem: Environmental > Aquatic > Freshwater > Ice > Glacier meltwater...
TCTACAACTCATATGAGGTATGTGCCTGCCCGATGGTGCTGCGGTGCAGCCGGGGCTCTGCCCCCGTCCTTCTCCAGAAATTAATTGAAGTGGAGTGTTTTTTCTTAAGGTGCTGTTTAACCCAGCCAATCCCACAAGGATGCAAAACGTATCATTCGGTCGTTTGCACCTCGCAGATGCCCACAGGCAATTATTGCCTCGGGCAATGATTGACAACAAATTTGATCATGCTGCTCACTTCCTCCCTGGAAGTGCCCCCTGAGACAGAGAGGTTGTTCAGATCAGTTTGTGCATGTTGTAGCACGTTTTGCTTTGCTCGCCCTGCGCGGCTGCCGGAATCTCGAAGACTCTCCTTGTTTCCTCTGACTCTGTGACACACGTCTCAAAAACACAGCACCTCAAGAAAAAACTAGAAAACGATAGCTGCGAGGTGGTTATGGCAGTGCTGCGTGTGCTCTCTGTACTTGCAACCCCGCGCTCCACGCGGCAAGTTGTATGCGAGCAACCCTTCATCAACAAACTGTCAGCACTGTCCTCAATTTTCTCAGGCTCTGCTAATGGGCCTCTCTCGCTTTCTGCGTGCTGCAAGGACGCGTCTGAGGAGGTGTGTATTTTGGTCGTTTTGTTTGTTTTTTTTCCTTTCTCCTCCTTTCTTTTCCTCTCTTTTTTTTTCCTTTTTTTCTGTTGGTTGAATCCGAATGTTGTCTGACTATGTGGCCCGCGATTTTCTTTGCAATGCAGCCGCTTTTTTGTTGGCATGTGCTTTTGCGGCCAGTGACTGTGTAGTGTTTTTCTTACAGATGATGGCAAACGGCACCAGCGTGCGCGTGCAGTTTTACCGCACACACACTGCAGAGGCTGAAGGTGCGGCAGCGGCAGGAGAGGGCGCAGCAACTGTGCTACTGTACAAAGTGCACGAAATGCCGGGCACTGACAAAGAGGTCTACGACACTGTGATTCGCAATCACAGCGTGCCGACGGACAGCGAGTTTATGCTGCGCAGCAAAGTGCGTCTTGCCAGGACCTTTGCTGATAAGCGTCAGCGCCTGCAGTGGGTTCGCGTGCAGGTCATGGCAACCACGGTATTGGCGCAGTGTCAGGCTGCAAACACCGCAGTTGCGTCTGGGCAGGTGCCTGTGAACGAGGCTCAGCTGACGGAATTGATTGGCCTCCTGCATCCTAGTACGGAAGGGAGCCCTGTGCGTGAGGAAGATGCCCCTCCCCTTGATTTGCAGACGCTGGCACTCAAGGCGCTGACAGCATTGCTGTCGGAGCGTTCACGTCAAACCGCGGCACTTCTTTCGTCCACCGCCGCCACGCACCATGGCATCTTGTCAGCATTGATGCGCAGGGCAAAAGGACTGGTGAATGACTGCAGTAGCCCCAATTTGGCTGACCGGCTCAAGTTTGGTGAGGCGCTGCTGGCCTTCACCTGGATGTTTGCTAGCAGCAGCACCGGCTCCAATGCGCTCAACACCGCTGGCATCATGCAATTCATCCTCCCGATCCTCCAAGATTGCGATGCCAGACGCGGCCGCTTTACCACTCTGGCAGTGAAAACCTTGGAGGTGCTGATGAACTACAGTCCCGAGATGCAGCAGACTTTCCGCGATATGGATGGGCTGAATATCCTCGTGGTCCGCGCCCATGCCGAAGTCTTCGCTCTCCAGCCTATCGAGACTACCTCAGCTATGGACACAGATGGAAAGGCTGCTCCAGACTTGCCGCACGATGTCTCGGAAGATGTGCACAAAATGGTAGACGGCAAAGCATTAGATGATGGCATGGTGCAGGATGTCAGCAACGATATCATTTTCAGGCCCTTCATCACGAAGCGCGAGAAGGCAGACGAGGAATTCGAGCGCTGCAAGCTGCTTGGGCAGCTGATGCACCTGATGGCCTCTGCAAGCACCCCCATCGCCACATCTGGCGATGTGCGTGAGCTCATGCAGGCAGACAAAAAGCTGCCGGACCTGCTGAAAAGGATTTTTGACAACAGCAATCGTTTTGGTGCAGCGGTGTTTGAGAAGGCCTCTGCCCTGCTCACCGAGTTCGTGCATCAGGAGCCCAGCTGCTTGCAGCATGTCATCAAGGAGGGTGTGGCCATATCTGTGCTGAATGCTATCTCGGACAACATGCCCATCTCGAGGGGCACAGTGGTCTTCGTTCCAACCGTCATTGGTGCCTTATGCCTCTCGGCTGAAGGCAGCGCCTTTGTCGAGAGCCACAAACCCATCTCCAACTTCTTGGGCTCTCTCGCTTCGGAAAACATTGTGCCGCTGCTGGTGGGCGACACTCCCTCGCAGCTTGGTGGGCAGCTCGAGGAGCTCATGCGCCACAACCCTCCGCTCCTCAATTCATGCATGACGGGCTGTGTGGACATCGCCAACAGGATCGTGGCTATCGTCGAGAAGCTCGCGTCTGGGCCGGAGGAGATGGTGGAGGACGCCGCAACTTCGTCTTCATCCGATGTCGTGCCTTCTGCAGATGGTGCCTCCGCACCAACGAAGAGCGTGACGGTGGCACCCACGTCTGGGTCGGTGTCGGCAACACCGAAGCCGCCCCCTGCGCAGGCGTACCTGTTGTCGGCGATCGAGTTCCTTGGCAAGCTGTTGGAACCGTTGATGTTGGTTGCAGAGCACTCGCGCTCTTTTGTGCGAAACAAGGGCCTGGAAGCCATAATGAAGCTAATCAACCGTCCTGAGATCCCGCGAGACTTTGCCAGCACCGAGGCTGGCCGATTTATTGTTGGTGTCTTCGGAAGGACAGCCGTGCACTCCCCGGGTCAGGTTCTTGGCGAAGTTATGTCGCGCACGCAAGAGCTCTTGGATTCCACCCGTGCAACGTACGAGACCAAGGTCGACGTGGTGGGCAGCCAGGCCAGCCCAGTGCTGAATGCCGTGGAGCTCCGCTCCCTCGAGATGCACCTCATGGTGCTCTCAGGCATTGTGGGCGGTTGGCGGGGTGTGACGGCGGCTACAGAGTGGGATAATGAGAAGGGTAAAACTTTGATTGAGTCCATGGCCAAGTGCTATTGCTTGCTGCGCGCTTCTGCCGCCCCCCCTGCTCAGCCTGCGTCCAGCCAGGCGGCAGCTGCAAGCGGATTCGATGCCAACGCTGGCGCTAATCGTGACTTGATTGAAGGTGATGAGTGGACTGACGTTGCAGCCGACGGCATTCTTGATGGTATTGACATGCCTGTTGGAGCCGGAGGCGCTGGAGAGACGAGGAGGACAGATATGCGTGCAGATGTGGAACGGGCCATGACCAATCTTCTCATCCGCCTCAGTTCGTCAGTTGGAAATCCTGCCAGGAGGCGAACTGAGGATCGTAACACGCCAACGCAAACGCACGAAAAGGCGCTTGCTGCTGCGCTGACTTCCTCCTTTAAGCACCTACTGGCCTTGGACTTGATTCCAGAGCACGACACGGCTACTTTTTCTAGCGCTGTGAATGGAGCTCTGGTGACCACGTCCTTGTGTTTTTTCGGCAACCAGGCACCGCAGATGCTGTTGGGAGATGCCCACAGACCCAACCTCCGTAACGGCCTCAACATGTTGCTTCTTCAAGTGTTCGAACAATCGGGCGGCGCTGATAGTATCACCTCATTAATCTCGCGCCTTGTCAAGGCCTTCCTGGACGGCCAGCCTGGTGTGTCAGACAAGGGTCCGCGTGACAGTAAGATTCAGGAGCAGATTGCCAAAACAATTGTGCGGTGCTTCGCCTTCTGTAAGCAGTTGCTTGAAACACCGTTGACGAGCGTTGGACGCAATGGGCAGATGGCTCCAGTGCCTGGTTTCGACTCTGCCCACTTCAACGCGGATCTCAAGAACAAGCTCTTCACAGCTATTGAGCCAATGTGGAAGCAGACTTCCCCGGCGTCCTGGCCGGCTAAATTGGCATCCGCCATTCTCGACGTTTCTTTGCTTCTCATGAAACCCAATGTTGCTGAGCCCCCTGCTGAGAGCGCTGCAGCAGCCGCACCCGCCAATGTGCTGCCGACCTTCACGCACGACCCTGCGACGGTTGCCTCGCTGGTGGAGATGGGGTTCCCAGAGGCACGGGTGCATGCAGCCCTCAATGTGGTTCAATCCAACAGTGTTGAGCTTGCCACGGAATGGCTCTTCAACCATGCGGATGGTGGTGGCGAAGACGAAGAAAGCAATCAAGAATCAAGAGCAATGGCTGCTGCCATTGCACTCTCAATTGACTCGTCCGGCGCGGCCCCGGCAGCGTCTGCCGCTGCCCCTGAATCTACTTCGGAGAGCATGCCGTCTGGTGCTGAAGCCAAACAGCCCGCAAATGCTACCCTGGAGCTAACTGTCGATGCCAAGGAGCTGTGCGCCAAAAATGCAGAGTACTTGTCGGCTAGTGCGCTCCAGTGGGGATTGCAGGTTCTAGGTGCTGGCAAGCGCGTGGAATTTGGCGTCGTGGACATGCTTGTTTGGCTTGCCAAGACCGCGGATCAAGACCGCACCAAGGTGGTAGTTGGCGTGATGGACGCCATCAAGCTGCAAATGGAGTCTGTCGACAGCAGTGGGCTTGCATGTCTCCTGCGTGCCCTGGCCATTCTTATCACAGAGAGTGTCGATTGTTGCAGAAGCGCCTGCGAGCAAGACGCCTTGAATCTCATCTGCAACCTACTCTATGACAAATGCGACATTGCTCAGCGCATGGAAGCGAGCAAGAAGAAAACAGATGTCGCCGCAGTAGATGCCGCGGTGGTGGTGCCTAACGAAACGGTGGCGCCTGTCGAGAGTCCAACTGCCGACGCTAAGAGCCTACAGGAGGCGCAGGCTGCCGTGGTGGGGCTGGTCCAAACTCTCAAATCCAACGAGAATGAATGGGTTTGTTCAAGTCTTCTCATTGTCAACAAGCTCCTGATGCACGACGAGCAGGCAAAGGTTGCCGAGAGTGTTCTCATTTCACCGTCCAAAGACGATCCAGATGCTGCTGGTGTCGTTGTAGGCTCGGTGCTCGATAGCAGTGTGAGCGAGGAGGCAACTGCAACGGCCGCATCCACGAGTGACGCTAGTGGTGCGCAGGACAAGTCAAATGCGCAGGACAAGTTGGTGGAGCATACCAAGCTGCTCAGATTCTGTATGAGTCTCATGGGCAGCAGGCCCGATTCGCAGCTTCTGCACGCTGCCATGGAAATCTGTGCGAGGTTGACTCGGCGTCATGACCTGGCACTCATCTTCTTGCAGGAGGGCGGTATTGATACGATCCTCTCATTGCCGGAGAGCTCAGCATTTGCTGGGCAGGCCATCTTGACAGGCTCGCTCATCCGACACGTGCTCGAAGATCCTGTGTTGCTGCAGACCAGTATGCAGAATGAGATCCGGTCGTACCTCACCAACACTTTCCCCCAACTGCGCGAAGGCCGATACTCTACTCTGCGCTCCTTCCTAGGCAACTGTTCCAACATGGTGCAGCGCAATCCCGAAGTCTTTGCGCGTGCTGTGTGTGCGTCGTGCCGCATCATCACTTCAGAACGAGGCAAGTGTATTGCGCTCATTGATCGCAAGGAAGAGAAGGGCCAGGCGCTGTCGGGAGAGGGCGGCGCGGGAGACAGCATGTTGATCGATCAGAGTGTCGACAAATCGCTCATCGCCCCCGACACTCCTGCACGACCCCAATCAGCAGGTGCCAAGTCCAAGGCACAGAGTAGGAAGGGCTTGGAGGCGATGAGCCACGTAACCATGCTGCTGCTGACGAGGCTCCTCTCGGACGCCCGCACACCCCCGCATGGTTGCCACAGTGCCGCTGCGCCCCAGCCAGATGCCACTTCGGCGGCAGCAGTTGGAGCAGGCGCTAGCTCTGACGAAAAAATGCAGGTTGATCAGCCGGCAGGTTCATCTGAGTCTGCTGCGGCATCTGAGTCTGCTGCGGCCAGCAGCACCGTCGTCACTGACAAATCCTCGGCCCTCAACCAGCTGCCTGCAATATCCCCAGTCAATCTGCTACGTTATCTGGCCGACTTGGTCAAGTTTTACCCCGGATGTGCCCACTTGTTGATCAAATACACGGTCGACGGAGCAGAATGCGTGTCCAAAGTTGAGTCCAAAGTCGAGGCGAGCAAGAAACTTGCGCCTACTGAGAAGGAGACTTTCGTGCATTTCCTTCTCAGTGAGCTCGTGCCAAACCGTGGTACCGACAGTGTCTCTATCGCGCATCATGCCGAGCTGTCCCGCCGTGCAACCAGTCTGGTGCTCGCTCTCCTGTCCCGCACCAACGACGTGCGCAAAAGAGTCATGACTGAGATTGTCGCTGTGCTCAACGCGCCGCCCAAGGCGCGTGTTACCATGCACTTGCAGATGCTGCAGAGTCTCGCAGGCGTGCTCTTCACCTTCCTTACGGCCAAAGTGACGCCTGCCAATCCGAATGAAGTCGCTCCCGAGACAGTGCGCCAGTTTTTTGATGCCAAAGTGCCTGGAGCACTGTGCTCTGCCATTGCCAGTATCGACCTGCATCACCCGAATGCAAGCAAGGTCGGCAGCGCCTTGCTGCGCCCGCTCGATATTCTCTGCGCCAATTCAAGTCTCACTGACCCGAAGGCAGGTCTCAAGGAGGCACTCGCGGCTGGAAGCCGTTCTGCAGCCACCGCCACCGCCGCTACGCCAGGCACGCACGGTGGTGATTCGGGCGGGGATGCAGTGGAGGGCGCTGGAGCTGCAGGCGACGAGCTCGATGGAGCGGATGTGTCACTGGTGGCGCCCAGGAGTGGGCTCGATGACAGTGGCACGCCTGTGCGAGACTCGATGCTCATGGCGCTCAGCATGCAGGAAGATGAGGAAGATGCGCGCGGGCATCAGGACGCAGAGATGCATGACCAAGGGTCTGTGCATGACGACGTGCATGACGACATGCGCGGCTCGGATGAGGGCGAGGGTTCTGATGACGATGGCGAGGACGACGACGGAGAAGAGAGTGGTGCCGAGATTGAGAGCGAGGGCTCACAGCAGGATGACGACCACGATAGTCAGCTGCAAGATGAGGGCTGGGAACAGGTGGTTGAGGATGGCGACCAGGACGAGCACCACTCTCTACTCGCGGCCGGCATCGAGCGTGATCTTGCGGCCGCTGCGGGCTTCATGGCGCCCGAACTCGGCGACGTTGATCGTGAGCGAGATCTCTTGCAAGGCCTCCAGCATCACCACCAGTCACATGTTCTATCCCGACAGGACCTCGACCACATGTTTGAACAACTAATGGAAAGCGATGGCATGAACATGCAGGATGGCCAGATGAACCTCATGGATCGCATTGACATGATTGCCGGAGACGAAATGCGCGAGAACCCACAACCTCACCACCATGTACTCAGCTTGCTTGTACCCGAGGGCGCTGGGGGTGGCAATGCCAGGATTTTGCAGAACTTGCTTCCGTTTTCAGGGCTTGCTCAACATATGCATCTGGCTGAACACATGCAGGTCATCCGTCTTCCCTCAGGGCGCGGTGGCAGGAACACTTCTGCGGGGGCCGAGCCACGTCACTCACCGAATGCCTTGCACGAGGTCCCTGCTGCTGAGCATCCGCTGCTTGTGCGTGGGGGTGAGGACGCACGGGGACGGTCTGTAGCAGGAGCCCTTGCGCAGGCAGGCTTAGACCGGATTTCGCGGCATCAGATGGATCTCGCGTCACAGATGGAAGCTGCTATGATCTTCCAAGGCCCTGCCACTGGTCAGGCATGGCCTGGTGGACGTTTTTTTGTGGGTGGTGAAGAGCCTGGCATGCCGCAGCAGCTCGATCCTAGATTTGGTTTTGGTGGTGCTGGTAGTACGGCAAGTCGGTGGAGTGACGACGGTGGCCCCTCTTCCTCCTCCATGCGAACTGTTGCGCAGCAGATGGAAGATCGCTTGGTTTCGATGCTCCAGGCTGCTGCTGTGCCAAGTGATGCCGAGGCAGCAGCCCCTGCATCTGCAGCTCCATACAAAGGTTTCGATATGAGACTTCTTCCGCTTCCAGAGAGTCCTGTTCATGATGCTACTGCTGCTGCGCCTGGAAATGCTGGGGCAGCATCCAGTGCGTCTGCAACCACTGCGTCTGCAGCCACTGCATCTGCAGCCGCTGCCTCTGCAATGGACGTAGACGCTGCAAGTGTTGCTACATCGGAGGCTGCAGGTGTGTGTCCCTCCCTCCCTCTGCCTCCCTCTGTTGATATTGTATTTATTTTTGTATTCATGTATGTTTGCGAAACAGACTGAAAATAATACGAATCAAGAAAGCCTCTACCCCTGTGTGTGTACTGTGTATGTAACAAGCAGAATTACAGCCAAGTGATAGACAGGAGTGATATTTCGGACTCTGGAATTGAGGGTATACATTTTTACACTCTCACACACACACCACACCAGGTGCCCACACACCTACCACACCAGGCTCCGCTGAAATTGGAATCGGATATCTCGATGCTGCAGAAGATCCAACTGCTGACCAAGCGGCAGGGACGGCGCAAGCAGCAGGGACGGCGCAAGCAGCAGGGACGAATGTGGAAGAAAAGGCTGCGGAAGAAGCAACAGCGGCGGCAGCAGCAGCAGAATCGGCAGTAGTAGCAGCAGCAGCAGACTTGGCCGTGGCAGTAGCGGCAGCTGAGCCGGCGCCAACGGCGACAGGCGACGACGCCATGGACGAGGACGAGGATGAGTTGGAAGCAGCTCTGCGCATGTCGATGCAGGCAGACACTGTTTCCGAGCAAAGTCAGCCCACCAATACCGCCGACTCATCACAGGCGCGTGCACCAGCAGGAGGCGCGGCCGCAGAAGCACCTGATACAAGCGTACCGCCCACTGCTCCTCCTTCGGGTGGAGAGCATGCAGATGCAGCAACAGCAGGTGCTTCGTCTGTGCCGGCAGCTGGCGCGCAGGCACCAGCAGATGCTGGCATTGACCCCGCCTTTTTGGCTGAATTGCCGGAGGACTTGCGTGCCGAAGTCATGGCTCAGCAGGTCACTTGGCGTTTTTGGATTCTTTTCTTTCCAAAGTTGTGTCTACTGGCGGTGATGGAGGGAGAGAAGAAGTAGATGGAAACAGAGATGATGGATGGAAAGAGATTTGATCGGATGCTTTGTTGTTTATGGCGCAAGCTTCGCAGTTCTTTTATCCTGTCGTGTGATTGTCAGACACGCACGACTGAAAGGTGTCTCGTACGTGTGTGTACACGTGTGTGTGCGTATGTTTGTGTGCGTGTTTTGTGTGGGTATTTGCAGGCTCGTCAGAATGCAGTGGCCTCGCTCGCAGCCTCCACTTTGAACTCTATTGACCCTGAGTTTTTGGCGGCGTTGCCTCCCGATATCCAAGCCGACGTTATCCGCCAGCATCAGCGCGAAGAGGCTGCCGCGTCTGCTGCAAGGCAGGCCACTGAGGTGCTTGGTTGTGTGTGGATGTACATACACATAGTATACGAAACACGTGTAAGATTATTTACTGATATCAGCAATCAATCCCGCATGTGCGTTCTATAGTGAGTTTAGTGTTCTATTCTTTTTGCAAGAGAACGAGAGAAAGAGACATGTTCAGCAAGGGCAGAGGGGGGTTGAGGCTGAAGGTGTTGGTCGTGGAACAGGCTGGAGAATCGGCAATGAACCGGTCCGAGGAAATGGACAACGCGTCCTTCATTGCCAGTTTAGCGCCGGATCTGCGCGAAGAGGTTCTCATGACCTCTGATGCTGCCTTCCGTGAGACTCTTCCGCCCCATCTCATTGCCGAGGTCTATTTAAGTGTCATGTGTAAATGGATGTGTATGCATATGTGCGTTGGTGTGCGTAGATACGTGATGTTTGCATCGATGGTTGCATGTGCGGACGCAAGATATCACATACTTTACACACCACACACACATACGCACACACACACACACACACTCTCTGCCTCCGTCCCTTCCCGACTCACTCACTCACTCACTCACTCACTCGCTCACTCACTCACTCACTCACTCACTCACTCACTCACTCACTCACTCACTCACTCACTCACTCA
>Ga0105053_10009384_pt1 | contig 12465 bp, 9 predicted proteins | sample BON01_FD_78093 | JGI IMG/M metagenome (GOLD analysis project Ga0105053, IMG submission 78093) | Freshwater microbial communities from Lake Bonney liftoff mats and glacier meltwater in Antarctica - BON-01 | ecosystem: Environmental > Aquatic > Freshwater > Ice > Glacier meltwater | place: Lake...
GAAGGCCCGCACTCTTTTCACTGTTTCACTCAGTGAAGGGCCGCAGGCCCGCACTTTCACTGCAGTGATTCCTACAACACCTACACGAGAGTGACAGTGATTTCACCGTGTGAGGTGTGGGATATAGACGTGGATGCAGATATAGATATGCATGTATGTTTATATGTAACAAACACTCATTAAACATATGTGTATGTCACAAACACTCATTAAACATATGTGCATGTGTTTATGTATATACATCATACATACATCTATGTGCGCGTGTACATGTACATACACACATGCATGTTTCTATGGAGTGGATATGTGCTCACACACATGCCTGTGTCCATTCTCGCGAAAATACTGCACACGTCACATACACACACCGTCTCCGACGTAACACACACGCGCCACACGTGGGCACTTCTTCTGAAAAACGTGAGGTTGACTTCCTTCAATTCGAAAAATTGTCAGTGCATTTGTTTAATTTGAAATTTCCTCGTCTGCTTTCATGTTTGTTAGCGGAAAAAAAATCCTCCTACTGAATTTCGGTCAGAGGATTTTTTTAAAAAAACCTCAGACTTTTTTAAAAAGGGTGTGTGAGGGTTGGTTCACAAAATCAATCATTCCGGCTCCAAATGCCCCGAAAATAAACACACGGTATCAAAAACCACAAAGCTGGCATTTTCACACATTGTGACGCCATTCCCAGTCTTCGAAGAACATTGGGATCCAAACGCGGTGATTACTCTGGGAGATGATCAAGGTCGTACACTCGACGTCAAGCTGCTTGAATTGCTTTGTCTCACGCGTACACGTTACAGAGAAAAGGTCACAGGCGCACGCAAGAGGGAGAATGATGGTTTGTCCAAGCGCATGCACGTGAATGCCAAACCATTTGAAGCAAAAGAAACATTAAGACAGTAAGATAAGTTTTGGTATGGACCGAGGGGACTCCATGCCGCGGCTCGCACTTGTTGTTCGTCAATTCAATTGTACGCTGAAATTTGGCCGGTTTCTCCACTGTGGGTTAGCCCGCTGGCAGCGATTTGCGAAGTTTTTTAATGATTTATGATTTTTATATAAAAATCTTAATCGAGGGTTATGAAAATCAAAAAAATTGTGTCAAAATCTCAGGTTTTATGTGTGAAACCCCATTTTTTTTTCTTTCTTTCATTCTCGGTTAAGGCCAGTCAAGGGTCAGTGCATCCATATCTCTGCGTCTTCCTCGATGCCCATTTTGGAAGCAACTTGAATATCAATCGCTATATGTCGTCATAAATATTGATATATAATCTAGATATACCTATGCATCTATATCTCCAGGTCTCTGCATCCATATCTCTGCATGTCTATGTCTGTATATAGATCTATATACATCTATATATATATACACATGTACACGTCATAAATATATACATGTGCACAAATGTACATATGTGCACACAGGTAGAGATGTATGTATATATATATTGGACATACTGCAAAAAGAAGGTGTATTGAAGAAGGTCCGAAGCTGCCATGTGCCCACCCGAAGAGGATCATTGACCCGAGGACTCACAGATTAGGGTGCATTCATTTTGATGGAATGGGGTACCGTATTGCAAACCCCGTATCCCTCGTGTCCCTTTTTCAAAAGCCTCAGGCTGAACGTATCCCACAACCTATTAGGGATGCACTTTGAAGTTGGTGTAGGGTAGTGTATTTAGTAAGTGGGACTAGGAGTTGTAAAGACTAGGAGGCTCGAGGATGCAGACTCGGACTGTGGGGACACGTGACGAGTGGTATATGTAGCGAGGCATGTGCTACATGACGCCTCGCTACATGTAGCGAGCCTCTAGCATCCGCACTCTTGGGACGCGTGACATGTGCTACAGAGACTACAAGACGCTACATCTATAACACATCCTATGGACAACACCCTCTCTTCTTCAATGATTTCCGGAGATCGGACATCTCATCCAATCCTAAATCGGGCGCAATTCGGAAATTACGGTGCACTGAAGATTTATGGAGATTTCCTTCCTCTTGAAATCTTCTTCGTTTCGTCGGCAAAAAAAATGTCTGGCGACCGGCGTTAGTTATCCATAGAAACGAACTCGTCAATTTGAAGAAAGTTGGTTCAAAGGAACACAAAAATTCAGACTGGCCGGGAAGAGATTTGGCCATCCGGCCGGAATGTAAAAAATGCATTGGGGACTAAAAGAGACCGCAGTGGGTGGCAGCAGGCGGTAGCACCTCCAAATCTGGTGGTAGCACCAGTAAAGCCATACATGCTATCATGTCCTTCAGTCTTACACACGTGCTCCAAATTTTCCTAACGTCATCGTGCCCTTGACGCCTACAGCAACAACTTTCACTTTTCATCTATTTATCTATTCGCTATTTTTCGGTCTCCTTACTTTTTCAGAAATGAACCAAAAACAATGAAAATTTTCGTGCACGGATTCTTTAATATCCGAACCCAGATTTTCTACATCCGGGCACCCAATATCCGGGCACTCTGTAAAAACTTGAACATCAGTGGGGAGAACGCCAGGGGCCTGAGGCAATTTTTTCTTGGGTGCATGTTATTTGATTTTGTGTACATGTTCATACACAAAGAAGCCACACACTCAGGCTAGAGCGGGGAAAATATACATATATTGATATTGTTATATATACACCAGTCAATGTTTGTGCAATTAGCTATTTCTCAGGCTTGTTACATAATTTCTTTACATATACCCTGTCAGGCGATGACAAGCTTGGTTCGTGACTTCCCTCCCTCTCCCTCTCTTTCTCCCCCTTTCTCGGGCTCTTGCTCTCTCTGACTCAGAGTCCGTCTCTGTCTCCGTGTCACCTTCTGTCCTTTCTTTCTTTCGTCTCCGTTTCTTGTCTCTTTATGTCTTGGAAGTAGAGGATGGATATATAGACATCGGATAACTACCAACACATATATATGCATCCATATCTGAATCTCCAAAAATCATCTCAATACAGTTGTCTGTTCGACTCCCACAAATTCGCCGTGGTAGATGTATTCAGTTTTCGACAAATTTTCATCAAATCTTTTTCCAACATTTTTTCCGGGGGAAAAAAAATCACTCTCAAATCAGGCGCTTGATGAGCGTCAAACGTACGAAACATCCAAAGGTGTCGTCATCATTCCAAAACATCGCATTTCGCCCATTTAATCTGCTGCGCATGGAGAGACTCGGACACCAACATGCAAGACAGAATAAATTGACACCGGGAGAAAAAAAAGGTATGTGGTATGGAAATTTGACCCATCTCAGGTTGGAATCACAAAAAACAAAATCATGGAATCTGTCTTTTATATTAAAAATTGGGCAAAACCCTAGACGAATGTGTGATGTGCAGGATTGACTCCCGCTTCGAGAATCGGACACGTCGTGATGCAGCCATTCGAACCGTCGTGATGCAGTCACGGTCATTCAAAAATCAAAGCTGATTTGAATCGATTTGACCAAATCTGATGTTACTCACATCTGATTGGAAAAGAAGATCAAGTCTGATCGATTTGAAGATCAAAAAATAGGTACCGTGTGACCAAAACCTAGAATTGTCACAAAATTCTAAAGTGTGACATTGTGACATTTTGAAATGTCACAAAATGTCACACTCTTTTAAATCATTGGTACAAAACTACTTGTACCTTTTACGTTTGGATTTTGCTCGGAACGCCTCTCAGTGGATTTGATCAAATGAAATGTGATTTGGAACGGGACTTGAGAAGGGACTGACCAAGTTTCAAATCTAATGTTATCAATCTTCCATACAGAAAAGTTGTCAGCATTTGCATGTTTATGCTGGATCATCGACTCAGGCTTGTCCGCAGCTTCGACGCGACATTTAGTGTGTGTAGTTTACAAAATGTGGGTTTGTGAATAAAATTGAGTTGCTGAGCTGCCGACGTGAGTGTTCCAATCTATGTCTCTCGTTTCCAGACTGTCTTCCCTTCCCCAGGCAAAATCTGCCGTGATATGGAGGGTTTTCAACTTTTCACTCAATGACCACAAAAAAAAATCTAATATGTACATATATACATATTTAGAGCGTCCGTTCCTAATTTTGAGAATCGACGAAATGTCAAGAAAAGTGAAAATGAAGACTGGCATATCAAGGTGGGGTCCGGGACTAGAAACATACGAATTTGGAGACTTAGAAAACAGCACGACAAATCTCTCGGAGGCACAAGACATTTTGGAGATTCCATGGATGACGAGACGAAAGATGACTAGGAACTGGGCATTTTCGAGGGTCAGGAATATACATACATGTATCTGTATATGTACACATGTATTTGTCATGGGCATGTTCTTGGGGCGGACTTTCAGATCGTCCCCACGAACAAGATTCCACCTGTGAGAAGCCTCCTTTCGTTTGTCCCCAGGTGCTCGCTGCTGCTCCGGTGGCAGGCAAGCCCGACTGGGAAAGTCAGAAGCAAAGCGGGAAAGTCAGAAGCAAAGCGGCCAAAACCGTCGTATGCAGACCGCGCAGCCTCCACACCTGTCAGATCCCGAAGCCGCTCTTCAAGTTAGTCAGCTCGCCGGTCACGCCTTCTCGCCATCATCTGCCGGCATTGCCTTCCGAGCTTCAGTAAAACCGCAACATTTTGGATCAACTTTTATACTTGGGGATTTTGACGTTTTGTACACGATCTCGAGGTCTGGTACCTCATCTCAAAGTCTTGAGAGTCCACACCGAATGTATGGGCAGTTTGTGTCAATAAAGGAAAACCAATCGCCTTGCGGTAGGCTAAGGTGGTTGCAAGAGACACGGATTGTGTTATGGGTCTTGCAAGAGACATACATTGGGTCTTGCAAGAGACTTACATTGTGTTATGGCTACTGTGGCATGTGAGAGACACGCAATGCGTTGTGGCTACTGTGCCACTCGACAGGACTGTGCCACTCAGTAGGCACAACGCATTGGCTCCAGACCTTGCTGTGAGACATTCAAATTCAATTTTCCGCAAGGTCTCACCTGGCTGTCTCCTTTTCTTTTTTTTCCTTTGAGAGAGTAGAGTTTTTATTTAAAACTGATAGTGGGTTTACCAAGGATGGATTTGCTTGATTGATTCTTGTCTCATTCCGTCTTCTCTGCTTGCTTTTCCGTTCCTTGTTGCTCCTCTCTCTGCTTGTCCTCACCTACCTTGTGCCCACTGTCCTTCTCTATACTTATGTACCTTTCACATTCTATCTGTAACATGCAAACATAAAGTTGCATCTTGACAGACAGCGTGACAGACCAAAAAAACGTGGAGGGAGACGTGGCGTCTCGCGCCCAACAAGCCAGACGCGACAATCCGTCTCTCTTGGGTGAGGTTGCTGCGACATGTGGCTCTCTCGGGCGATGGCATCGGAGTGAGGTGTCTATCGGGCGTTGGCATGGGAGTGAGGTGTTTGTTTGCGAGACTTGCCTTCTCTGATTCAAGACACATGTTGTAAAGCATGTATGGCACTGCACGATTGGTCCCTGAGGGCAAACAGCATGCCATTGGCTATTGTGATTGGCTATTGTGTATCATCAAACAGCATGCCATTGCCATCATCAAACAGCATGCCATTGCCTCTTGTCTATCATCAAGCTTGTAACTTGTCTTTGGAAATATCAAGGTGCAGTCTATTATTCTCACCGAAGTGATTGACAGAAGTTTGGTGATTGTCATGATATCTTGTTCATTTCATGATATCTTCTTGATTTCTCAGAAGAAAACATCAAGGCAGTTAGTCCGGATCATCGCGATGCGAATGCCATACGGCCATCTTGGTATGTCATGCCTTACCAAGAAAGTTGAAATGCCTGCTATGGGTTCTTGTTCGCGCTCAGCAAAATGGGCATGGGATCGTCCGGGCGGTGGCTGTGTGTGGTTGCACAAGGGTCTCATGCGCACCACTATTGGCTCGCACCTCCAACCTGCCGTTGCGGAGATCAAGGAGTGGTCTATTGCACCTCATCTATTCCATCTATTTTGATCTATTGCAGCCGCCGCCCAGACGATCCCATGCACATTTTGCTGAGCACGAACAGGAACCCATAGCGGGCATTTCAATTTCAAGAATCCGTGAAATAGCATTACACATCAAGATGGTCGGTATGCGATTCGAAACGCCCAGATAAGACGTCTTATAACGCGCAGATAAGACGAAACGCGCAGATAAGACGTCTTATAACGCGCAGATAAGACGTCTCTACAAGACATGGCATGGCATCTCACATGCGACGTCTCATCACAAAAAAAAAGGGGAAAATGGGATTTTGAGGATACTTAACCCACGGTCCGACCCCACTACAGGGTGGGCAGGGGCCAGCGGTCCGACCCCTGTGGCGCGTGGCGGCCCTCTTGCCACGCGCCCGAGTGCTACCAGTAGTCTTTGGAGCTCATACCTTTGGCCAAAGATTCATCGGCAGCCTCTTCAAAAGCTTGCCAAGCGTCTTCGCCTGCAGGTATGTCCAGCCGTCAAGACTCTGCACACTCTCGTCAAGACTCCGCACACTCTCACCCTCTTCGCCCATCACAGCAGCAGGAGCATGTGGGGGGGAAGAGAGACCCATTTCCTTGGCCAACTCGGCCTCGGAGTAGACCTTGACGCCATCAACCACTGTGCGCTGCCCTCCACCTCCGCTCAGGAAGAGGGCTGCTTCCTTTTGGACTTGCTCCATGTCAGGCCCTGTCGAGTGCGCCTTGGCACCACCGTCTGCACCATCAGGCTTGGCGTGTGCCAACTTACCACCGCCACTCTTGCCCTTGATGGTTGCAGAAGCAAAGATATCATCAAGCGACACGCCTGCATTCGCACCTCCACTCACTGCTTTGGGCACTTTGGCCTCTTTTTGCTCGCCGGCACCCGCTGCTTTGCGCACGCTGTCAGGTGTCTTGCGCTTGGGAGCCTTGTCTGCCATTTTGTCACCCGCCATTTCTCTGCACCGATGGCGATCCAAAAATACCTGCAAGAGGTAACAAAGCAGTATGTTCAGAGCGCGTCTTTGGAGGGCAGGAGATATAGGCGTGGGCTGTGTGCGTGTGTGCGGGTGTGTGTGCATGCACAGGAGAGTGTATGTGTACGTATTTGTGTTTTTGTTAGTTTGGTTTTTTTTCGTTGTGTTTGTGTGTGGGTGCGTGTGCGTGCGTGTGTGTTTGTGTGGCTGCGTGTGTGTACGTTTGTGTTCGTGTGTGTGTGTGTGTGTGTTTGTTTTTGTGTGTGTGCTTGGGTGTGCGGGTGTGGGTGTGTTTGTATGTGTGCATGTCCATGTGTGTCCGTGTGTGTCTGTGCGTGTGTCTGTGTGTGTGTGTGCCTGTGTGTGTTTGCGTGGCTGCTTGTGTGTATGTTTGTGTGTGTGTGTTTGTGTGTGTTTGTGTGTGTGCTTGGGTGTGCGAGTGCGGGTGTGTGTATATGTGCGCGTATCCATATGTGTGCGTGTGTGTCTGTGTGTGTGTGTATGTGCGTGTGTGTCTGTGTGTCTGTGTCTGCGTGTGTCTATGTCTGTGTGTGTCTATGTGTGTGTGTGTATGTATGTGCGTGCCTGTGTGCATATGTGTGTGTATGTCTGTGTCTGTCTGTGTCTGTGTGTGTCTATTCTTTGTCTGCGTCTGTGTGTGTGTGTGTCTGTGTGTGTGTCTGTGTATGAGTCTTGTGTGTGTCTGTGTCTGTGTCTGCGTCTGTGTCTATGTCTGTGTCTGTGTCTCTATGTGTCTATGTCATCTGCACATATGTGCATGCCAGAGGCAGCTGAACGCCTGGCCAGAAGCACTGGCCATTTGCGCAAGCTGAAACTGAGGTTCCAAGCAAGGTATTGATTGGCCTTGCTAAGACGATTTTACATGCATAGCGTGTGACATCTAAGAATAGCGACGCGTGACAGAAATGATCGAGCGATGTTTCACAAATCAGAATCAACTCCGCAATTTCTCTCTTCAATCCATGTACTCACCTTCTTCGCTATTCTGACTTATTCAGCTTCTACTCGTCTAGATGCACGTTTCTAATTTCCCGCGTCATTTGTTGAGGAGTGGGATAAACTTTTGGACGGAAAATTGAAATGGCGGGCAAGGCGTGCGGTGTAGGCATGAACATCACAAGCGATCAGCCGTTTACAGTGCAGCTCATGCATGAAGGCCGGTCTGCGCACCGGTGAGCAGAGCGATGACTATTGTCGCTCCCCTTCTGTATTTTTTGTGTGAGCGTATTTGTTGCGTACGCGGTGCTGCTCGGAACAGTGTGAGTGGCTTGGCGGCGTAATTTGAGGCGACAAAGTGTGCCGCCTTGGAAGCGACAAATGCCTGCACCTAACAGAGAGGCGGGCTTATGGGTGCAGGTCGGGAATCATAAAGCCAGGCGATGTGATCGCCAAGATTGATGCCGTGCCCCTGGCGGGTGAGACGGTGGCCAGACTGACACAGCTGATGCTTGGGCCGCCTGGATCGTTTGTCGAAATCACGCTGCACCGGGGAGCTCAAACGATTTGCGTGAGTCTTGTTCGATCGCCATCCAAGTTGACGCCGCTGCAAGTGAACCAGCAGCGCGAGGCTCAGAACGCTGCCAAGACTGGCGGCGCAGGCAAGAGGGGGGTTGGGCGTGAGAAGAGCGCCATGAGCCGATTTACTGACAACTCGTTTGTGGTGAGCCAGAGCTCCTACGTCTCGATCGACGACGACCACTACCGCGAACTCGGGGGAGAACTGAGCTGGGACCCAGACGCACTAGCAGCGCAGCCGTCGATGCTGGCCAGCGAGGCATCGTTTGATCCTGAACGTATGGTCTTTGATCAGATGAGCGAAAAGTCGTTCGATCCAGAGGCCATCGGCCTCAACGACAATGGCGACCTGATGTCCGAGCGCTCCTTTGATCCTGAGCTGCTGGTGCAGATGAGCGAAAAGTCGTTTGACCCCGAGTTGTTTGACCCCGATGCGCGCTCAATAGCCAGCGAAAAGTCGTTTGATCCTGAGATGATGGGCTTCATGAGCGAAAAGTCATTTGATCCGGAGATTATTGGCGTCATGTCAGAAGAGAGCTTGGATGCTGACTCGGTAGATGCTCTCCGCCAGATGTCGCTCATGAGCCAAAAGTCCTTTGACCCTGAGCTTGTCGACCTCGATGAGCTCAGGTCGTCTGATTCGTCTGTCTCCCTGCATGCGTTTTGTCTTAGGTATTATTCACGGGCGACTAGAGGGCAGCGAGGCAGGCTTGTCTTTGTGAAGCATTCTATACACATGATACCATGCGCCTTACCTGCCTGCATCAAGCCAACCTTCGTCACACAAAAGTGGCATGCGTAACATGGTGTCCCATGGGTGGTGTGGCCGAGACGATGAGTCTTGTTTGTTCATCTGGTGTCAGTCTTGTTTTCTCGTGTCTTGTCCTCCCAGTGAAACAGACAGGCTATGGAGAAGAGATTCTAGGCTGGGCAAGATGGGCAAGACAGATAAATAGGTTGAACAATTACTTTGAGCAGACTGCACACGTCCATTAGTGCAACATCACTTTTGGGACCCAAGACGCGCGTCGGTCGCTCTGAAACCTGCCTCAAAGATGTTTGCTCGGAATGTTTCATGCTCACGCACTGAATGGTTGCATATCTTGTATCAAGGGTACACTGTGATAGGCTGGTGCCAGATGCACGCAAATTGGCAGCCTTGGTGCGTGTGTCCAACGCCGCCTCGCCTGGCTCACTGACTCTGTCTGTACAAGATGCTGCCCCAAGACAGGTCGGAAAAGTCGTTTGACCCAGAGAGTAGGCAAGCAGCCGCAAACATGTCTCTAAGCTCTGAAAAGTCGTTTGATCCCGAGCTGCTGCACTTTGAGCCCAGTTGTGCGTCGGTCGCCAGCTTGCACACACAAGACCTAGCGCACGACGCGCACGACAGCGATGACACAGACGCGGCCTCGGATGCTAGCTTCGATCCCGAAAAGGCCCCATGTAAGACAGCGTCCATTACGTCAGAGCAAAGCTTTGACCCTGACACACTATCGCAAGGAACGGCTTCGGTGCAGTCAGAAGAGAGCTTTGATCCTGAAAGCAAGCAATTTGTGGCGGGGGAAGGAGGCGTGTGGCTATCGTCGGAGCTCAGCTTTGACCCACAAACTCTTCCCGGCACCACGTCACAGACCTCCCACCTTAGCTTTGACGCAGAGACTGACATGCAAACAGAGGCATTGGCGGGCGCGGCGCACGGCTCGAGGTCGTCTATCGGTAGTGCCAGGAGCTATGATGCTGAACGAAGCGTTGCAGGGGGCAGCAGGCATCATAGTGGAGGCAGCCAGGCATCCAACGTCTCGTTCGCATCGCAGGCCTCGTGCTCCTCCTCGTCTTACGTTTCCTACGGTGCGCTTGCGCCACTGCTTGCGACATGGCCGCCATGTTGGAAATCCTAGACTGAAGCAGACACGTCCTAGAAAGGAGGTTAAGTGAGAAAAATTGCATTCGCAGCCAGCTTTACCGTGCAAAATATCTCCAAATCAAATCCTTGTGGAAGCCAAGGTCGAGAAAAGTCTGGAGAAGCGCTTGAATTGGGCGATCGTTGACGGCAATTTGATTCGAGTATGCTGGTTACGTAAGTGAAAAAAGCAAGAGTCTCACTCAGTTCTCTCACAGTGCCGATCTCGAGATCCGAGATGGGATTGGTAATTACGATAGATTGCCGGTTCTGTTTCAGTTCTGAAGCTCTCTCAGGATGTCTCTCAGGATGCCGCAAGTGTGATTTATTGAGAACCGATGGCCAGCAATGCCAAACTACCTGCGTAACCAGCACATTATACATGTGCCGTGTGCGCCTTTGACTCTGAGTGGTAATTTGTGTGTGGACAGGGGCAACACAGGGCGAGTCGCCAAGGTTTGACGCCTCTACTGCACCCGCCTACGATGAACCCTTAGAAGAGAGTTCGGATGAGGATGTCGAGGCCTCTTCCCACGTTGCTCACGTTGCGCATGGTCACGAGGTAGTCGATGCACAAGCACCCAAACAAAAGCTGTGCGCACACTGCCATCTGCTTTGGCTGGCGTGCTTAGAATGCGTTAATCTTATCTGTGTCACTCTCTTGCCTGTCATGTCTTCCTGTCGTTTGCTGCGTGTCGTGTGTGGTTTGTGTCTTGTGGCGTGACTGAGGCCTTTTCTGAGTCAACAGTGTCTTGGGTTTTCCGGAAAATGTGAAAGCGTAGGCTGGGTGAATCTTGCTTGCAAGTTGCCTACGGGGTGATTGGCGCAAGGGCAGCACGGGACGGTGGGAGTCTGCGCAAAGACTGTCACTGTCGAGCAAATTGCAAATTATGGCATGTTTGGCACGTGCGCCATGTACACTTGAATTGTCTGTCACTGTCGCTTCTCATGTATGTATGTGTCTTGTGTAAACGTGCGTTGGCTAGATTCAAAGAGAAATGTCGCGGCTAGTACTCGACGGGCCACTAGCAGCACAGTTGACGCGGGCGCTGCACTCGTCCACCTCTTCCCCTTCGTCCACGCCCAAGGTGCTGTTGGTGCATTTTTGACCAGTGTTCCCTTGTTCTGAGTGCTAGCCAGTAGTGGCGTGCGCTGGCAGCATGGTATGACGTGAGTGCGAGGTGCCGTGACTGTCGGTGTTTGTAGGTTTGTGGTCAAGTGTGGTGGTGAGGCATGGCTACGACTTATTGCGCCTGCTTGTCTTGACAAGACAAACGCACAATACAATGTCTTGTTCTGTCCAAACAACATGCGCTACACTGCCGGGTCAGGTTTCCTGTAATAGCATTTGGTGGTGGTGCCTAATAGCGATTATTGAGGTGGTGGTGAGTAATAGGTACTTTCATCGGCGGTTCTGTTTAATAACGTTCCATGTGTGTAATAGGTTATTTCTACTGGAATAGAATGCTCTAGATCTAGGCCCCTGCGGCTGCAGCTTGCAACAACGCCAACCGTCAAGTTTTTGGCTTGGTGGATTGTCATCAATCACGCAGTACTTTGTAACATTTTGGTATGATGGTCTGCTTCATGTTTACTACTGTCACGTTTGTATCCTATCAAAAAAATCCCTTTGATATCACGGTCTGTCTTTTGTCATCATGTTCAGCTTCTGGTTTACTACTGTCATGTTTGTATGTATTTTTGTTTTCTATCAGTTTACTACTCTTTTATTTTTTGTTTGATACAGTCATATTGAGTCAGCAAGGTTCGTTATTGTTTACCACTCGTGTGTTCGTATTCCAACATGACACAAAAAAAACCGTTCCATGTCACGGCTAACTAATCCTATTACTCCAACAGATTTTTTTATTACTGGGATCCGCTTCTTATTTTTTTGCAACTTTTTCATAATTGTTTTTGATGTCAATACATCAAATTGGGTGAGCACCGACTCGCAACGCAAACTCTTTCCTCTAAGCGAGATACCCTATCTGAGGCTGCGGTCTCATCAAGAACTGTGGTCACGTTCGTGACATGGTTGGTTTTTAGAACAGAGTTTCTGGTTTAGAAGGTGTTCTATAACGCCATTTTATTCAAAA
>Ga0105053_10009385_pt1 | contig 12464 bp, 8 predicted proteins | sample BON01_FD_78093 | JGI IMG/M metagenome (GOLD analysis project Ga0105053, IMG submission 78093) | Freshwater microbial communities from Lake Bonney liftoff mats and glacier meltwater in Antarctica - BON-01 | ecosystem: Environmental > Aquatic > Freshwater > Ice > Glacier meltwater | place: Lake...
CCAAGAATTCTAGTGCTCTTTTGAGGAAAGAGACCTGCAAAGATAGACTGTTTGGTTCCGGCAAAAACTCCAAAAACCGAGAACTCAAATCTACATTGATTTGAACTACATAGATCCTTAAGCAAGGGTACTAAATTACTGTTTCAAGTTATAAAAGCAATCATCAATCAATTTAGAACGCGACCTACACAAATAATTCATCACGTTGGGCATGTACCACGATGAAAGTTACATCATGCGGTGCGAAATGACCAAATTCTCAAAGTGGCTACACTCAAACCGTAGGTCTCTCATCTGAAAATTACACGTGCATGCATATGACGCTTAATATTAAACGTCATATAAATTTTCTTATACGTCATATAATTTATTGAAAAAGCTCAAGTGTTATATAATCTTTCTTAAGTGTCATATAATTTTTTTAAAAATTAAACGACATATAATTTTTTTATACGACATATTTTTTTTCTTATATGACAAATTTTTTTCTTATACGACATATTTTTTTCTTATACGTCATATGCATGTCATTGAATTTTTATTATATGTCATCTAGTATCTTAAACAACATATGTATGTTGTGGAATTTTTATTATATGTCATTTAATTTTTCAAACAATAAAAAGGATATTGAATTCCCATGAAAACCTGCAATTCTGGCAGATTGCATATCCATAAACGAGTCTGGGTGTGGCAGCATGACACGATTATCCGGAGGAGGGAGCAGTCTGATTAAGAAAGTTCCACATATGAAAAGATTACTCTGACGATTTAACACAAACGAATCGATAACTTCAAATTCTGCAAGCAGAGTCGCCCGTACGAATTGTACGCAGCGTTGTCGCCAATTATTTTTTTCCTATCTGTTGAGGATCAGATTCCACGCTTTGGCATCTTGGGAATAAAAGTCCACAATATCGTGTGTTTGAGTATGTTTGTGCGTGTGTGTGGGTTCTGGACCCTGTACCACGATGGATTTTCTGATGAGGCCTGCACCAACGCGGATGATCGAATGATTTTTGTGCGACACCGCAGCGGCGACCGCGTCATGAGCTAGCGTGGATTTGGACGGATTTCAAGAGCGAACAGCGTCAGGCGACTGATTACGTCCAGACTGCAGGAGGGTGGGCGGAGAAAGACAGTGTGAACGATGATCGCGTAAGACCCCAGATAAGTTCGCAATAGCTTCCATGGCAACGAAGCTTCTGCACCATTGCATTGGTATGCACGAGTGCATGTGCATCTTTTGCGGAGAGCATGCATGCGTTTTGACAGGTGTGGTGAGCACCATGCATGTGCAAGTGTGTACATTAAACAGGTGTTGTGAACATCAGCGTACACATTTGCGTTTATCCTCGCTACAGGGTGTGCATCTGCGCTCATGTATGTGCAGTTTGTATATTCAGCGTTGGGGAACGAGGGTGGGAAGGCTGAGCTAGTCTATGAGGGCACTTGTTGCTTGGCGGGGGGGTTATTTATGACAGACGGAGAGATAGGGGTGTTGTCTGTGTCTTGTCGATTTTTAACGCGGGTGGGAATGTATTTGGGTGTAGGTGTTTGTATCCGCACACACACACACACACTGCATAGATTAGGTACTCGGATGTGAGCCCAGGGGTCGGGATGAGACATCTGGAGGGCCCGAAGAAACCAGATGGATTAAATCTCGGCATATATGTTTTCGTACATGTGTACAAAGTACATATATGTTTGTATATGCTAGGAAGCGGGATGAGATCTTGGACTGATTGCTTTTTTTCTTTAACATATTTTTTTATTCGAAAAAGAGAAGCAAAAGATATGAACGCAAATCACCGATAATCTCAGATCTAAAATAATAGATTTGAGCGCATAGACCCTCAATCCAGGGTATTAAACCACGATTTATAGTAATAAATGCAATTATCATCATCCCAGGAAACATGTGTTGCAGTGTACTAAGAATGCCTCACTTGGGCACCAAGTTGTAGTTCCAGTATGCTGCAGCGTGCTACACAGTGTTGCAGCGTATAAGCATTGCTGCCACCCCATACTAAGATTGTGTCATTTTGGCATCAAATGGTTGTTGCAGCGTGTTGTGGTGTGTTGCAGTCCAGTCGTTGTCCCAATTCTTTTACTCTGCACTACTTCTATAGATTTTTAGGAAGAGCAATCCCACTGGCAATCATGTACCTATATATTGAATTGGACAAATGCCATTTCTGAATAACTTTTATCAAAGCTACTAGACTATTTCTCATAGAGTGATAAAATTCAAAACAACTTCTTCACCCCCCTGTTTGTGTATCCCTGTCACAAGTGTGTGCAACAGAGAAATTGTACATGTGCGTGTATGTGTGAGCAGTATATGTGTGTGTAGATGCGTATGTTTTTGTAAATGTGTATGCGTATGTGTGTGTGTAAGTGCGTGAGTGTGCATGTGCATTCCCTACCACCCGCCTTAGGCTGCTTCAAAGTCTTCGAGGCTTGCTCCGAACGTTCTTTTGTATCTCTTGAAGACTGTTTGACAATCAGGACCGTATCCAGCACAATTAATTTTGACTCGCAATTTTGACTCGCGCTACATTAGAAGAATACACTTGCAAGAAAGTGATGAACATATTGATGAAATATTAATAAGGTATTTCAAGACGTGATGAATAATTATTTTATTTTTTTGTTGTCTGATCGAAAACCATTATTCCAATCTTTGTCATACCACTTCAGTGACTTGGGTGATTATTACAAATCACAATTTCTATCTTGGTCAAATCATTTTATGAACAATTTAGATTGCTGGTTCACACAAACAAAAGGAACAGTCTTTCAACTTAACACCAACACACGCTGATATACAAAAATCACGTACGCGCATACGCTCATGCTACTGCTGGCACTGACACATGCACATGAACGTATACCATGACACAGGCACTCTCATGAACCAGTGGAATAGTTGGGAAATGGGGTGCGCGTAAGACACGCCTTCTGCAAATGTGTGGAAATAGCCCTGATCAAGAAATAAAACACTGAAGACAATACTAGACCGGGGACCTTTCAGTCTCGGGGCACCTGCTGACTTCGAGCCTCCGAGTCTGCAATCTCTTTCTCAGCTACAGTCGACAGTTTGCCATTGTTGCAGGCCCCGCCTGGCACTGGTCAGGGACAGGCTTCAGCCTCAGTGAGGACGTTACCACGCTTACTGAATGAAAGCCAGTGGGCCTCCCTTCCTTTTTTGATGCGGAGGAGTTAGTGACTGTATCAGATTATTTAAAAAAGTCACTATGGGCTATCCTTCCTGATGTCCACCGTATATCGAGAGGGATTGAGACACGTCTGAAGGACAAAATTGATGCTGATTTTCTTTAGGTTTCTTGTTTGTTAATGATTTTCAGGCTTCATCTGGGTAGTAGTCCTGACCCTGTTTATCCTATAACCGTCCGCGTTGGGTATTATAGCCCCTGACGGCTTGCGGTTACTTCAGTTGCAACAAACGCTCAACGCTCAAAGCGCATACCCATCTCTGCGCGCTGGATCATTCACGGAATAATTCCAGCAAACAATCATTTGCTCGGCGACCAGTCTCTGCCCAGCCCAGCATGCTCCAACATTGCACCTACAATCGCCGTCCAAATCTCATGTCGTACGTGCGGTGGAAAGCCATAGGCGTTGCGAAGACCCCATGAAGCCCCTCTTGGTCCGGTAAAGCGCTGCTCAGCAGCATCGGGACCACCATCTCGGCCATCTACCAGTGAGAAATTAACGCTACTCCAATTGTTACAATCGAATCATTGAAATAACCAATCACGTGACCATTGCATGACAAAATTTTGAGAATTAAAAGACATTGCATAACAAATAAATGATTCTACGAATGATCATGCAGACAAATCATTGTATTACGTATCATTAGTCAAGATCATTAAGTTGGGTATTCAATGATGTGCCGCCCAAGGAAAAAAAAAAATCAACTCATCACTTTTGTCACGGTGGTTTGAAATACACGACAAAATCGTATTTTGACAAAACATTACACAATAGATCAACCTCTATACGATGTATGTAAACAAATCACTATATTAGCCAAAATCATGAACTCACCACTTGTGGTTTCAAATATTTCAGTGACATAGGCGCACGGCAGGGCGACGTGCGTTGCCGGCAAGCTGAGATAATGTTGTTTATTGGAAAACCAAAATGTGGGGCAAGGTAACATAGGGACTCGCTATCTTGCATTCAGTGTGTGTGTGTGTGTGCGCGCACATAGTGACAAGTCGACCGTGACAGAGGTCACGAGGATGATAAGACGACACAGAGGAAGATTGCCATGATAAAACCTTCAGAGAGAATGTAGAGGAGGTGTAGGGTAATCAATCGGCGTGCTAAGTAGTAAACCGGGTTGTGCCAGATTTTAAGCTGGGTCATCCCAGGTGGTAAAGTAGTGGGGCGTAGAGGGGATGAATGTAATATTTCTCTGTGACGTCTTATCATCCTCGTGACCTCTGTCGCGGTCGACTTGTCACGGTCGATGTCACGGTACACAAATGACCTCCCCTCTATAGTCATTTGTTGCACTCTGAAGTTGTGATACAAAAGATATTGCGAGTGTAAAAGTCCACAGTATGTGATATTTGCTGCGGTGGGCACGCTGCGGAGTTTCAAGCTCTACATTTGCGAGGAACCGCGTGAATGCATAATGCGTAATTATTCCGTTGCAGTGTTGTGAGTGATCAAATCTTCTGAGATTGTGACGTGAAGGATATTACAAATGTGAAATTGCACAGTATAAGATGTTCACATGCGATGGGAATGCAGCAGAGTTTCAAACTCTGCGTGTGCGTAAAAATCTCGAAATGAAATAATGCTTGTTTCAGTGTGAGCGTTTAGCTCTTCTGAAATGGTAAAACATAAAAATTTCACACGTGTGAACAAATGATACAAGTGTGTTGAATGCAGGCAGGGAGGGTGGGAAAAACAGATAGATTGGTCCTTAATGTGTCCCTTGGTATGGAGCTTGTAGCTCTATGAACCACGGCGCGCAGGAGATTTGCGCTGCGCTCTTGAGCGCTTGCAGTTGGGCTGCCCCCTCTAGGCACGCGGACTGATTCTGTCTTTTTCAACACTCGAGGGGCCACACCTCGGGTGTGTATAAGGGTACTTAAAGTTGGCTGATAAGTTTTTGTTTTAGTCAGGTTCACTCAAACTCGAGGTCGGCTCTCGTTCGTGCTGGTAGTTTGTGCCAGGGTTCCTGTCACGATATACAGAACACCCCTAAACAACTTTGCCGCGGTTTCTTCGCGGTATGGCTCCATCGCTTCCCTCGAACGTCCCTTCCACCTTGCTGGACAAAAATAATTGACCTCTCGAATGAAGGGAGGGTAGGCGTGGATTGACTCATAGTGATTCCAGGAGGTGTCCTCGTGTAGGCCGGATTGAGGAGAAGGTTTGATATTTTCACTTATATATATATATATTATACATATATATATACACATACCTGTATATATACAACCATGCACATATATCGAGCACAATTCTGTGTTGTGTCCAAGTGGTGCCAGTACGACTTCATATGTCTTCAACTAAAACCATCCTATTCTCTATCAAACGAGCTCCCCACCCCTGCTTTCAATGTAGACAACAGAATGTTCCCCCTGGAAGCAGAAGTGCTTCTGTGGGAAGGGAAGGAGTACTACTAGGCCTGAAGGCAGACTCGCCAGAGGGGAGTGCGCGGGTTGAGAGGACGTGAGAGAATCTTACAAGAACCAAATGGGACCGCTTGGCGGTAGCATCCTGTATCATTGTCTTCTCTTTGTATCTATTTCTTCCCCCTTAAACACCACTTGGGCTGGGTAAAGACATTTTGAAGTCCAGCAAATAAAATCACTCCAGACACTCTCGAGGCCACACCTTGGGTGTGTATAAGACCAAAAGTTGGCTGATAAGTTTTTGGTTTAGTCAGGTTCACTCAAACTTGAGGTCGACTCGCATTCATGCTAGTGGTTCGTGCGAGGGTTCCTGTCACGATATAAAAAAATTCCTAAAAAAATTGCCGCAGTTTCTTCACGGTATGACTCCGTTGCTTTCCTCGAGCCTCCTTTCCACCTTGCCGGACAATTGTAATTGACCTTTCGAAGATAGTGTGTGAATGTATAAGAACGAGACAAACAGAGAGTTAGTTGGAGAATGAGAGTGAAAACGATAGAGAGAGGGGAAGAGGGGGAAGGGGAAGCGGGGGGGGAGCTGAGAGATTGAGTGTGTGTGTGTGTGTGCGTGTGTGTGCGAAAGAGAGTGCGTGTGTAGGAGAAAGAGAGTGAGACAGACAGAGAGAGGAGAGTGGGGAGTGGACAGGAAGTATGGGCGTGGGGGAAGGGGAGAAATCAAGTGTGAGAGAGAATGTCTGCTTGTTCGAGAATGAGCAAGGGAGTGTGTGAATATGAATTTGCGTACGTTTGTGCGTAAGCATGTGCATGAGAGAGAAAGAGAGTATGTGAGAGAGTGAGAGTGAGAGAGAGTGTGTGTGTGACAGATAGAGAGAGAGTTGGCCGAAGTGTGAAAGATGTTGTAAAATTTGAATAAGTTGATCGAGCCTGAGTCCCTATTTGACTGTGCAAAGAGTTTGTGAGACACGTCAATCTAATACTGATGAGAGGAGACCTTGACATGGAGAATTAGTCGAGGATAGGATTACTTTGTGATTTTGAAAGGACTGGACTGCAAATCTTTGTCACAGGGTGAATGGTTGAGACATGAGCCAAAAGATAATTGTCGAAAATGATAGATTACAAATCATGAAAACATACGAAGAGTGATTTGCAATTGAGCCCCAATCCAAATGAAATTTTCATCGGACACGATCGTGATTTTATAAATCATACTGAGCATCTGGATTTATCTTGAAAATTGTTATAGTGATTTCCTGAAATCATAAATTACTTTCTGACGGGTGTATTCTCCTGATGAACTCGCACTAGAAAGGCATGAAGATCTTGGTCTGGACCTGAAGACATGTGAGTGGATTCATGTCACGAAATATAGACAATGAGCGTAATGAAGAGTGTTGCAGTGTCTTTGAATGCCATCAAGTGCAACTGAAAAGACACTTTTGGTATTCGACCGTGACTCGTGTGCAATGTGAGATGAGCATGCATCAACTTGTGACAAGTTGAAGTGTAATGGATGAGATTGTTGGTGAGTGGCCCGACAAACGAAAACTCATCAAGTAAATACTTGTTTGTAACCATTATGGTGGCTGACGATACTATCACTTAGTTTTTACAAACTGTGGGTCCGCCATTATAAGTAGCAACATTCTGGGACGGTCTCTTAGGTCCTGAGTGATGGTTTGGATGTCATCACCGTGGGCCATATAGTACCGTGCTCAAGTTGGGTGTTCACCACCCAAGAAAAACAGAAAGCAAGAAACTTCAGCTTGAACAGAATTTGATATTGGCTCCTCCTCCTCCATTTCCATTGGCACCTGCGCCTGCAAGGCTTGGTATCAGCTGCTCCTTCTCTTCTTCTTCAATCATGAGAACCCCCCCCCCCTCTGCAGCCCCCTCCCTCCCCTACAGCCACCGACTCCCTGTGGATCAGCGAGAGTGCCCGGCCGTTACGTAATCTGCCTTTATCATTTAGACCTCACGTGCAAGCGTGGCTCAGTTGGTCAGAGGGAGGGATTGTTAATCCCTAGGTCGTCGGTTTGATTCCGTCTGAAACCCGACAACTCAAATTCGCATGGATTTGATCTACATAGACCCTCAATCAAGGGTACTAAACTGCAGGTGAAAGTAACAAAAGCAATCATCATCATCCCAGTCACTCTCGTCAGTACCTGAAATTAGCATAGCAATATACAACGCTCTCACTCATGTCAGTTGAATCATTTTGTGCTCTGGCCACCCGCCTCAAGTCTTCAGCGGCAAGTTGGTTCTTGAAGGTTGCCAAAAACACAATCTTCTCTGTGCCACACTGGCGGCCAGTAACGCTTCGCTGCGATGAAACCGTTTTTAACGGGTTAAAGTTGGTCACGTTCATGGTCGTCCTGATTCTGATTGATTATGAAGATTCGATGTGAGTGAGCTCGCAGCAAAGACGACTGCAAAAGAGATGAGTCTTTGTTACATATCCAATCAATGATTAAAAGTCGTGATCCTGGTAGAGCAATCCCATTTGTTACAATTCAATTGGATTCGTAGCCAAATCCAATTCCTAAAAAATGTAAGGAATGGGAGTGCTATTCCTGAGGATTTGGAATGAAATGTAATCCAATAGAGGTTTTCCAAGAGCAATCCGACAATAATAGGGTTGTAATGTGCTGCAGTGTGCATTCATGGTTGCCACCCCATACTAAGCCTCGGATTGCTTTCCACATAGCAGGTCATATTTGCATATTCCCTTTCGAAAATGGGCTGTGGGTCGGTCAGTTGTCTACCCCTTCTGCGTACAAATAGAACATGTGTCGGTCAGCTAATTGTCCATAATGGACACTAAACAACCGTAATCGTTTTGGCTTTATCAAATGTCTTGGGCAGTTTGAATACGGAAATCCCTCAGATTTTTGCTAAGCCTTTACATACCAGGTCACTTGGGTGTAAAAAGATTTTTCCTCTCTTCATTTGTTTGTGACCAAAAAGTGTCTCTTTTTTCAGGCAGCAGTCTTCATGGTGACTCGGCAATGCTGCAAATTCAAACCTGCACGTGGTGATTGTAGGAATTCAGGGAAATGAAAGATGAGAGATGGAAACAGTGATGGATTGATAATGAGACAACTTGAGAGAATGTGAGATGATGATGGCAGTGAAGGATAGTGATGGTGGTCACGGTGCTAGTGGAGGAGGGGCCAGAAGGCAAGAAGTAGCAGTCGGCGGAAAGTACAAGCTAGATGGACTCCCTGCCGGGTATGTCAAGAAGGAAGGAAGATGGGGGGATTGGCAAAATCCACAGATAAGAAGAGGGCACCAACACCAAAAGGTACTCCGCGGCCAAATAATTGATGTTGCTTTTATTGCTTCGTTAAAAATAGTCTAGTAGCTTTTCTGGAAGCTCTATGTGCTCGAATCCTTTTCTTTAGATCCGTGAATGTCGGTTTTTCCTGACATCATGATTTCCCCCCCTCCCCCTTTTTTTTTGTGCGTGCAAGGCCTTTGTCTCTAACAAAAGATTTCCTTCTGCCCCTCTCAACCCGGCTACTGTGTCTGGTTATCGCCATTCCTCTTGTGTGCTGATTATACATGCCATCGCCATTCCTCTTGTGTGCTGATTATACACGCCAGTGTGTTTGTGTGTGATGGAAATCTTGTCACAAGACACCAGGAAGAAAAGAGTTATTAAGAGCGGAGCCGAAAATCCTTGAGGGAATTTGGTCTTCCGAGTCTCATATGAGAAGACCAAAACTTTCGTGGGTACTGATGTCGTACAGATTTGGTCGAATTCTTTCGATTTGATATGGTACGGTTCACAAAACGAGTCGTTTGATGGGCGGCAATGGGGGACATGGCAGGCAGGACGGACCCGTGCTAAATGTAGACAGCACATACGGCACGTTTTGAGTTCTTGAATCGCACAAGCTTTTTTATTTGAGGTGTGGTATCTGTGAGAGCTGAACTATGGTTTGAAAAAGTTATAGTCATACACTCACCACTCATATGGCCCCACCGCGAATCAACTTTTGCCCGGGGCCAGCCAGATGTTTAAGGCAATTTGGGACCGATCTGATTTATAGGGCATCACAGACTTCTATGGACTCGTATTGTAAGGGAAACCTTTCTGTGAACGTATGAACATTTTGTTTGAAGTTAAGATAAGTCTTCTTTCCCTGTAATGTTGTGTCGTGCTTTGTTGTACCCGTTGATCACCAATAACCCGTACAGTGCCACTTTCCTTGCTTGACTTTGTTACAAATCTAGGCAATTTGCCATTTTCTTGTTAAATTAACAAGTAGATAACTCCGCGTGCCATTTCTCGAGGTAATTTGCAATTTTTTTGTCAATTTTACGAGTTGGTAGCTCCGCGTGCTATTTCTAGCCAGAGTAGGCAGACTCATTGATATTGCACGACTTACGATTCCTATCAACGCCGAGCACGGTGACTCCCAACTCGAATCGAACTGGAAGGGTATGCGAGAGCATCCCTACTCAGAATATCAGAGCACATGCCTACGCGCCGTGAAACATATGAATGCGCTCAAGGGACAGCCTCTGTATCTATAAGAAAGACGCCTGTGTGTTGCGATGTTTGATGTACAAATCGTATTGGATGCCGGTGGAATCAGGGACAATGGAAATGTTTCTGGAAAAGTTACTCTGGCAGACGAAATATATTAGGTTGTCACGCATCTTTTGACCGCAATAAAACACCAATACACACTTTGACACGGCGTTTATTTAGGTATTAATACACATTGTGACGCCAGCAACTCAAATGTGATACACGCAAAACTGTAGAGAGCACGTCCACACAAATTCAGGATTCGAATGAGCGAGAAAGAGAGAGTGTGTACGATTTTTTTTCCAAATGGTTTTGCAGGGGCCCTTTGGCCAAGGTACTGAGAGAGGCAAATTCAGTATCAAGTGGATGTCCCTATGTCAGGAAAATTCATGCACACGTCAACTTGGTATAATCACTATATAGTGTATGTATGCTTGGGACGACCTCATACACAAAGAAAAAGAAATTGAGGTCATTCTCAGTGCCGCTGCCTGGGGTGACAGTGGCATCAATGCCACTCATTGAAGAAAACAAATTCTCAGAATCTTTGGCCCCGAAATAATTCGAATTTATGAATTAATTAAAACCGCGCGAAGCATGGTTACAGCGGCGTCAGCCGCGAAATTTTGAAAAAGTCAAAATAGTAGCTCGTCGGAGAGAGCATTTCCGGTTTTTTTCGGCCATTTTTTTGGTTGCTCAACTCCCTCCAATAAATGGTGTTTTAATACACAAGAATTCAGTCGCTTCTTGTCAACGGTGTTGTCAAAGCGTCGAGCCACGCGCTCTGACGTGTGAACATATAAAGAGCACGTCGAAAGAGCGAGAGACAAAGTGTGTGTACGATTTTTTTTCCAAATGGTTTTGCAGGGGCCCTTGGGCCAAGGTACTGAAAGAGGCATGTTTAGTATAAAGTGATATCCCTATCTCAGCAAAATTCATGCACATGTCCACTCGGCATAATCACTATATAGTGTATCATGTATGCTTGGGACGACCTCATATACAAAGAAAAAGAAGTTGAGGTCAGCCTCAGTGCCGCTGCCTGGGGCAACGGTGGCACCAATGCCAACCAGTGAAGAAAATAACTTTTCAGAATGGCCCCGAATTCCGCACGAAAAGCTTCTTGGAATAACATGGGTGTCGAACCCGCTAACTAGGAAGGACCTGGCTGCTAGAACCTGGGGCGTGTTCTGGTACTAATCAAAAATACCCGTTTTATTCGAGATAATGGTACAAATCAAACAAAAGAGGGGTACAGGGGTCAAAAACCCGTCTCTGAGAAGCTTCTAGTGCGGAATTCGAATAAATGAATTAATTAAAACTGCGCGAAGCGTGGTTACAAAAAACCGCGCGAAGCGCGGTTTGTTTTTTGCGGCGTCAGCCGCTAAATTTTGAAAAAGTGACAGTAGTAGCGCGTGGGAGAGCGTATTTCCGGTTTTTTTGGCCATTTTTTTGGTTGCTCAACTCCCTTCAAAAAGAAGTGTTTTAGTACACAAGAATTCAGTCGCTTCTTATCAACGGTGTCGTGTCGTCGAAGCGTCGAGCCACGCACTCTGACGTGTCGTGCTTGGTGACTGTTGAGTTGACACCCCACACATAAATACCTATTTTGTCCAAGTTTGTTGTGTGCTCTCCACCGTCACGGTCACGCCAGTCGAGACTCGGACTATGTCAACGGAAGCGCTTCTCTCAAAAACGGTTTCGGTCAAAATCCACACCAAGGCGAAAGTGTACGATCTTGCATTCCGCGAAGTGCATGCGCACCCGGCAGTCGCGGTATGTCCAGTTGGAGATGGTAGTGACAAAGGTGATAGCAGCCGCTGGATCGTTTTATCCTGCGAGAGGTATTGGCTCGCAGGCGTCGGTGGGCGCGGCAGTGGACGAAGAGCGTTGGGCGGGCAAGACTCACCTAATAAATTGTTTTGAATTTCAAAGGGTGTTGTGCGATTTGCATCTCAAGAGGTTTAAATTGACAAAACGTTTTTTGTTCGACACTTTTGTAATTACTGTTTGGTACAAATTGTGTCGTTGTGATCGCTCAGTATTGGAGTTCAAACCATTTTCACTACTCATGATTTGGTACACAGAATAAAAAACTTCAATTGAAATGCATCCCCGAATGATTAAAAAGAGGATTTTGTGTGAAAATCTTGCGCCGCAGGCCAGATTTTTTGTGAAAGGCAAGATTTATCAAAAAAAATGCGCCGCAGACCGTATTTTTGGATCAAGTCCTCATGGGTACTCTGTCCTGTTAATGCAGTATGTAATTTATTTTC
>Ga0105053_10009390_pt1 | contig 12461 bp, 10 predicted proteins | sample BON01_FD_78093 | JGI IMG/M metagenome (GOLD analysis project Ga0105053, IMG submission 78093) | Freshwater microbial communities from Lake Bonney liftoff mats and glacier meltwater in Antarctica - BON-01 | ecosystem: Environmental > Aquatic > Freshwater > Ice > Glacier meltwater | place: Lake...
GCGTCAAGATCCGTTCGTGTGATCGCTATCGTCATATCTGATCCTCCTGCCCTCAGGACAGTGATTCAGACGCACGACATCGGCGCAACTCACGTTCGGGTCAACGGGACCGGCGGTTGGTATAATTCTGACTGTCCGCCCAAGACCGGTGCCGATACTGCAAATCATTGAAAATTCGGGTGTTCGACAAGATCAGCTTTGATCCGGCCAGATGGCAGGGTCTTTCCTGATCAGGCCACCCTGAAGGGAACAAAAGACACGCCGGGTCCGGCTCAGACCCTTTCGAGGATCAGGGCGATCCCTTGGCCAACGCCGATGCACATGGTGCACAGCGCAAAGCGCCCGCCATGGCGTTGCAATTCGTTGGCGGCGGCAAGCGCCAGCCGCGCCCCGCTTGCCCCCAGCGGGTGACCGATGGCGATTGCGCCGCCATTGGGGTTCACATGCTCGGCATCGTCAGGCAGACCAAGGGCACGGGTAACGGCAAGGGCTTGCGCGGCAAATGCCTCGTTCAACTCGATGACATCCATTTGCGCGATGCTCAGCCCTGTCCGTGCCAACACCTTTTGCACTGCGGGAACCGGGCCATACCCCATGATGCGCGGGGCAACTCCCGCAACTGCCATGCCGACGATCCGTGCCTTTGGCGTCATGCCTAGCCTTGCAGCAGCTTCGCCCGAGGCAAAAAGGATTGCCACAGCGCCGTCGTTCACGCCAGAGGCGTTGCCTGCCGTCACCGTAGAATCTGGCCCGTTGATGCCGCGCAATCCTGCGAGTTTCGCGGCGGTCGAGTTAGGGCGCGGATGCTCGTCTGTGGTGATGATCACTGGCTCGGCCATGCCACGGGACAGGGTAACCTGCATGATCTCGTCTGCGAACCGCCCCGCAGCCACTGCGGCTGCCCAACGGATCTGGCTGCGCAGCGCAAAATCATCCTGATCGGCGCGCGAGATTGCGAATTCGGCTGCCACGGCCTCGGCGGTCTGCGGCATCGAGTCGGTGCCGTGCAGTGCTGCCATGCGCGGATTGACAAAGCGCCATCCGATGGTTGTGTCGTGGATCTGGGCCTGTCGGGAAAAGGCTGTCTCGGCCTTGGGCAGAACAAAGGGCGCGCGTGTCATGCTTTCCACACCGCCTGCGATAATGATGTCGGCTTCGTCCACGCGGATCGTGCGGGCGGCTGTGCCAACGGCCTCCAACCCCGACCCGCACAGACGGTTCACCGTCACGCCCGGCACTTCGACGGGCAGACCTGCCAGCAGGGCGGCCATGCGCGCGACATTGCGGTTGTCCTCGCCCGCCTGATTGGCGCAGCCGTAAATCACATCGTCAATCAGTGCCGGATCAAGATTGGGGTGGCGCGCAATCAGCGCAGCCAGCGGCAGCGCGGCAAGGTCATCGGCCCGCACCTGCGCCAACGCGCCGCCAAGGCGGCCAAAGGGCGTGCGCAGGCCGTCGATCAGATAGGCCTCTCTCATGCCGCACCCGCAGGCACATCGACAGCGCGACACGTGTTCAGACGGGCGAATTCAGGATTGACCGACATAGGCCCACTTTCATCAGGTTTACCAGACACACACCCCTCATATCCGATACCCAGCCGATCAACAGGGCCTTTCCGCCAACAGATCGGTGGAAGTGGCCAGATTTGGCGCGATTCAGCGGCTGTCGGTTGCAACATCTCAGCCTCGGGTGCCTGCCTTGCCCCGCGCGCTGGCAGCGAGGATCACGGCGATGATGATGACCCCCGTCAGGATCAACCGGGGCCCGGCGCCAAAGCCATAGGTGTTCAGCATCGACACCACCAGAAACAGGAACAGCGCCGCCCCCCAGATGCCCGGCACGTTCGAATTGCCCCCGGCCACCGATGACCCGCCGATCACCACCACGGCAATCGAGATCAGCAGGTATTCCGCCCCCATGTTCAGCGCGGCCCCCCCCGAAAAACACGACAGCAGAAACCCGCACAGCGCTGCAAAGGTGGCGCACAGCACGTAGGTGCCCAGCCGCAACCCATCGACCGGCAGACCAGCGCGGCGCGCGGCAGGCAGGTTTTGGCCAATGGCGCTGATCCGCCGGCCATAGGCAGCAAGGTTCAGCAGCACCCAGGCGAGGATGGTCAGCCCCAGGGCGACCAGGGCCATGTTGGGAATGCCGAACACCGTGCCAGTGGTGAAATCCGCAATGCTTTCAGGTGGCTTGATGCGCAGGCCCCGGTTTGTCCAGATCGCGGCGGATTGCAGCAGGAACGAGCTGGCCAGCGTGGCGATGATCGGCGGAATGCGCAGCGCCTTGATCAGCGCATAGTTCAGGATGCCCACCCCGACCCCGATGGCCAGCGCCACCGCAAGGCCCAACAGCACCATCCCCGGTTGCGTCGCCATCAGCTTCAGCGCGACGGTGCCCGCCAGTGTCATGGTGGCCGGGATCGACAGGTCGATGTTGCCGGGGCCCAAGGTGATGACGAACATCTGCCCCAGCCCGACGATCACGCTGAAGGCGGCAAAGGTGAACGCGGCCTTGGCCAGCCCCGGCGCGCTGGCCCCCGCCGTGGCGGCGATCGTGACGGCAAAGACCGCCAGTGCCGCGATCCACGCCCAAAGCCATGGTTTGCGGATCAACGCGCCGATCATCGCCGCCCCTTTGTGCGCCGTTCCATCGCATCAAGCCCCAGCCGCAGCGCCAGAACCAGGATCAGGATCGCCCCTTGCGCGCCGATCTGAAAATCCGACGGCAGCCGCAGGAACGACAGGAACGATCCCGCCAGCGTCAGCGTCAGCGCGCCGATTACCGCCCCGATGGCAGACACGCGCCCGCCGATAAACTCGCCCCCGCCCAGGATCACCCCCGCGATGGACAACAGCGTATAGCGCAACGCGATATTCGCATCCGCCGAGGTGGTCAGCCCGACCAGAGCCATGCCCGCCAGCACGCCAAAAAACCCCGCCAGCGCATATGCGGCGGCGCGGGTGGCGACCACGCTCCACCCCGCGCGCGCGACCGAGCGTTCGTTGCCCCCGACCCCCCGGATCAGCACCCCAAGGGATGAGCGCGCAATGATCAGATGCGCCACAAAAGCGATCAGCAGGCTGGCCACGATGGCCATGGGCAGCAGCGGCGGTTTGACCGTCATCAGGCTGCGGATCCAGGGCGGCGCCGCTCCGCCCGGCGCGGGCAGGATCAAGACCGCAAGCCCCAGCCAGACAAAGCTCATGCCAAGGGTCACCACGATTGACGGCAGGGCGCGCAGATGGATCACCACCCCCAACACGGCGTAAACCGCAATGGCCGCAAGTAAAATCAGCGCGCCCAAAAGCGGAGTGTCGTTGAGGAATGTTGCCGTGACACAGGCCACGAAACCGACAAAGGCACCCATCGACAGGTCAAGATCGTTTACCGCGATGATGAACATCTGCGCCAGGGTTGCCAGTGCGATTGGCACCGCAAGGTTGAACAGAAGGTTCAGCCCGTTATAACTCATCGCGCGGGGTTGCAGCCAGAATACCCCGCACAGCAGGGCGACAAGGGCGATGATGGGCACCGCAAGGCGGATGGTGTCGGCGGTGATCCTCATGCGGCCACCCCCACGAACGACGCGGCCAGTATCGCCTCTTCGGTGATGGCTGCGCCCACAAGTTCGGCCACCACCTCACCCTCGCGAAACACGTAAACCCGGTCGCACAATGACATTTCCTCGATCTCGGTCGAATACCACAGAAAGGCGCGCCCGGCCTCGGCCTCGGCGTGGATCATGGCGTACACCTCGCGCTTGGTGCCGATATCGACGCCGCGCATCGGATCGTCCATCAGCACCACCGGGGCGGCGGCCAACAGCGCGCGTGCAAACAACACCTTTTGCTGGTTGCCCCCCGACAGCGACAGGATCGGGAGCCCCAGGTCGGGCGAGCGGATGCCGATCCGCGTGCGCCAGTCTTCAGCCGCGCGCTCCTCGGCGTCGGTGTCGATCAAGCCGCGCCGGGTCAGCGCGCTGAGGGCCGAAAGGGTCAGGTTGCGCCGGATCGACCAGAGGGGGAATACACCGTCGAATTGCCGGTCACCCGCGACAAAGGCAACGCCGGGGTTTGGGCTGGCGCGCCAGCTCGGCGAAAGCTGCCCGTGCAACTGGCGCAAAAGCTCGGTCTGGCCGTGGCCTGCGAGGCCGCTGAGCCCTACGACTTCGCCCTTGGAGGCGTGGATCGCGAAACCGCCTTTGGCGGCAATGGACAGGGCAGGCGTGGCATCTGCGGGCGCGGCAGTCGGGTTTCTCTGGCGCGCCGCCGCTGTGGCGGCCGACCCCATGGCGGCGACGACGCTGTCTTGGGTGAATTTGGCCGCAGGCCTGTCGGCGACGACCCGTCCGTCCTTCATCACCACGATTCGCGTGGCCGACTCCAGTATCTCGGGCAGGATGTGCGAGATCAGCAGCACCGCGCCCCCCGCATCGACAAAGCGGCGCACATGGGCCAAAAGCTGCCCCGCTATGCCGCTGTCCAGCGACGATGTGGGTTCGTCAAGAATAACCAGACGCGGCGGCGTTGCGGTGCGCGCAAACGCCAGCGCGATTTCCACCATCTGCCGCTGTGCGATGGGCAGGCTGGCCACCTGGCGCGACGGATCAATCCCGTGGCCGGGAAACACCTCGTCCAGCGCGGCCAGCGACAGCCGCCGAGCCGCAGTACGCCAGCCCCAGCTGAAATCGGCGCGGTGCAACAGGCGGGCGTTTTCGGCCACGGTCAGGTTGGGGCACAGCGACAATTCCTGAAACACACAGCGCAGACCAAAGGCGCGCGCCGCCGCCACGTCCCATCGCGCGGTGCTGCCCGCCGCCGCGATCTGACCCGACTGTGGCACCAGGGCGCCGTTCATCACATTGACGAGTGTCGATTTGCCGGCCCCGTTGTGGCCAACCAGCCCGATGCATTCGCCCTGCCCGACAGACAGGCTGGCCGCGTCCAGCGCACGTACCTCGCCGAATTTCTGGCTGGCGTTGGTGACCGCCAAAAGGGAATTCGATTTATTCATCACGCCGATACCCCCCACGGGCGGGCCGGGCGGCACATACCTCCCGGCCCGCCCGCCAAGGGCAATCCGTCAGATCAGCCGCCAATCGCCGCCACGGCGTCGTCCTGCGTGTATTCGACGTTGGCCACCCCACCTGCGGGGGTGGTGGCAAGGTCGGCCTCAAGGCTGTCCTGGCTGATCGACAGGAACGGCACCACCAGATCCTTGGGCACGTCGCGCCCGTCCAGCACCTGCTGGGCGACCCAGAACGCCAGCGTCGACACACCCGGTGCGATGGAAACCGACATGGTTTCATAGCCGGTGGCGTCTTTCTGTTCCTTCCACCAGACCAGTTCATCCTGGCGGTTGCCCATGACGATGGTCGGCGTGTCGCGCCCCGCCGCCGCAATGGCCTGGGCCGCGCCATAACCGTCGCCGCCCTGCGTCACCACGCCGACAAGTTCGGGCAGCGATGGCAGGATGCCCGCGACGGCGCGCTGTGCCACGTCCTGCGCCCAATCGCCATGGACCGAGCCGACGATCTTGAACTGCGGAAATTCGGCCACGCCCGCGTGGATGCCCGCGCTGATTTCGTCATCGACGAAAACCCCCGCCAGACCGCGAATTTCCAGAAGGTTGCCACCCTCAGGAATCTTTCCGGCCAGATATTCCACCTGCTGGCGGCCCATCTCCTTGAAATCCACGGCGATACGCCATGCGCAGGGTTCGGTCACGATGCCATCAAAGCTGACCACGGTGATGCCCGCATCGCAGGCTTCCTTGATTGCGCCGTTCAATGCGGTGGGCGAGGCGGCGTTGATGACGATGGCATCATAGCCCTGAAGGATCATGTTCTGGATCTGTGCCGCCTGTTCGGTGGCGGAATTTTCCGCCGTGGTAAAGGCATCGGCGGCCGCAACGATGCCTGCGTCGACGGCGGGTTTTGTCACGGTCTCCCAGCTGGTCAGCATCGCCTGGCGCCAGGAATTCCCGGCATAGTTGTTGGACAGCGCGATGCGCTTGGACGACGTGTCAGCCATTGCCGCGCCCGCAACCACACCCAGTGCCAGACCCATGGCAGTGGTCATAAGGATCGTTCTGTTCATTTTTTTCTCCCCGTGCGATCAGCACCCGGTGTACCGGGCGTGGTCGGATTGTTCCCAAGCGGGCTCCTCCCCGCTGGCCGATTGTGCCCGCCGCGAATGGATATGCCTAGGGGCGAATTGGCAGCCGACATGCGGGTTATCGCGCGTCGGGTGCGCGATCCCGCAGATCGGTTGCGCACTGGCCCCTTTTCATGGCGCGCCATTGCGATCATCATGGCCCTGACAGAGGAGCCGGCCATGACCAACAGGCCCCCAAGCCCGCGCCTGAACCAGTATTTCCGCATCTCGCGCCTGCTGGCCGGGCAGCTGGATTTTCTGTCTGCAATCCGGGCGGTGGCGACCGAAATCGCAGGGATCGTGCCCCATGATCACCTGGACGTGTGCATCGTGCGTGGCGACGGCAAGGTGCACACCGCCTATGAAAGCGGTATCGACACCGCCTGGGGAACCGCCGCCCATGCCCCCGTGGCGCACAGCCCGATCCGGTCGTTGCTGCAAGGCGATGTTGACCACCTGCTGACCGATGATGCCATGCAGGACGCGCGGTTTCACTTTCCCGGCGCTTTTACCCGGCCGATCCACGACCACGATCTGCGCGCCCGCATCCACGTGCCGATGTTCGTGCACGGCGAGGTGATTGGCGCGCTGTCGTTTTCACGGCATGAAACTGCGGTGTACCGCGCGCCCGATGTGCGCAATGCGCGCTATCTTGCGGATATACTCGCGCCCTATTTCTATGCCCTGCGCGCCGCCGAACGTGCGCGCCAATCGGCGATCGTCGAGGCCGAGGCCCGCGCGCGCGAGGAAGGGTTGCGCCAGGGGGCGTTGCGTCTGACCGAAGCGTTGGAAACCGAGCGACAGCGCATCGGGATGGACCTGCACGATCAGACACTGGCCGACCTGACCCGCCTGTCGCGGCGGCTGGAACGGCTGGCCCACAGCCCAAAGGCCGACGCCGCCGAAATCGCGTCGATCGGCGCGTCGTTGCAAGCCAGCATGGCCGCCTTGCGACAGATCATCGACGAGGCAAAGCCCAGCGTGCTGCACCTGTTCGGATTCTCCGAGGCAGTCGAGAACCATCTTGAGCGCGCCATCCGTGACAGCGGGCAGGCCATTGTGGGCCGCCTTGAGGACGCGGCGCCAGGTGCCTTCGACGCGCTGCATGAACCGACGGCCGTGTCGCTTTTGCGCATCGTCCAGGAGGCGGTGAACAATTCCGTTAACCATGCCGGGGCGCAGAACATCGTCATCCGTCTGCGTGCAGAGCGAGGGCAGGTGGTGCTGACAGTAATCGACGACGGGCGCGGTCTGGCACCGGGCACCCGGCGCAGTGGAAACGGTGTCGAAAACATGCGCACGCGGGCACGGCTGGTGGGGGCGCGTTTCACCCTGGGCGCAGGGCCGGCAGGGGTGGGCACGCTGGTTCGGGTGGCGCTGGCCAGTACCACGCCCGCGCCAGCAGTGCAGGAGGTCACATGAGGGTTCTGATTGTCGAGGACGACACCCTGCACCGCGCCTATCTGAACGAGGTCGTGCGCGAGGCGTTGCCTGAATGTTCAACCGTGTTTGAAGCAACGAACGGCCACGAGGGCGAGACCCGGGCGCGCCAGTTGCCCGATGCCCACGTGGTGATGGATTTGCAGATGAGCGCGCGCAACGGCATCGAGGCCGCGCGCACGATCTGGCGCGAGCGTCCGCAAACGCGCATCCTGTTCTGGTCGAATTACTCCGACGAGGCCTATGTGCGCGGTGTCAGCCGCATCGTTCCGCCCGGCGCGGCCTATGGCTATGTCCTGAAGTCGGCGTCGGGCGAGCGGCTGCGCCTTGCCCTGCGCGGAATATTTGTCGAAAACCAGTGTGTCATCGACGGCGAGGTGCGCGGAACCCAACAGAAAACCGTGGCAACGTCGGTGGGCCTTACGGAAGTCGAATACGAGGTGCTTCTTGATATCGCCCTTGGCCTGACGGACCGCGCAATCGCAAATCGGCGCGGTCTGTCGCTGCGCTCGGTGCAAAACCGCTTGCAATCAATATATGACAAGTTGGCGGTATATCCCGAGGCGGGTGGTCAGGGCCTGTTCAATCTGCGCAGCCGGGCCGTGGTTTCGGCGATCATGCGCAAGCTGTTGAACCACGGAACCATTGAAAAGGCCGAATCCGATCTGAAGGAGTGGCTTGCTGGCCAGTTGAACGACGACAGGTAATCCAAGCACCCCATGGCCACATCACGCCCTCAATCGCCGCTGTGTCAGCTTCGAAAAATCCGCAGCACGCTTGCGGCGGCGTCCCAAAGGTCAAGAAACCGGGCATAGAAATGTTCGCGCGCGACAAAGGGTTTGTCTGCAGCCCCGGCAAGGTTGACCTCAAGCGTGTCGATCAGGCGGCCAAGCCTGCGGCGATGGATGCCAAGGGCGCTTTGCACCGGGTCGGCCAGCACACCCGCAAAGGCCGCGACGACCGACCCGATCAGGACAAGCCCCGCCAAAGTGACAGCGACAAACCCGGGCGAGGCCCCGGTTTCAAACACGCCGTACCAGACCCCGCCGATGGTCTGGCCCAGCGGAAACTGCGCAATCGCGGTTCTGTGCGCCAGGGCTTCGGCCACCCCCGGCGCCATTGAGATCATGCCGGGCGTCAGCGCGTGAAACACCAAAGCACCGACCACAAGGATGCAAAGTGTTGTCGTCATCTCGGCCACCGCCGAGCGCGTGCCCGCATATTCGCCCAGTGCCGCCGCGATCCTTTGGGCAAGGTCGTTGGCCTCGGTCGGAGAGGCCTGTCTCCGGATCAATTCGCGCAATTGCGGCGCGGCCAGCACGGCGCGGGCCAGCGCGTCGGGGCCTCTGGCCCCGACCCCATGGTCAAGCGGCAGGTCCAGAAGATCGGTAACGATCAGCACCTCGACGCGGCGTGCCACAGAGGTGCGCAGCAGGATCCGGCGCCGGGCCAGCCAATCGGCACCGCCCCGCCAGCCGATGCGCCCCAGCAGATATGCCACGATCCGGGTCAGCACCAGAATGGGCGACAGGACGACATTGACCGGAGCGCGCAAGATGTCCCAGCCCAAGGCCGCGCCATGCAGGCGCAGGGTTCCGGGCCACGTGAAATTCCGTGCCACGAACCCGTCAATCCCGGCGCGTCGGTCGGTGAAGTATCTGTCAGCCATCGAACTGCCGATGTTTCCGGCTGTCGCGGTACGCTGTGTTGATGGGACCATGGCGATGAATGACAATCTTCCTCTCGCGACAGGGGGCTGCGGCCAAGTACAGCAGTTAGTATTTCGTGTCGGAGTGGTGCCGCCACAAGGCTGCTGGTGGTGACTATTTTCCACGCGACCGTTTGGCGATCTATCGGGCGGCGCCTTGCACTTGGGCCGGGCCGGTGACCCCGGGGTTCACGACGTTCCCCGGGAGAACGCCCCCGCGTGAACTTTGCGCAGTTCGGCCTTTTGTACCTTGCCCATGGTGTTGCGTGGCAGTGCTTCGGCCAGAACATAGCGGCGCGGCTGTTTGAAGCGGGCCAGATCGCCCGCCACGGCAATTGCGATGGCATCGAAATCGGGCGTTTCCCCCGACTGTGGCACGATCACCGCCAACAGCCCTTCGCCCATGTCGGGGTGGGGCACGCCGATCACGGCGGATTCGGCCACGCCCTGCTGTGCGTCGATCACTTCCTCGACCTCGCGGGGATAGATGTTGAAGCCGCCCGAGATCACCAAGTCTTTGTCGCGCCCGACGATGGAGACATAGCCCTGTGCGTCGATCACCCCCAGATCGCCGGTGATGAACCAGCCATCAGCGCGCAGTTCGGCGGCCGTTTTCTCGGGCATCTGCCAGTATCCCTGAAACACGTTCGGCCCGCGCACCTCGATCATGCCGGTCTGACCTGTGGGCAGCACCCGATCGGAACCCGGCTCGCAGATCCGCAATTCCACCCCCGGCAAGGGAAAGCCCACGGTGCCGGGCCTGCGTTCGCCGACATAGGGGTTCGAGGTGTTCATGTTCGTTTCGGTCATGCCATAGCGTTCCAGAACCGCCTGCCCGATCCGGGCGTGAAACCGGCGGTGGGTTTCCGGCAGCATCGGGGCTGACCCGCTGACATAAAGCCGGATGTGCCCGCCCAGTTCCTTGGTGAACCGATCCTCGGCCAGAAGCCGGGTATAGAAGGTGGGCACCCCCATCATCGCCGTGGCGTGGGGCAGGGCGCCCAGCACGGCATCGATGTCAAAGCGCGGTAGGAAGATCATCGCGCCCCCCGCCAACAGCGTCACGTTGATCGCCACGAACAGCCCATGGGTGTGAAAGATTGGCAGGGCATGCAGCAGCACGTCATCGGCGGTGAAGTGCCACGCATCAACCAGCGTGGCGGAGTTGGACAGCAGGTTGCGGTGGCTCAGCATCGCGCTCTTGGACCGCCCCGTGGTGCCCGAGGTGTAGAGAAACGCCGCCAGATCGGATTCGTCCCGCGCCACCGGGGTTGCCGGTTCGGCCCGGTCGGTGGCCTGTGCCAGTGATCCGTCGCCGTCTGTGCCCAAAGTTTCAAGCCGCGCATCCCCTGCGGCCACGCCCAGACCATCAGCCGCGCCGGGGGCGGCCAAAAGCACCTTCGCCCCGGAATCCGACACGAAATAGGCCAGTTCTGCCGGGGTATAGGCGGTGTTCAACGGCAGCATCACCACCCCCTGCGCCACGCAGGCGGCATAAAGCGCCACGGCGTCGGGTGATTTTTCGATCTGCACTGCGATCCTGTCGCCCGGCCCCAGCCCAAGGCCGCGCAGCGCCCCGCCCATCCGCGCGGCCCGGTCCAGAAACGCGGCATAGGTCACCGTTTTGCCCGCAGACAGGTGCAGGAACGGGGCGGTGCTGTCGGTATGGCGGGCAAAAAGGCTGTCGTAAAGCGGGTTCATGTGCTGTCTTTCACTTCGGCCTGCCGGGCCAGCGTCTGGATCTTGCGGGCCGCCACCACCTGCCCATCGGCAAACCGTTCAAGGTTGCGCGCGATGTTTGCGGGGTCATAGAGGTAATTCACCATCACCCCGTGCGACTGCGCCTGCCCCGTTGCCGAAGTGTCGGCGCCAGTGTGGATATCGTGGATTTCGGCGCCGTTGCCCAGATGAAACCGCGCCACCGGATCGCGCGGGCGACTGCCGGAGATTTCGGTCAGATAGCGCGCGGCAAAACGCTTCAGCGTGTCAGGATCGTCGGCGCCAATCTGGCGTTCGCCCATCCACGCCGCCAGCCCCGGAGCCGGCGAAAGTGTCACGAAGGTGCGCAGATCGGGCAGTTCCAGCGCCAGATCGGCGACCACCTGTTTGATCAGCGAATTGCCAAAGGAAATGCCCGCCAGCCCCGGCTGGCAGTTCGAGATGGAATAGAACACCGCCGTATCCGCCTGTTCCGGCGCCAGCGCGTCACGCCCCTGCGCCAGCAGATCGCCGATGGCGCCGGGCACGCCCCGGGTCAGCGCCACCTCGACAAAGATCAGCGGATCGTCGGGCATCACCGGGTGAAAGAACGCGAAACAGCGCCGGTCGGGGGGTTCAAGGCGGCGGCGCAGATCGTCCCAGCCGTTGATTTCATGCACCGCCTCGTAGGCGATGATTTTTTGCAGCACGTTGGCCGGGCTTTCCCAATTGATCGGGCGCAGCACCAGAAAACCCCGGTTGAACCACGACCGGAACAGGTGGCGCAGATCGGCGTCCAGCCGCCCCAAACCCGGATGATCGCGTGCCAGCCGCAACAGATCGGCCCGCATCGCCACCAGCCGCGCGGTGGCCCCCGGCACCCGGTTCAGGCGGCGAGCGAAATCCTGGCGCGGCGGTTCGGCGGCGGCCATAAGGGCGGTATATTCCGGTGTGCCGTGCGACGCAACATAGGCGTCAAGCGCAGTGCGCACCGCCCCCGGATCAATGTCCATTTCATCGGTGACGAAACCGAAGAATGCCAGCTTTGCGCCGTCGTCCATCGCGGCGAAACGGTCCAGAATGCGGCGGGCCAGTTCCATCCCCGTCACCTCGTCGCGGGCGCGGATCAAGGCGCGGGCCAGATCGGTCACTGGCCGTCCGTCATGGCCGCTGGCCCCGGCATAGCGGCGGTCAAACACCGTGCCCAGCAGGTCGGCCAGAAGGCTCATATTTCGGGGCCCATCACCGCGTTGGGCAGCCATGTTGCGATGCCCGGGAACAGGCACAGCAGGATGATCGCGAACACCATGCACCCGACATAGGGCAGTGAGCCGTAAAGGATCGTCTTCAGCTTGATGTCGGGCGCGATGCCGTTGATCACGTAAAGGTTCAAGCCGACGGGGGGCGAGATCAGGCCGATTTCCATGTTGATGGTCAGGATCACGGCAAAC
>Ga0105053_10009391_pt1 | contig 12460 bp, 15 predicted proteins | sample BON01_FD_78093 | JGI IMG/M metagenome (GOLD analysis project Ga0105053, IMG submission 78093) | Freshwater microbial communities from Lake Bonney liftoff mats and glacier meltwater in Antarctica - BON-01 | ecosystem: Environmental > Aquatic > Freshwater > Ice > Glacier meltwater | place: Lake...
ATGTGAGCCCAGGTGTGGGACGGACACCTGGAGAGCCGGAAGAATCCAGATCGACTAAAGCGCAGTATACATGTAGACCGTATAGGTGTACACAGTACATTTGTCTATATATATGCTGGGCTGGGGCTTTGATGATCTGGGCTAACTGCCTTTTTTCTTTTAATATGTCTTTTCTTTTGAGAAAAGTAGAAGGTGTGACGACAATCAGCAAATCACAGTCTCTCACTTCGGTGAGCACAAAAGACTGCACCTTGAGAGTTCCAAACGAAACTACTACATTATTTCTTTTACGAGTAATAATAAAAGCAATCTTCATTCAATCAATTAATTCGAATTAATTCGGGGCCAAACATTCTGAGAAGTTATTTTCTTTACTGCCCCCCTGCACATCACACAAAACCTGCAACTCGCCCAATTTATATATTGCCTCAGCAGAAACAAAAACAACATGATACCACATACACTGTACGTAAGGGAGCAGCACGCACGAGCCATCATGCACGACGACACAATGGAGAGAAGAATGCACAAAGCTATATGTCAGGTAGACAGAGAAAGTATTGACCCACACACACCTATGCCCTCATCAGTGCAGCAAGCCAAACCGCAGAACCACGAAAAATTATACAGGAAGATCCTGGAGAAGCTGTGTTGCAAATAATGGATGCAGCACCTCCAGTCCGAATCATTCGGACCCCCAGGGCGGTTAAGAGCATATGTACATTGGCGTCTCAGCAACGACACCTTGGGCAGGAACCTGTATAGACCTACCCCATACCCGACCCACCAAAAAGCAAAATACCTGCTGGAAATGCTCAGGATCCGAACCTGCCATTTTGGCGGGGTTTCCTCATGTATATATGTATATATTTGTAACTATGTATATATATATATATGCATGTATGTACGTATGTATATACATATACATGTGTATACAAGTATATTTACATATGTATATAGTTAAACGTGGTCTAGCAGACCAGGCACCTCACCAAGACAGGCTGTGCCCACTGTGCCTACCTGCCGCTGGACCCACACTTGGGAGACGAAAAGCACATAATCAGCCAATGCCCAGCGTCACGGGCTGTGCTCCACGACCCCAGGTTCTTCAACAGATTCCAAAGTCTGACGCGCTTGATTGACATGCAACCCTTCCAATTACTCGACTCAGAGGAGCAGATCCGGGTGGCCCTAGGAAACCCCCTCCCATCCCTAATGCGCAAAGATTTCCACACTTGGAGACAGGAAGCCACACTTAAGTGCGGAGAGTTTGCCCACGCCCTGAGAATGCACCTAAGACCACTGCAACCAATAATTCCATCATTGTCCTCGGACGACGACTCATCACGTGAATCCGATGATGAAGAACCCTCCAGGCTAACCTCGCCACCAAAGTTCAAAGTATCCTCTTCCCCACCCCACATAGACTGTCTCGAACCCCTCCACAATAAAGGAGAATAATGGTGGGACAACACATTTTATACAAGTGGCACAGTTATGGGTGATGTCAGGGAATAATCACAAAATGGAATGACAACCCAGCCGCAGAAGTGGGGTTCGACTAAGCAATAGTGAACTTGACACTCTAGTGGAATAACGACAACTCCACCTGCACGCACGTCCTCTCTATAGACAGCTACAACCACGACACACGCGAAGATACCCCAAATCACAAGTGGATAATGCTCCAGAAGATCTGAAAGGGGCCACAGCGACAAATGCAACGACAAAAAACCAACAATCATACCACCTGAATATATATACATGTATAAATCATATACCCATTATCCATAATTGTGTCTTCAAATGCGAATGGATCCCACCTCCGTTGATGGCGGGAGCACCCAATCTCAAAAACCCTAAGATTACAACCCAGGGTACTCTACGGCGGAAGTGCCAAACTGGGAAAAGCTTAAGAGTGGATATACCTCCGTCTCTGGCGGGAGCGCCCAAACTCAACAACAATTACGATGTATCTGTGAGAGACCCTCACTGTGAAGTTATGCTGTCTGAAAGGGCTAGGCATACTCGTCGACAGCATTCGTTTTTTTATCCCGGATTGGATATGTCGGGTGGGTACGGTGATTTAGCATACGTGATGCTTTGTTATACGTTGGTGTTGTGGGGGTGGAGTGTCATCAATCCTGGCGTTTTGTCGGGAGGCACTTCCAACTCTACTATACTTCTCCAAGGATACCGAACTGGCCCTGGGCATGACCTTCTGGAATTGCACTAAATCCTACAAGTTTTCTGTGTCCGTCAAGAAGATGGGTTAGTGGTGAAGCGGGGGAGCTAGCGACATAGAAAAGCGAAGAGTTCTGAAGAAGATTCCAGGGCAACTGGAGGCCTCGTTTCTAATCTTTCTCACCCTCGGGTCAATAAAACAAAGCAACACACACTCATTGTCGTGACATCGAAGCAGCGAAGCAAGAGTTCGAAAGAAGATCCTTGAATTATCCACGCAACACACGAGGTCCAATGGAAGATACCACACCCAAGCAGCCTGGCATCATGGCGCCAGATGCCATCACCATTTACCAGGTGATCCCGGCTCCCCCACATCCCATCCTTCTTCTCATTCCCAGCCTCAGAGGAACAAAAACTTGCCTCTGTATTCTTCCTCTGATCACTTACTAGACCTGCTTTAGTACCTTCCCCACTCCATTTTCAGACCCCCCCACACTAGGCATCTGGGGAGCTTGACAGCTGCGAACTCGGTGTCTTTCGATCTCATTGTTTCTTGCTCCTCTTGCTTAGGTTAATCTTTAATAAACACTCTTAAATTAAAAAAAGACCAGGCCTACTGGTGGATACGCGCTTCATCAACTCAAACGTTCTCTGTATCAGGCCAAGGCGAAAAAGACGCATTGCGCCGGCTCTGAGCTCTCGCAGCTGTTTGGTGTCACAGCAAAAGCGATCCGCGACGTCTAGAATCTCCGTTCATGGACACTCGCAACCAAGCCTTACTGGTCCAAACATGACCACCAGCAGTATGAAGACAGCCTGAAGAATGCCTGTAACTTACGGTGTACTGCAGCATCCCACGACGCATCATCACTGGAATAACAGCTTTGGCTGGGCCACTTGTGTGCAATCCCTCAGCGACTACGGCAGGTGCCGCTGCCTCCAACACATTCAGTAAGCAAGGATTTATCGCCGCCTCAATTTGAAATTGAATCTTTTGAAGCCAGTATCCGCCAGCCACAGCTCAAACGATTGGTGCACTCTATGAGCGCAGCCATGCCAATATCATCTCAAGCTAGCCTTTTCAAACGTCCCCAGGAACACCTGCTACCTGCCAAGTTTCAGCGAGCCGTTGAACAGACATGTGCATGGAGCAACCTGGTGAAAGTGTCGACGACGACTTCATGTGAAGGAGCCAAGGAGATGTTGTGCTTGATTGATTCAAGCTACACACAACTGCATCTTTTTGAGGACGACTCAAGTACAAAAGTCTGAAACTGTCCTCTCAACAGCATCACCTTGCGCGCTTGCGGTGGCAAGCCTGATACTGACACGGCAGTTGTTGTCACGCTTCCTACATCTACAACTGATACCAGTACTCTTAATCTGCACCGTGCAGCGCCCTGTCAGGCTCGTCAGTCGCCTCCTCCCGTCCCTTTACTAGCAACAACAACGTCACGGGTATCTGTGGGCACACGCATGAGCACACGGGGGGAATTGCTGAGCAGGGTTTTGTTTCATTTCTTGGGGAGCGGAACCACGTACGACTCAAATCCCAGACCAAGTATGCGCAGTGTGCCGTATCGGATTAGACAATATTGGGTACGCGTATGCATGGGCAGTACAACTGTTGTTGTTTTGAAGAAAAGACAACAAAATGATCCAACACTGGGCAAATCGTGCGGCAGTTTGTGGCCGGGAAGAAGAAGCAGGAAAGCTAGCGAAATAGTAAAAACAAAGAGTCATAGAGCCCTTGGAGGCCTAATTTCCAATATCCCCCACCCTCAGGTTGAATAAAGCAAAACAGCACAGGCCTTGTCCGGCGTGACAATTTGAAGAAGGGTTTTCGAAAAGCAAAAGAGAAACCCTCAGGACACAAACTCCAAATTGTGACTTGAACCGAGAGTATCGTAATAAAACAAAACAACACACACACTCATGCCTTAACTTTGATTAAGAACTGCGAGTGCAAGAAATGACTCGACGTCACGGCGGTCAGTGTCCCCCAAGTCCGAACACTGAGCAGTAAAGTGGTGACCCATATCTTGAAACCATTCCTCTGCGCCTAGCCAGCTTAGCTTTTGGAAAATAGATTGAGGAGTTCAAATAAATTATATCTAGGCCTGTATCCCAATCCGAGCATTAGAGTTTCGAACACAGAGACCAGCTTGTTTCTACATAATTTATCACATCTCTCTACTAAGTTCTGCTTCTGGGACATGTTACATGAGTGGGACTCTCATGACCTACCAGTGGCATCACGTTTAGTTTTACGAGCTTTCATGAATCCGAAAGAAAGATAGAAAGAAAGAAAGTTCGTGCAACGAGTATTATTCGTGGTTTGCAGACCACCTCGCATACCAAGACTGGGTGGCCGTCTACGTTGTCGCTGTCTGTGAGGGGGAGTGAGAAAGAAAGAAACCAAAAATTGCCATTTTCGCACAAGATCACGGCGAGTGGCCTGCTGGACAGCTGAGACCGAAGCGCAAGCCACCAGGTCCTGGAGCGGGACGGCAGACGTTGACTTAACCGGTGTGTGCTCTGCCTGTAGCGCGTGCACTTATGACAACGTTTGCTGCTCCTGATCCCTTTTCTTGGAGGCCTGGAGCAGCCAAGTTAAGGAGACCAGCCAACAGAGCTGACGACATGAACGAGGACCAGCGGACGATGGCAACGGGCACAAATGAAAGAGTGGCAGCGTAGAGGCTTTCCGAAGGAGCCTGCGTGAGCGGCAGGCCCATGAAACCAGGTCAAGCACTGCCGACATGGCACAGGCCTCTACCCACTCTCTCCCTGCATATGCGCAACATACACGGCCTGTGCATGCTATCCTGTACCCCGGAACGCATCACAACCATATTCATGTTGCCCTCGGCCTCGAGTCTTGAACTACTATGTAACTGCAGCAAAATGTCCTACGTCCACGCGTGATTCATTACGCTCATGACACTGTTTTGCTACTTCCTCGAACCCACCTGCCCTTCCTTCTCTGCTTGCTGTTCTACGACGCACTCTCTCACCACGCATACGTGTTTCTGTTTGTGAGTTTGAACCCTGAAGCAGGGATACCGACGCAAGAATTGATGCCTACGCAAGAAGAGATGACAACGCAATAAGCTATGGCAACGCAAGAGGAGATTGCAACACAAGAAGAAACTGCCAATGATGATTGAATTCTGAGAGGCCCTCACAGTCAAGCACCCCAAAACTCTCCCGCTGGTGCCACGATCCTTACGCTGTTTTCCAAACTCTCTGCCGACTCTCGTTCTCTCGACTCCAGCACACTCTCGCTCTTTCTTGAAACCTCGGCCGATTTCCGCTTTTCCTACCCTCGCACCATACCGCTCACCCATTCTGCGGCCGCTGAATCTACTCAACCTAACCCTGCCACGTTTCTCACCAAACCCATTCTTCTTGTAATCCTTGCCCAGATATGGAGGTGGTGCCGATATTTCAGGAAGCAAGAACCCCCGTGCTTGCGTATTTACGCAGTAGACCCCAATATCGACCGCCTGCACCCTCGTGAACTTCTCGCCGCAGCAAATAGACAACAGCGACGTGGAGATGTTTGATTTCGTCGACGCACTTCCCCCTCCCCTGCCTTCACATCTCACCTGAATTTCGACACAAAACCCACATGCACGCCTATGACGGGGTCAGGGCTTAAAAATCAAGTCTAGTACGTGGTTCGCCATGGGAGGACTTGGGCCCTTGACCCAGTCGGTTTTTTCCTTCGGACTTTTTCCTTGAAAGAAAGAAATCTCGCTCATTAATACGTCCTACGTGATTGATTTTGTGCTCACCACTGGGCCCACCTAGTTTTGTGATTAGATGGCGTTTTCGCCTAAGAAAGAAAACAAGGAAAGAATACGTTTATTGACTCGATTTACTCCAGCGGTCAACCTGAAAGGGCAAGCCTGCGAACCATATAGTTAGTTGAACAGAAGTTGGTTCTTGCCGCAGAGGAAGATGAGCAGCGCGACCAGGTTTACCTCACCTGATCATAGCTGCTCCTTTTCAGCAGATGGTGAGGTCAGGTAGAAATCTTCAGCTCTCTATCTTTGTTTTCTATCCACCCAACCCCAACAAAGATGTAGCACCGAAAGGTGCAAACAGGTCGTGAGATCGCCTTCCAGGCATGCACCTCATCCCACTGGCCACGCTTATAAAAGGGAAGGCACTCATGGCACTTGCAACACACAAGACAGTGGCAAGCTACGTTGGAGTGCAACTGAAATTTGATACACACATGACACGAGCATTTCTCATACTCATTGAAATCGGGTAAAAGAAACTCTCCGTTTCTTGGGGGGGAGAGACACATGCTCCTCCCCCCCTCCTATTCCCTGCATTCCATTAGTACAGCATAGCCGCCCTACCTCGCAGTTGAGGATCTTGCAGTCTGGGTCCTTGACGTTGCGGGCGCGCGACGGCTTGAAAGGAAGAGAAACAGAGCGACGACGCTGTGCTCACCACCGTTGTGACTTCCTGCATTGTCACGGGTCTACTTCAACTGCACATTCGCAGTCTTCAGCTGCGCGACCTCGTGCTCAAGCCTCTTCTGGCGACTTGGAGAGCGCAGATCGCGTGCCTCGTCCGTCTTCTTGGCTCCTTTAGTTTGAGTGAAGTGTGAGTGAAGATGTGGCGTCGCTAGTGTTGGCACCGCCAACGCCAGCACTGCAGGAAATGTTGCCAATCATCCTGATCTGGCTAGTCTGCGTCAAAATCGCTTCCTCTAAGCGAACCTTCTCGGCTGTGAAGGCGAAAGGAGGATTGCTCGAGCTCTCAGTAGAATAAGGCCTGTCAGCGATGGTATTGGCCATAAGAATGATACGCATGACGGATGCGTCAGCCCAAGCATGCATGGTGTCGCCTGACATCCCAACAACGTCAGATAGAGCCACCATGCCAGAATTGGCAAACTTCTTGCTACACACCTTGTGAGTCAACAACGTACGCAGAAAGATGAGGGTTCATGCCCATACAGTCAACTCGTTGCGAATCTCCTTGTGCCAGCAGCCTTCTTCTGCACCTCACTACCTCGGTATTGAGGCACGAGCCCTTGGTCAGCCGTTTGAGAAACTTGTGACTCAAGCAAGAATCAAGTTAGATCTTCCAGTTCCTCTGAAAATAGAGTGAGCTCCGAAGCATGACTGTTGAGGTTGAAGCTGAAGTTCAAGCCTGCGACATTTTCCTGCAGCATGCGGTGCTTATCAGCAAGAACTGTACTTGGAAAAGCGCTTGCTATTTTCCCATCGGCCTTTCAGGCAGTCGAAGCAGATGACATGCCACGGTGAGTAACGACCAGCAGCCCTGCCTGATACGCCGCTGATATGTCAAGCAGCGAGTTCAAAGCTGGCAAGATACAGGCCAGGATCCCCACAGGCGTCATCTTCGTGTCCTTGATATCGCCATACACATTGTCGAGAAAGGGCTCGCTATGGCAGAAAACTTCTCGTTGACCCTGACCAGTCACAGGGTTGTAACGAGTGCACCAGCCAATGGTCCTAAGCCTCAGACTCAGAGACGGGACTCGATGGATGCCACAGAAGCGGTCTCATCCTGAGTAAACTGCATCCTCGTCGACGGCAGCTACCACCGTCCCTGCCCGCAGCCACTACAGCCAAAATAGCAACATAAATGACATGGAAATGCCCTTCAACGCGTTTGCCAAGGAGGGGCTTCCTGAAACACACCATGTACTTGAAATCTGTAATCTTGTTAGTGGTGAGATCGCAAAATTGCAGCTCCATGCCAGATTCAACGAGTGGAGTCTCGCTGAAGTACTTTGCCACCCGACAGCCATCGCCTCTGAAAGCGCAGGGTCGTTGCGGCACAGCCGAAACACCAGCGCAGGCTCACACCTTGAGCCGCTTGTATGCCTCCTCTTCGTCAACCCGTGCACATGAGACTAATCTGTCTCACTAAGTCTCGTGGAGATCTTGCGAGACATACACCACTGGAGACACAGAAGGGAGTTTGTGGTATTTTGCGCTCACCGAGGAATGCAAGCAACCATGCTCCCCTGTCGATGTGAATGGCTCAAGATTTGCGATACCAGGGACCTCAACAAAGCGGCGTATGAGCATCTGCTGCATAGTACTAGAGCCCTCATCATGGTAAAGCACACCTTCTAAGCCCCAGCGCAAAAGGCCAAGCTCGCGGTTGCCATGGGGAGGGCGTGCTCGCCAAAGACCGCTACGTGAAAGAATATCAACGAGGCAACAACTCCATTGGAGGTTGTGTGTGACAATGGGGAAAGAATACTCGTTGACCACGATGTCACCGAGGCAGTTGAGGTAAACCTTCTCGAAGGTGCCGCCCTGCTCAAAGACGAGAAGACTGCATCAGCATACTGTGCGACATCACAAAGAGTCCTGACAAAAAGATCAAGCAAAGAGCTGATTACCCTCCCAACGCGAAACCGCTCAACAAATACGTCAACGTCGCGTTCATGGGCCTGCTCCTGCATACCATGAACGTCGTTGGCCAAGCGTTTCCCTATAACTGTTTGCACGGTTTCCAAATCATCCATGACGTACCTGTCAGTCACCGGGCGTGTATCGTGCCACTGATCACGACCTGTCCATCGAGGAATTTTGTGAGGTAAATGATGCAATCATGATGAAAACAAAGAAGGGATGCAAGAGTCGCAGCGACGCATGAAAGCAAAATTCGAGTCTGCAACTGCCTCAGCCTGCAAGGGCGACACGTTCAAGCTTGATCTGATGAAAGAGGTGGAACGGCAGACTCTACTCGAGGTGCAGCAAGGTCTGTGCGCCACAGGTATTGATGAAGCTGCTTTCCATGCCAAATTCACAGACATGTTATCCTCTGGGCCCGGCCCATGCCTCGTCAGGGCGTTTACCAGGGCAGGAAATTTCTCGGAGATGTTATGGTATCTTTCACCTTGATCGACAAGATTAGGGAAACTGATGATGCTTGAATATCCAGGAAAAACAAGGCCACACACCCTTGCACGAAAGACTTGAGTCGCCAAATCATGGGTTTCCTTGGCGCGTTGCGGCTGGATTTACTCGCCTTTGTGACGAAGGCTGGGACGACGACACTTGACATGTGTCGTGCACAGAAAAATTCTGGAATTGTGCCTCGGTCTGGATGACTTCTGAGTTGCCTATCTATAGGAGAGTATCTTCCCTCCCGAGGAAACAATTCTGCACAATTGTGATTCTCTCAGATTAGCATCAGGATTGTCGTGAATTTGTGCCTTTCAGGCACAACTTTTGGTTGTGTTCAACTTCAACCCTGTGAGTGAGGCCATGTCTATTTTTGCAATAGTGTTTGGTGCCTCCTATTGCGACCACTGTTTCGATGACTACATGGATGTAAGTTCGCAAGAAAGTGATGTCACAGCAAACAACAGCAACCACTTCAGCAGTAGCCAGAGATTCTCGAATGCGAATGTAACAAGTGAAATCAGGGGGGTGGGTTATTTGTACCGTGACATCGACCTTAAAAAGTTGTCCGTCGACGGGAGGATAAGACATCCGAGAGGCAGGAGATCATACTTGATCTTCCATTTGGATTCCAATAAACAACATTTCTTCTCATCCGAGAGGATGAATGAAGATTGCTTTTATTATTGCTCATAAATGAAATAATTGATTAGTTTTGTTTGGAACTCTCAAGGTGCAGTTTTTATTCTCACCGACGTAAGTGACTGTGGTTTGCTGGTTGTCGTCATAAAAGAAACAAAGGTAGTTAGCCCAGATCATCAAAACTCGCAGTCCAGCATATATATAGGCAAATATACTTTGTACACCTATACGGTCTATATGTATAATGCGCTTTAGTCAATCTGGATACTTCTGTCTCTCCACGTGTCCGTCCTACACCTGGGCTCAAATCAAGTATCCAAGTAGTTTGTGTGTGTGTACGTGCGTATACAAGCACACACTCACCCACCACCCTAACACTCGCAAAAATAGAGAAATATAAAAGACAAACCCCCTATCTCTACCCCTGCCAAAACATAGCCTCCCACGCCAGAGACAAGCGCTAACCATGAACAAGCTGAAAAAAAGCCCCACTTCCAATCCCCCCCCACCCACGCATACAGGTGTTCAAAAAACACCTATGATACACACGCATGTAGTAGAGGGATTGGACAGTACAAATAAACAAAATGCGCCTACACAAGTGCATATGTACACCCACACGCGCGTGTATATACATGTATATGTATGCATATACACAGACATACATATATACACCTACATACATATGAACATGCACATATACACACATACATGCACAAACATATACATATGCATGTATACACACATCTATACACATACATAAAATCTCAGTAATGACGCCTCAACGCGTCAAATAATATCATAGACGCACATACGCATCCATATACATGTGCATGCATATACACATATATATGCATGTATACATATGTGCACAACCTGCAGCGAATGTGTCGCAGATGTGTACGTTAATGTCAAAGGAACCTCTGTACAACGCATACAACTGCACATGTACTGGTGCTCGGAACACCTGTAAAGTGCACGCAACACTCACTACAAAAAAATGCACATACATATATACATACACACATATACATACGCATACATATCCACAAGAATACACATGCGCATCTATGACACCGTCCAAACACGCAGAATAACAACTACTGAGACTCACAATCTATGCACAAATATGCATACACATACATATGCACATGTATATACATGCATACGTATACGTATACATATAAACATGCATATGTATACATATATACATGTCAGTATACATACATACATGCACATATATACACAGCCACGTACAACATGTATATATGCACGCACGAAAGCACGACTAAAATGACGGTGCGGCAGCAACTGCGAGGGAAGCCCAACTTGACGCCAAAAAACTCCACCCTTCTCCCTGTCCCCTGCAATCTGGAGGGGGATTACCCTCCGTGGCCAGCAGCCCAATTGCCCGTTCACGAGGAACGATGATAAGCGCAGAACAACCACTACTGACAGCAGCTCATTGCACCATCACGACAGCGCACCGTACAGACCACATCTGCTTATCTGCACTGGTGCAGAGCCACTCCACCCAGTCCATGGCCTGTCCAAAGCTACCAGCTTGGCTGTGGCCCCCCGAAACGAGGTCATTTTTCTGCTATTTTGGCGCGTTTTTTCTAGATAGCCACGTAAGAAGATCTGAGAGGGTGTGGAAGATGTAGGGTCATCAAAGCGACGTGCTGAGTTGTAAACTGGGTCATGCCACGTGGCAAATCAGTGGGGTTGTAGCTGTTTTCCCTTGGAAGACCGCTATTGAAACGAAGAAGATAGATAAACATTGTATTCCTCCAGCATATTTGTGCGTAGTTTGCGACACCTTACCCAAAAACTGCACACCATTGCGACGGTAATCTCCAGTCCTCTCAACCAACTGTATTCAACAGACAGCGGAGAGTTGGCTGAACTAGTAATATACTTCAAGCGACGCAAACCCTGGTGATGTGTTGCGAGAAGATGGCACTTGTAGCGAGCTCGCATGTTGTCTTGTTGTTCAATCAGACTTTCACCGAGAGCCGTCGAGACTGCTTGAACCCCTCAGGGAAGGGGGAGGGTTGCCTCCTTCCTATATATGTATGCTCACATAAAGTTAAATAAGACGGCATGTGAGCACAGATATATCGAAAAATAATGGAGTAGATACATGTATGAATATGATACAAGACCTATATCTTGAATATTAAAATACTAGTCTACCCTCTAACGCTGGTGGCAAGATAGATTGTACGAGAGGAAATTTGATGCCCAAATCTGCAAGCTCGATTCTGCAAGCTGTATCCTGCCGATTTGACGGTTGCAATCTACCTGTTTTTATGTTCCTAGCTTTCAGGATTTGTTTGTGTTTCATTTTGTTCGAAAATTCCCCCAGTGCGCGGGCTTCGGACGCTACGACTCATCAGAAAAAGGCCCCAAGGCATTGTGTACATTGGCAGTACTAGTCTTTATGTCTCTGTGATGCGTGCGTGATTGTGTTTGGCATGTGACCCACCGTCCACCAACCATGAACCCGTCTACGACACTCTTTACATAGGTGCAAGAGCAAGAGGGTGCGCATCTGCTATGTTGCGCGTCTATAATTTGTATGATAGAGCTCGTGCATGCTGAAAATAACATACACATATGCCACTGCCCGACGACTGTCAGGTATGCCTCGTGGGCTGTGTTATGTTGATGTTTTCAGTGTTCCAGATTTGTTTGTGCCTCCTGAAGAAGGAAGG
>Ga0105053_10009392_pt1 | contig 12460 bp, 11 predicted proteins | sample BON01_FD_78093 | JGI IMG/M metagenome (GOLD analysis project Ga0105053, IMG submission 78093) | Freshwater microbial communities from Lake Bonney liftoff mats and glacier meltwater in Antarctica - BON-01 | ecosystem: Environmental > Aquatic > Freshwater > Ice > Glacier meltwater | place: Lake...
AAATCTGAGAATCAAAAAGGTGAACATAAGAAGAACTTTTCGGCTCTCTCGTTGCGTTCGTATTCAGGTTTTGATGATTTTCGATCCCGATGCGACGCTACAAACCCAAAAGCGATTCCCCTGATGCTTGCGGTGGCTACGGCGACATCGCCATAATCAGCCGGGGCAAATCTGCCAGCCTCGCTTTTGACACCCGCATCGGCACCGCATGGCAGACCGGGGCAATCACTCTTGCGGATCATCCGAGCTTGCGGTTCGAGGGCGGGTGAACAGCATTACGTCGGCACGCTCAGCGGCGATCAGATCACCGGGCAGTTCAATCAGGGTCAGGGCAGCGCCTGTCAATATGGCTGGACCGCCAGCTTGATTTCGCGCGATGGCAGCATGGACGCGGCCCCCGCGTCACTTCAGCCGGATCACCGCGACCAGCCTGATCGAGATCGACGCCAACGACCCTGCCACGATGGACCGCCCCGACGCGCCAGACCCGACCGCATGGGGCCTGCACGGCAGTCTGCATCGCGCCTGCCCGCATGCGCGATGCGCCATGCATGTGCATTCGATCCATGCCACCGTGCTGGCCAGTCTGGCGGATTCGCGCCTTCCCGCAATCGACCAGAACACCGCGATGTTCCACAACCGGCTGGTGGTGGATGACCACTACGGCGGCATGGCCTTTGCAGACGAGGCCGCGCGCTGCGTGCAGCTTTTGTCCGACCCAAAGATCACCACGCTGGTGATGGGCAACCACGGGGTTCTGGTGATCGGGCGCACGGTGGCGGAAACCTTCAACCGGCTCTACTACTTCGAACGCGCGGCCGAGACTTATATCCGCGCCCTGCAAACCGGCCGTCCGCTGCGCCACCTGCCAGACGAGATCGCCGAAAAGACCGCGCATGAATGGGAAACCTACCCCGGCTTTGCCGAGGATCACCTGCGCGAGATCAAGGCAATCCTCGACGCGGAATGCCCCGCCTACGCCAGCTAAGCCGCGGGGCAACCGGATGGGCACGGCTCCCTTGCCCCGGCACTCCCCCTACCCGTCATGATCCAGAGCGACAGTGCGGGCTGTGCCCGCTGCGGTCAGGCGAAATAGCCCCAGAAACCCGACTTGCGGCCATGATCGCGCCTGAGCCGCGCGACATAGCTGGCATGAGGGTCGAACGAGCCGTAATCTTCGATCTGGCCTGCCAGTGCGTCACATTCGGCCAGATGCCGCGCGGCATGCTGATAGCGCGTGGATCTTCCGGCGCTCAGCGTGAAATCGATCATCGCCCGCAGCGCCAGCGTGGCCGCCAAGGGATAGCGCGCCGCCAATATTTCAGCGGCCGGGGTCAGGACTTCATAGGTATTGCCGTCGACTTCGCTGAACCGTTGCAGGACCAGTTGCGCCGCCCGGTCCAGCGCCGGCCATTGGATCAGGAAACGCAGTGCAGACAGCGCAGCGGGATAGGAAATGGCATATTTCATCGCCTTTTCCTCGGCCTCCACATCATCGAAATCCGGCAACCGTTTCAGATAGGCGCGCAGGTGACCGGCATCGAGGTTGCGCTCAAAGCACTGCAGCCGGAACGCCTGCGCCTCGTCCTGCCGGCCCAGCGCCTCCAGCACATCGAGCCGGGCTGCCTGCCATTCCTCCGGCACCCAGGCACGGTCCCGGAACTCTGCCCGATCGACAAATCCCAGCGCATCCTTTGCCCGGCCCGCCGCCAGCAGACGCACTGCGATTTCGGCGGCGATCTTTGGCACCTTGCGCGTGGCAGGATCGTATTGCCTGATGAAGGCATCCACATCCCCCATCGCATCCGCAATGTCCATCAGCGCCATCCGCACCATGCTCTGCCGGGAGCGTTGTTCCATCTGATGCGCATGGGTGGTTCCATCGCTGCCGTACCCCACCGCCTCCCACCGGGCCTTGGGCGGCACGGAAACCGGCGTCAAAGCAATCGCCTCGATCCGCTGCTTGAGATGAGACAGCCCCTCTGCCCCCAGCGCGGGCGTCAGAATTGCGATCAGGCCGTCATACTGGCCATAGCCATTGTCGCGCAGAGCCTCGACCGCCGCATCGGCCAGCGTTTCCGGCGGCGTACCTGCGGCAACTGCGATCTCGCCCAGCAAGGCGCAGGCATCGTGGAAAACGCCGATGACGATGCCGCTGCTGTCATCGCAACGCTCGAACAGCGGCGTGGCAATCTGCATGAAGCGCCAGGCCAGCGCCAGCGCCTCAACCGGGTCGGCCGGTGCGATCTGCTGCTTGATCGCGCGAAGCTGGCTTTGCAGATCGGTGACAAGCGGCTTGCGGTTCTGCCAGTTCACAAAACTGCGCGCCCGCGCAATGCTGCTCAGCCGCTTGGCCACCTCGCGCCCGGCTTCCTTCGGGCTTTGCGCCCCCGCCAGCTCCAGCCGTAGCCGCCGCTTGGCCACGGCCGATCCGGTGCTGATCTCGATCAGCAGGTCTGCCAGACGCGCGGCACCCAGCGTCTCGAGGTTCTTTGCATTCAGGGTCGTTTTCGCCGCCATTCAGAATCCCCGTTGCCCGAGTCCGACCTTGCCAACTGCCCGCGCGGCTACTGCGCCACGCAATCGGCATAGTAATTCATCACACCCTCCGCATCCTTCTGCTGCACCAGACCGTGGATGTCAGTCTCAAACCCCGGACATTCGCGCGCGAATTCGCGGTTGAACTTGAGGTAATCGACGATCTTCCTGTTGAACACCTCGCCCGGAATCAGCAGCGGAATACCGGGCGGATAAGGGGTGACGAGGCTGGTGGTGATGCGACCTTCAAGCGCATCGATCGGCACCCGCTGCGTGGTGCGGCGCGCGATCCGGGCAAAGGCATCGCTCGGTTTCATCGCCGGGGTCAGATCGCTGAGGTAAATCTCGGTCGACAGGATCGCCACGTCATATTTGGCGTATTGTGTATGCACATGCTGGCACAGATCACGCAGCCGCATGTTCTCGTAGCGCGGATGCCTGGCGCAAAACTTGGGCATGGCGCGCCACATCGGCTGGTTCCTTGCATGATCGTCCTTGAACTGCTGCAGCGCGGTCAGAAGCGAGTTCCAGCGGCCCTTGGTGATGCCGATGGTGAACATGATGAAGAAACTGTAAAGCCCGGTCTTTTCCACCACGACGCCATGCTCGGTCAGGTATTTGGTCACGATCGAGGCGGGAATCCCCGTCTCCTCGAACCGGCCATCGAGGTTGAGGCCCGGCGTGATGATCGTCGCCTTGATCGGGTCCAGCATGTTGAACCCGGGGGCCATATCCCCGAACCCGTGCCAGCTGTCGGTGCCGTCCGACGCCTGCACGCCGTCCGCATCGGTCCGCTTGAGAACCCAGTCCCTGGTGCGCCCGATCCCCTCCTCGGCCAGCGTGTCAGGGCCCCAGACCTTGAACCACCAGTCATCGTCGCCGTATTCCTCGTCGACCTTGCGCATGGCGCGGCGGAAATCCAGCGACTCCATGATGCTTTCCTCAACCAGAGCGGTGCCGCCCGGCGGCTCCATCATCGCCGCCGCGACATCGCAACTCGCGATGATGCTGTATTGCGGGCTGGTCGAGCTATGCATCAGATAGGCTTCGTTAAACAGGTGCCGGTCGAGCGGCGTATCCTGACTGTCCTGCACCAGAACCTGACTCGCCTGACTGATCCCGGCCAGCAGCTTGTGCAGCGATTGCGTGGCATAAGTGACCGAATGTTTGGGCCGCTCGCGCTTGCGTCCCATGGAATGGAAATTGCCATAGAACGGGTGGAACGACGCATGCGGCAGCCATGCCTCGTCAAAGTGCAGGTTATCGACATAACCGTCGAGCAGCCCCTTGATCGTCTCGGTATTGTAAAGCACGCCGTCATAGGTCGATTGCGTCAGCGACATGATGCGCGGCTTCACCGTGTCGGCATCGACCCCGGCAAGCAGCGGATTGGCCCGGATCCGGGCCCTGATCGCCTCCACTTCAAAGGCGCTCTGCTGGATCGGACCGATGATGCCCCAATGGTTGCGCGTCGGTTTCAGAAACACCGGCACGGCACCCGTCATGATGATGCTGTGCAGGATCGACTTGTGGCAATTGCGGTCCACCACGACCACATCGTCAGAGGCCACCGTGTGATGCCAGACCATCTTGTTCGAGGTCGATGTGCCATTGGTCACGAAAAAACAGTGATCCGCGTTGAAAATGCGGGCCGCGTTGCGCTCCGACGCGCCGATGGCACCGTTGTGATCCAGCAACTGGCCCAGTTCCTCGACCGAATTGCAGACATCGGCACGCAGCATGTTCTCGCCATAGAACTGGTGATACATCTGCCCGATCGGGCTTTTGAGAAACGCAACGCCACCCGAATGTCCGGGGCAATGCCACGAATAGGACCCGTCCTCGGCATAATCCAGCAACGCCTTGAAGAATGGCGGCTGGATGCCCTCCAGATAGGTCCTGGCCTCGCGGATGATGTGGCGCGCCACAAACTCCGGCGTATCCTCGAACATATGGATGAAACCGTGCAATTCGCGCAGGATATCATTGGGCAAATGGCGGCTGGTCTTGGTCTCGCCATAGACATAGATCGGCACATCCGCATTCTTCCAGCGCACTTCCTCGATGAAACTGCGCAGGTTCACCACCGCCGGATCGAGGTCGGGACCGGGGCTGAACTCTTCATCGTCGATGGACAGGACAAAGGCACTGGCGCGCGACTGCTGCTGCGCAAACTTGGACAGGTCGCCATAGCTGGTGACCCCCAGAACTTCGAAGCCTTCCTTTTCGATCGCTTCTGCCATGGCACGGATGCCAAGTCCCGACGAGTTCTCGGACCGGAAATCTTCGTCGATGATGACGATGGGAAAGCGGAACTTCATGGATCTCTCCTCAGGGAACAACAGACAGGCAACGCACAGCACGCCAAATGGGTCCGCTCTGGACCCGGACTGATAGCAAGGACGTTCGAGCCCTTAGTTTCTGTCACAGCGCGCGCCGTCAAGCACGACCTCAGCGGTAGCGTGGATGAGGGCCAGATGACGCCGGTAATTTGGGCGGTCAGGGCGGCGGCATCGTGATGTCCGGTCAGCCCGTGCCGGTGAGGGTCTTTTGCATGTTGCTGCGGGTGCCGTGGTCGTACGACTGCGCGGGAGACATGGTTGCCCGGGCTTTTCTGCCCTCACGGCACCGCCTATAGTTTGTCCCTAGTCGGTTTGGTGGCTAACTCTTTTTCTCGTGCCCCGCTGTCGCAGCGATCACATGGATTTGCGATTGCGACGGGGGGTTTTTTCGAGGCTGTGCGAAAAAGCTATCGGCTTGTTCGGATTTCGCTGTTATCGACATGCGACCTTGTACGAGAAAGATTGCCGTGACCTTCGTGACGAGCCGCAAAACGATAGCAGAATCAAAGCGGGGCGACGGCGCCGACGACCTGGACCTCCTGGCACTTGTCAACGCAATATGGCGTGGCAAGTTCTGGATCGTGCTTTGCGCGGTCATCGGTCTTGGATTGGGATGGTATGAGGCGACCAAGGTCGCAGTGCCGCTTTACCGGTCAACGGCCCAGATGGCGCTGCAAGTGCGCAATGAAGCGGTCGTCGATTTTCAAGCGGTCATTTCCGGTGTTTCGGGCGACGAGTACAGCATGAATACGGAGATGGAGATCATTCGTTCAACTGAACTGATCTCTCGTCTGGTTGATGAACTGGACTTGACGAACGATCCCGAGTTCAACCCCATCTTGGCCGAACCACGACCGATGTCGATCCGCGCTATGCCCCGGGCCGCGATCAGCTGGCTGCAAGGTCTCATCCTAGGCACGGACGATGATCCGACCGGGCCTGCGGAGATCGATCCGGATGAACTCAGGCGCAGTGTTGTTGGCGCGGCCAGAGACAACATCGACGCGAGCATTGGCAAATGGTCGTACACCTTCAATATTTCCGCAACGTCCCAGGACCGGATGAAGTCGGCGCTTCTGGCGAATACATTGGCGCGCATCTACCGGGACGATCAAATCCGTATCAAGGTGGAAGCGACTGACGATGCCGCCCGCTGGCTCTCGGAACGCGTCAGCGAACTGGCAATAGAGCTTGAGCAAAGGCAGATCGGCGCAGCCGAATTGCGCTCGCAGAACGCCTTGGTCAGTGCGGAGGGGCTTCAGGCGGTCAATACGCAGGCAATTGATCTGCGCCAGCGTTTGCAGGTGGCACAAATCCAACAGGCACGTACGGCTGCGCGACTGGAAGCAATGCGCATTGCGCCTGTCGACGACACGCAAGCCCGCGCGATCGCGGCAGCAGACACCCAGCTCGAAACGATTGCGGCGGCCTTAGCATCCGGCGACAGCAGCGCTCTCGAGCGGTTCAACAGGCGCTTTGATCAAATTGCAGCGCAGGCCGAGGCGGAGGCGCAGCGCGCGGCGGTGCAAGTCGGTGAGTTGGAGGCGGGTCTTGCCGATTTGAGCGGTCAGTTTGAACAGCAATCGGCCGATCTATTGGCACTCCAGCAACTGGAGCGTGAGACTCAGGCAACAAGCGTTTTGTATGAAACTTTCCTAACCCGCCTGAAAGAAACCTCTGTCCAGCAAGGCGTCCATCAGGCCGACAGCCGGATCTTGTCTGAGGCGGGCCCCGGCGAGCAAGTGGCACCGCGCCGCATGGTCATCATGGGAAGCAGCATGCTGCTCGGTCTTTTCCTGGGCGCGGCCATCATATTGCTGCGGGAGTTCATGCAGAACACCTATCGCAACGCCAATGATCTGGAGCGGCGGACCGGGCTCGTCGTCCTCGGCCAGGTTCCACGCGTTCCTAAACGCAAACGGTTGGATGTCATTGCCTATCTTCTAGCCAAGCCAACATCGGCGGCTGCGGAAGCGATCCGCAACATGCGAACCTCGATTCTGCTCTCAAATGTGGACTCCCCGCCAAAGGTCATCATGCTGACCTCTTCGGTTCCGGGCGAGGGCAAGACGTTTCAGTCCATCGCTCTGGCGCATAACCTCGCGGGTCTGGACAAGAAAGTGCTGCTGATCGAAGGGGACATCCGTCGGCGCACGTTCGGAGTTTATTTCCCCGCTGCGAAGGATGCTGGCGGATTGCTGTCAGTCATTTCAGGAAAAATGCCGTTGCAAGAGGCAGTCTTCCGGGCAAGCGATCTGGGGATTGACGTTCTCATCGGCGAAAAATCCAGTGTGAACGCCGCCGACGTGTTTTCCTCAGAGCGGTTCCGGCACCTGATCGACGAGATGCGCCAGATCTATGATTACATCATCATCGATACACCACCGGTTCTGGTTGTGCCGGACGCCCGCGTGATCGGGCAGAGCGTCGATGCAGTCGTCTACGTGGTCCGCTGGGACCAGACGCCAAAGGCGCAGGTTGATGAAGGCCTGAAACAGTTTGAATCAGCCAATGTAGCGGTCACGGGTATCGTTCTGACCCGGATCGATCCGGCGGGGATGCGACGGTATGGCTATGGCGGCAAATACGGTGCCTATTCCAGCTATGGAAAGCGCTACTACGAAAACTAGGGCGCCCCCGTCGTCGGGCGTGCATCGGCATCCCGGCCAACAGCCCTTGGTCTGATGAGTGGCACAAATCCGGACACATCGCCCCCGGTCACGACTCCAGCGCGATGATCCGGTTGGCCAATGCCAGGTTGGCCGGGCGGTGAGTGATCAGGATCACGGTGCGGTCATGCAACGCCGCTGCGGCGGCTTCGACAAAGGCGCTTTCACCGTCAAGGTCGTACATCGACGTGGCCTCGTCGAGGACAAGAATGGGCGGATCTTTCAGGAGCGCGCGGGCGAGTGCCACCCGCTGCCCCTGCCAGCCCGAGAGCCGGACGCCGTGATCGCCGATCAGCGTCTCATAACCCTGCGGCAATGTGAGGATAAAATCATGGGCCTGCGCCCGCCGAGCGGCGGCTTCGATCTGGTCCTGATAGGCACCGATCAAACCGAAACCGATATTGTCGCGCACCGTTCCGTTGAATAACAAGTCGCGCTGCGGCACAAAGCCGATCTGGCGACGCAGGTCACGCAGAGCAATCTGAGTGATGTCCTGCCCATCGAGCAGGATGCGTCCGCTGCACGGATCGTGCAGGCGCATCAGAAGTGCGACCAGCGTACTCTTGCCAGCGCCATTCGCGCCGGTCAGAGCCACAATTTCGCCTGCCACAATGGTCAGGTCAATTCCATGCAATGCGGCAGGACGATCCGGGTAGGCAAAATGCACATCCTCAAAACGGATCTCACCCCGGGCCCTGTCGATCCTGATCGGCGCGGTCGCTCCGGGTTCGGGCAGCGTCTTGAGGACATTGCCGAGCAGTGCGGTGCGCTTATCAGAAAATCACTGAGACGGCCGGTTTCCCATGTCGTGACTGCAAGGAGATCGCCTGGTTGGCGCGCCTGATGGAATGAAAGCGGCAGTGCCTGCAGATGATCATGCGCGAGCAGTCGCAGATTGGCGAGAATCCGTGTGGAAATAGTCCCGGAAATCAGTGCGGCGGCAAAGCGGATGATACCGATCAGAGCAAGCACGACGACAAGGACAAGTGCCAGCCAGCCGAGCGGCACTCCGCCACCCTCGAGCAGCCCACCTGCCAACTGACCGGCAAGCCATGGTACGGCCAGCGTCGCGCCGGCTTCACCCAGCATCAGGCAAGCGACAATCGCAAGCTGCCCCCGATAGGGCCGCGCGTAGCGCAGGAGATCGCGCAAATTCACGTCGAACTGCTCCCGCGGGGTCGGAAGAATTCAATCAGCCGGCGGAGATATAGCAGCGGCAGCGGCCGATGTGCCATATCCTGGTATTTTGACCGCAGGAATGGCGCTGGCGGGAACATCCGGGCGAAAACGAACTGTGATTTTGCCATTACCCCCCGTTTTGCCGCCAGATCCTGCCATGCCCGGCCCACTTGTCGACTGGCCGTCCCGGGCTCGCCTCTTCCAGCCATTCCGGGGTCTCGCCCCGCAGAGCTGCCGCGATAAGATCATCCGTCATCATCGTCCGGTCATCCGATAAGTCAGCGCGCCCAGCCATTCGCGGATGGCGGTGTTCAACGTCAACAGATTTCGGGTCGGGTCCCAACCAATTCCACGGGAAAGACTCTGGCTGCGATAATCAACCGGCCATGGCACGATTCCGGTCCATCCGGCCGCAGCAAAACTTTGCATCGCCCGGGGCATATGGAAGGCGCTGGTCACCAGTACCCAGGTCTCAGCCTCCTGTGGACCCGCCAATTCAAGCGACAGGCGCGCATTCTCGGCGGTATTGCGCGAGGCGGCGTCAACCTCGATCCGGTCGGCGGGCAGGCCCAGATCGATCAGAAATGCGCGCGCCACGGCAGCCTCGGTCACCTCGGCTCCAGCCAGATCACGCAGCGCGCCACTGCCACCGGTATAAATGAGCCGGGCATCGGGATGGGCCATGGCCAAGGTATAGGCCGCAGTCAGGCGTTCGCTGCCGTCGTTCAAACTTGACTGTCCCCAAAGCGCGCTGCGTCCCGTCTCTTCGCTGCCGCCCAGAACAATGATCCCCGCGATCTCGGTTAGCGGCGGCGCGGCAGGATATCTGCTTTCCAGCGGTCGCAGCAGAAGGTCACCCAAGGGAAAAACGCCAATCGTCACAAAGCAAATGAACGTCAGCCCTGCTGCCCCGCGGGCCAAGCGGAGCCTCTCTGACCAGAGACCCCAGAGCGTCAAAGCAAGGCCAATCGCGATCCAGGTTTCGGGCCGGATCAGGCTCCAGAAGATCTTGGAAATGATGAAGAAGACTGTGTCCATGGGGCCAAGCGCTCGCGTCAGACCTGACGCAGCGATCCTTCCTGCGTGAAACGGGATCGACACTCTTCGTCGATCCGCTCGGAAAATCCAGTTCCGACGCGCGCGCCCGTCAGTGCCACCCTGCTCAAATTCACCGACTTGCGCGGCCTGGCTACCGGTCGCTTTGCGCAAAGGCTGACGTCAATCAACCCAATAACCTTGGCAAAAACGCCAGCCCGCTGAGCAGTCGCCGACTCCAGATCGGCTTCTATGTGCATCTGACTCAGCATCCGCGTTGTGTTCACGTCATCGGTCGCAGGGTCAAGGTCGATAACGAAAGGGCGGACCCCGGTCCTGCCTGTGGCCCCGTGGAAATTTCCACATTTTTTTTGCCCCTGCCCCACATAACATTTCCTTCCCGCCCTCCTCACAGCCAGGTGATCCGGGTGTATCGGGGCGGGCATCATTCTGACTGTCTCATCGCGGTATGAAACTGACTGCATTGCCACTCCGGTGACGCCGGGCCGTGTCCCAGAAAGTCTCATTGTAGACCTATTCGGAGACGGCAATGCAATACAATCTTAGGGTGCAATTGGCTTCGTTTCGGGTTTACAGCGAAATGGGTTGCCCAAAATTTGCCTTTCGACCGTCGGTTATTTGGAATGAGCGTAGACAGGATACAAATCCGGTTTTGCATCAAGTCGATCGTCCCGGTTACCTCATGTCCGGCCCGGTGGGCATTATTCCTCATCATCCCGTTCGCCTCTCTCCAGAGTCCAACCGCGCAGTTGGTGACGTCGCGCCGATTCGGCTTCCTTGCGGTAGCGCGTCAGCAACGCGCGCTCTCGCAAGAGAAAGGCGACAGGATCCAATACAACCGCGATTCCGGGTTCCATCAGCAGCCTCTGCGCCGTCTTGCGGACGGCCACAGGCGCAGCAACGGGTACACCAAACCGCTGCGGAACGGCTTCGCCGTCCGGATCCGCGACGAGTCGCTTGAAGTCGCCGGTGGTGATCAGCTTCTCGATGCGATCATCCACCTCGCGCAATCTGGCGCGGATCCTCGCAAGCCAGGCTTCCGATTGCGCGATTTCACAGGCCTGGAGCGGCGCATCTGCCATGTCACCTGTTGGCGATACCCGGCTGAGAGCCTCCAGCCGGTCAATCAAGGCAATTGTCTCGGCGTCCCACAGCCCTTGCGATGACACACCAGACACACGGGCATTCCGGCTTGAGGCCTTGCGCCCCGCTTCGCTCCGCGGACCGGTGCTGCGCTGAGCATTGGCGCGGTTCGCAGCGATCTGGCGCGCGGTCGCCATGCTTCAGCCCACCACTTCGGCATCGGGAATTGCGGGACGGCGCTCATCACGCATCGTCTTGAGGTCGCGCAACAAGTGGCGGCGGCGCTGTTCACAATTGCGCAGATCGGATTCAAACGCCCTGATCTCCGCAGCGCGGTCACTTCGCGCATGGGCCACTGCATGATTGATGCTGATGCGATGTTCCTGAATGGCAGCCGCCAAACCCTGGCCTTCGCCGCTTGCCCATTCTGCAGCAAGCAGTTTGATGGAGGTTTCAGGAGCATGTTTCGAGCGCAAGCCAGTCCTGATCCGGCACCATGTGCCATCGCGGATCAATTCCCTGATCCAGCGCTTCAATCGCTGTCGTTCAATCTCGATGTCGACAAGATTGGCGGCGATGATCTTCTCAAATGCTGATTTTGGAGCGAGATCAGCCATGAGCGCACTGGCGAGTTGCGTGGTATCCCCCGCCGGATCATCTGGCAGCAGATGCAGCGTCCGCAACAGGTCATCGAGGGTTACTGTCTCTGAGGCAGCCTTCTTGCCGATGATTTTCATTCCCGATGATCCCTATATATAGTGGCACCATCGCAATCATTCCACAAGATATGCTAAATGTCAGCCCCAAGGATACAAAGCGAGAACGATATTTCGAACGGGCGCCAAAATTGCATCGCCCGGGTTCTGGCACTCCATTCGTTGCCTTGACCCTGTGTCGGAGCGGCAGGGTACTGATGAATCGGCGCGAGAAGCGGCTCGGCGCCTTCGACAATGCCGGAATGAGGGTCGTCGCGTCTCAATCCGTTGCGGTGGCTGACATAGTCAAAGTGCGGACGTTGGCTGCAATATTCCGAATCTTCGCCTCCGATCCCTGTGCAGACCCAGTTATCGGCGCATGGTGTAGCGCTGAGCCACCCATGACGGCAGGGTTACGCGTAGCGTTGCGCCGTCAGCACCCTTTGCGATCCGCTCGATATCGCGCAAAATCCGCTTGTCGTCGCCAGCCAAAAGCTTTGACGGCCAGGAGCGCCGGGTGGCATTCACGAGGTCGTCGAACCCTTCCGCCCAATCCTTCAGACCGTCCGGGTCCAACGCGGCAAAGGCGCGGAGCATGGTTTCCGGGTCGCCGGCATCGTCATTGGTCTGGCTGGCCAGTGCCATCATGAAGCCCATCAGGCGGTCCATCGCCCCCTCGCCCACGAATTCGACCCCACCCAGCAGCGACCCCAGCCAGTCCTGCGGCGACGGATCCAGTGGCGCAATCGCCAGCGCCGTGAGATAACCCTGCAGATATCCTCGACCGCATTGTTCACAACGCCTATCGGATCAACCTCGACGGCCCATCAATGCGCAAAACCCAACCGAAAACCGTTGACGAAACTCCTGCCAACTGAAACCAACAAACCACCGCTCA
>Ga0105053_10009402_pt1 | contig 12452 bp, 13 predicted proteins | sample BON01_FD_78093 | JGI IMG/M metagenome (GOLD analysis project Ga0105053, IMG submission 78093) | Freshwater microbial communities from Lake Bonney liftoff mats and glacier meltwater in Antarctica - BON-01 | ecosystem: Environmental > Aquatic > Freshwater > Ice > Glacier meltwater | place: Lake...
ACACACAACCACAAACACATACGCATACACACACATACACACATTCACACACACACAAGCACACATACACTCACACACACCTACACTTCCACACACCCACACACACCCGCACACACATGCACAGGCACAAACACACACACACACACGCTTACGCGCGCTTTTATGACAAGCAGATCAGGCTCTAAGACTCATGGTGATGCATGTTTTCCCTGTTGCAGGGTATGGCTACGATTAGTAGGCTTCTTAAAATTATTCTTTTCTTTTGCAGAATATCATCTCTTTTATAGGGCTCTTTTGCGAAAGAGACCTATAATTTTAATGAGCCTACTAATCGTGGTAGCACAACACTACAACCAATTTCCTGCACGTGTCAATAGTTACCCCCCCAAATCTTGGCTGAGCACATGCCTATATCAGGAACCTGATGGTGTTGCAATCAACGAGGTTCTACAAATCTTATATATCTGAGAATCTAAACGGTCGACAAACAGGGACGAGAAGTTTCTGGAAAGCGGGAAAAAGCAAACAAACAGTACAAAAGTATCATCGGTTTGTAACTGCCCCAACGCGGGTATTTGAGCGAGATCAACTGTGTATTAACTGCGGATGTGTTGTGGAAAGCGACTTCGACACCAAGTTCAAAACGCTTGATGCACAAGAAGGAAAGAAAGACATTCTCTTCGCTGATCACATGACACAGGCATGTCATGTGAAGCGCACGATCGAGTGGAGATGGGACCCCAAGGTACTGGATTGAGTCCCACGGCATCACTATCTTGGACTTACCATTTTCGAGTTGAAGAATGCTAAGATCAAGAGGGCATTTTCGTTTGTAGTCATAGCCTGTGACTTCTGTTTGGCCCATGTTAATCTTCACACCCGCAATAACTGTTGACGCAAGCTAAAAGAACATTCACGTCGTGTACATTCGTCGTCATGAGCGTAGAGTCATCTGCGAAGCATAAAGTATTAGTCACGACGTCACCTTATGACAGGCCTTCTCCCTTGAAATGTAGCCATCAGAACATCGCATTCACCACAACTCCCCTGAATACAGGTGAGAGGGGACAACCTTGCCTGAGGCCACAATGTCGCTTTAACTTGGCAGATTTTGCGCCACTGAGTCAGTGTGGATCACTCGCATGTGCGAGTGTTCATATTTACACTCTAAGGCTTGCACATTGTTTTTGTTCATGCCAAATTTGCGGAGGAGCAAGAAGAGGCCAGGCAAAGAGATTGTGTTAACGTAGTTCTGGAAATCCAGGAAAGTGACACAGATTATGCTTTGATTTCGTTCTACGTCCTGCAACGCGCTGATAAAGCACGAAATCTGTCGCCGTGTGGATCTGTCAGGCTGTAAACCCTCCTGCAAGCCTTCTAAAATTGACTGTTGCTCTAGGCTTTTGGAGAGTCATTTAGCCCAGACGCTCGTTAGACTTTGACAGCTGTGTTCATGAGGTAGATCGAATGTATTGATTCTAAGATTTTTTCTCGCAAACATTCTTTGGGATGAGAGTGGTGAGTGCCTCCTCCCATGATGTTGGCATCTTTTCATTCTATATTACCTGATTCACACTGGCAACCTGGTAGAGTACAGTTTTCATCTCTGCTGGTGCTTCTTGCCACATTATATAAGTGAGTTCATCATCGCCTGGACTCTTGTCATGTGATAGTTGTCGGAGCCAGTGATCAAAATCCTCTCTCGTGAGGTGCTGCGTTAGACGAGCATCTTGTGAATCAAGGATGTTATTTTGAAAAAGCTCATCTGGAACTAAGCAGTCGTCGAGGCTGTACAATGGGAGCATGCAATGTATTGCAGAACATGTTTGACAGAAATGTCGGAGGTGTCGACCTGAAGGGGAAGATTTATCAACGTGCGTCATTGGTGTTAATCTGGGATCAAAGTTAATACACTTGCTACAATATTCAAGAGCTCGAATAGCATTCGTGGCAAAGAAATATTCCTCATGGCACATTGTGTCCGTGTCGTGTCGCAATGTCTGTTCGTTGGATTGGTTGATTTCAAGGTATTCTAATGCGTCGATATCTGGTCTTTGTTCCAAGCAAATAGAGCTTCAAGCAAAGCTACTAAACCATTTCTTAGGAAGTAATAAAAGCAACATCAATCAATCAACAGATCTGTGAGGAAATGCATCGGACTGATTCTTACTCGAAGGTCACATGTTGCCAGTCGAGTGAGCTCGATGGTAGTATGATCAGTGCAGTTACGATGTAGTTTTCCCTGGTAGTCATCTGCTCCGTCCCATAACTTGTCTAAGCCCCACGCCTGGTGAAGAAAGCCTTGCGAACGTTCAATTCATGAACTTATTGGAAAGAGGGTGAATCAAGTCGCTCCAGAATATAGAGCGTCTTAGAATGCAGCCAAAAAACACCCGGACGACTTGAATGGTCGGCTCTCGCATGCAAAATGGAGCTGCTGGCTAATCCATGCGCTCTTGGCATCCATCTGGCAACTTCTGGAGCATTCCAGTGCGCTGTAGTCGATGGGCCTCTCGTAACACTTGGCGTCTCTTTCTGATTCCCTGTTGCAGCGCCATGCGCCAGTCCTTGAAATTGCTTGCTGACGGCGACGATAGAATGAGTTTGATTGGAGCCACAGCCTCAACGTGAGCCAAAGTGAAGATCTGTCGCATGGAATGTGTGACTCTGAACACGTCAGTCACAAGGTCTTTGGCAATCATTGCCCCACGCTCCAGATGTCTTATCTGGCGACATGCCCGTTGGATTTTGGAACTATGTGCTGGTTTCTGTTTTGATGGTCCAGTCTTGGTGACTTTCCTGGGAAGGAGGCTTGTGACCTCATTCACCCACCGTGTCAATTCGTCCACAGAATCAGCACATGGCCGAGTCCTATCGCATGCTCGTTTAAAATGAGCGCGCCAAGAATCTTTTATCAAGTCCCATTTTTTCCTATCAACAATATCTCTACTACTCGAGTGCGCTCGCATAGGTCGCAGAGGGTGAATCACTGGTAGGTCTGCAGTTAGAGTTTCGTGATCTAGATGACTGTCACCATGATGAGCAGTGTGGATGTGAAATTCAAAGCCTTGAGCTGTATGTTCCTTAAGGTCTTGAGGTAGCTGGTTGTTATCAGCGTGCACTAAGATCTCGTCCAGTCGAGCTGCCTGAGCAAACTGCGGGCTACGTTGTTCGTGTGAACATGCCTCCTTTAATGTGGCCTGTCCACCAAGCAACTTAGCGCTGAGGGTCGAGAGTAATTTTTTGGAAGCGTAAGTCGGCCTCTTTAGTCTCGCAGCTGTTGCTGTAACCCTTATGTGCATCAGGAAAAGGGGATGCGTTGTAGTAATCACCAGCTAGATGAACGTGGCCGAGTGATTCAGTGTGTAGTAGGCGGGCACCAAGCTGGTCAAGAAGTGCCTGCTGCTGTTTACCCTCAGCAGCAACATGATTGTACACATTTGAAACAAAAAGAATAGACCCTCTGTCAGGCCGAATCTCGACAGTACGTAGACGGCCTTCGTCGAAGCCTTTAGCCTTGACGTACTGGAAAGAGTTTAGCGCACTTCCAGCAGACTCATGCACCATTGTTATAACCAAGTAGTGATCAGTGTGTTTGCGCTTATTTTCCTTGCTGCGATTTGCATTCGATCTACCACACATCCGAGTCCCACATCGAATAAAGATCTGATATTGTGGCCATTCTTGCCAAAGCTGTGCATGCACTTGTTCCCTCGCCGAGTTTTTGACCCGGCAATCCTGTAATAGAATCAATGCTGGAGTGTGGCTGGACAAGATGTGCTGCACAGTGGGAATAGGGTTTCGGATTCCTACTGGGCTGACGTTTTGGCTTACAACTCTCGGTTGTCTGGATGCAGTAGGTGGTGTGCCAATCCAATTAATAAAGTTTCAGTATAGCGTGATCGATGCATCGCCAGTGCCTAGTGTTAAGCACGGTTTCGGAGGACAAAATCGGATGAAAAGGCCTTTGAACATTCGCTAGTGGTAACACAAGTTGTACTGTCTGTTGCTTGAAATCTACATTTTTGTTACCTTTGCTATCCGTTCTGGTTCGAGTAATACAGTGATTCTGTGCAGTCTGCACCCCAACATTCTCTGTACGCGCTTCAAGTGCGATATCCTACCCCAGCATCTCTTGCAATATTTGTACAATCTGTTTTGCTTGTTTCTTCTGTACGTGCGTGGTGTAGGTCTCTGTCCTTTTAGTGGATTGGTCTCTGATCTGCTGCTAAGGCGGTTGAGAGGCCGGGGTATCTACTCGAAGCCGCATTGCCAGAAGAGCATCTCGAGTCACAATCTGAACGAGCTCTGCTTGGAGGACACTGGTCCCGTGATTACAGTTCCTTCCCTACCCAAGTGGGGGGGCACCATTGCATCAGGCGCTAGGTCCTTGGTAAATAAGGAGACTTATTTGTTGGGACTTGTTAGCCCGAGGATGCATGCTGGCCCACAAACATTGTGAACTGTTGTTACTCATTGAGTAACACTGTGACAGCGAGTCGGCCATAAACCAGGTCAGCAACGGTCAGGGCAGGTCAGCAACAGTCAGGGCATGGGTGCTCAACACCCGCTTAGTCCAGAGATTAAGCAAGAGGGTCCAGAGGATCTTGATTTGATTCATCCGTCACTTTAGCTCAGTGGATAGACACGTGGCACCTGACAGAAATATGAGTTATGCGCAGGTCCCCGGTTCGATTCTGGTTGATTTATATGTTTATATGTATAAACTAAGGAGATGGCTCTGATGGATCTTCTGTGATTTATTCGTTACTTTAGCTCAGTGGATACGGGCGCGACGCCTAACAGAATTATGGGTTATCCGCAGGTCCCCGGTTCGATGCTGGCCGAAACCCCGAGAACTCAAATCTATATGGATTTGAGGTAATAGACCCTCAAGCAAGAGTTGTAAACTACTGTTTCCAGTAATAAAAGCACATAAAATCAAAATCTGGGTATTCGCCACCCAGAAAGAAACAAAAGCCCAGCTGAGACCCAATGTCAATCTTATTTCGTTCTACTTTGGGTACTGTAGCCCCCTAGTGCAGTGGGATTGGAACAGCACCCCAACCTAATTGATTAAAGTCCTAAACAAAGGGAAATTATCTAGTAGGGAGCACCATTACGATCGGGTGCTATTTCCTTGGTAGTTTGAGAGACTTGATCGTTGGGACTTGTGAACCCGAGGATGCGTGCCAGCCTGAGCCCACAAGCATTGCAGACTGTTTTTACCCACTCGGCCATGAGAGGATGTACAATCGACCAGAACCATATTTCAAGCAACCTGAACCCTAAACATGTTGGTGGTCAGGGCTATCCTCTCACGTATCCAGTGTCCTTGGCAGCGCCCTAGCAAGGCGCACCCCGCTGTTTAGTTCAGTTCAATCTCATCTATGTTTAAGTCCGATTGGGGCCCGGACCCTTAAGATGCCCGTCCGCCGCTCCCCGTTCTTCGTCCTCACATTTTTAATCTTTAAGTCACAGAATTAATGTTGGCCCAGACCCTCACTGAAAGGGTAGCCCCCCCACTTTTGCCCACTGATTTTTCCAAAATCACTGTAAAAGATGTCTTGTTTTAAAATTTCGTGTGCAATCCTCCACTGATCTAATTTCAAACTACTTTACTGTAAAAGAAGTCTTGTTTTAAAAGTTCGTGCGCAATCCTCCATTGATCTAATTTCAAACTACACCCATTTTTGAAGATTCGCACACCGTGCATCGCCTCCTTCGTCCGTGGTTCGCACGTCGTCTATTTGGCTGGTTGTTCTGTCAGCCGCACCTCATGCGTGTGTATCTGTTGGATGATTGCCCTTTTGTTTTCATAATTATGCTCCCTTTTTGCTTCGTTCTCGTTTCCCATCCATACGTACATCGTGTGTACACTATTATTTGATAAGGTATGCCCCGTTGTGCTGCGTCATTGTAGTGGCCATTCTGCAGTGTTCCTGACTGTGTTTGTCTTGTAATATTTGGTGTGTTTTGTTGTGCAGCCCGTCGTTTTGTTCGACATAGCTTCATATCATTGGAGATTCTGGTTTCGTTCGATTCTGTTGCGCTGGGTGATCGATTCCGACTCATCCATCCATCGGGTCCGCCATAATAAGTGGGCAACGGTCCGGGACAGTCTCTTGGGTCCAAGTTTAAAGTGACTAATTGGGGTGTTTCGAAGTTGTGCACCAACTTCGTTTAGTGATTAAGCTAGGTATTCGCCACCCAAATAAGAAAGAAAGAAGAGGAGACTATTTTTTTGACCTCATGTGCAAGCGTAGCTCAGTTCGTCAGAACAAGGGACTTCTCATTCCTAGGTCGTCGGTTCGAGTTCGTCTAAACTGAAAACTCAAATTCCCATGGATTTGAGCTACATGAACCCTCAATCAAGGATATTAAACTACTGTTGAAAGTAATTAAAGCAATCATCATCATCATACCCACTAGCGGGTCCGCCACTTCAAGTAGGCGGGCAACAGTCTGGAACAGTCCGATGGCACGGAAGGATCTTACTCAGAAAACTGTAAAATTGGTGGAAAGGTCAGAACAATGCTAGGGGCACAGGGAGACAAATTCCGTTTTTTTATGTTTGTACTTCCGTGATGTATCCGGTGAGTGGGATTCTAATAAGTGCAATCCGACTAAACTCCTGAACTTAGTAAAGGGTGGCACAATTCATTGTGTCTTCATCACCCAAGGAAAAAAGAAAGAACCTTGAAAGGCAACTAAGAAAGAAAGAAAGAAAGACGGCTTGCGGTTACTTGATTGCAATCATGCTCTAAGCTCCAAGTACTCATGTATATGTAAACCAATTCATATGCATCTATACTCCCACCGTGGCATTCACACACTTCTATTTCTATATTCTTATGAAAAAATTCGTACTCGACTCAATTTAATGACAAGAGGACCCTTGCAAGAGATCTGCATTGTGCACCATTCATGGAGAACTCTTAATATTCTAGGAGTGTGTTGCGTAGTGGTAGCGTAAGTCAACAAAACAAACAAACTAAATGCCATCCAACTGAAAATGCAGTGGGATTGACTTGAAAATATGGGTCTAGAGCTATTTAGCACAGGTAGGACGAAGGCAGCTGTTGTGCTCAGCTGAAATGACAAGGGAATCAAACCGGCCCTGAAGCAAGTATGAGCTTACGCCACACTGCAGATCTCTATTAGATCAACCAGAATCGATCCTGTTCACAATCGATATCCCAATGCTTCAGGCTCTTATGCCACGCTTCGCGCAGGACCCTCTGCACTTGGTCTAACGTCCAACGGCGCACTTGATTCCTCGACGTCCCATTGTTTCTATCTTTGGTTTTGTGTCTAATGAAGGCGGTCAAAATACCTAAGGAGTGCACCCTCAAATATCTCTCTATAGACTAAAGAGTAGTCAACCCCAAACGTGACTGATGCGAGTCACGGTCTACACATGCCAGAGAGTGTGTGTTGCTTTGTTTCATTAAACCAATATTGGGGAATCGTTACTTTGGTCACAGAATGACGCTGATACCTTCCCTCACTCAAATAGTCAATGGTATACGACATATGACATGTTTGAGCGAAAGACATATGTCAAGAATTCAATCATCCAGAACGGGGAATCTAAGCACCATGACATTGCGCGCACCCCCTTTTGCTTAAACGCTCGAGAGAGAGGTACAAGCAATAATGCAACAGATACGACACATTATAAAGATAACAAAGTAAATAGACCATCGAGACCAGGAGAAACAACTTCAATACTTGAACAGACGCACGGGCATAAGAAGGGCCGAATGAAAAATATTTGCCGCCAACGTGCTTGTTGCTGAGAAGTCCATCTGTAAAGGATTCAAAAGTTACTCGAGGCAAAACTTTGGTCCCAATCCCGGGTATCTACATTGCAGCAGGGCACTGTTTAGCACTGATTTTTCTGTCGTGTACTGAAGACACGAATGGAAACATGCTTGCTGTGCCCATGTAAATGCATGTTGTGCGCCCAGGCGATACAAACAGAGTTGTCTTGAGAGATTGGAGTGGGATTAAGGTGCAGAAAAACAAGTTCCACGGCAAGCTAGACGGCCCACACAAACACACAAGAACAGCCAGCCAACACTATGAGCTGCATCACAGCCATGCTTGGCGCCACCATTTTGGAAAGTGTCGCATGCCTAGCAAAACCCTAGCACTTTTCACGAAGAGATGGTAGGCCATCAAGCTGCGCCAATAACTCTTGTCAGGAGTCCACCTGAAGTAAACAGAGAATGACTAGGAGGAGACGCAGATTGCATCGATAATAACAGACGAGAGCATACGATATTTCAACACCAGGAAGTCTTGCGAGCTGTGAGACCAAGTAGATAGTGGAGCAAAAAGTTTATCATTCGTATAGAGACGACATACCCAATCATATGTCAAGCCAACCATAAAACAAATGGCAAGAGACTCAGATCATGAAGCGTGACCCTCAAAGATGAGAAGGTACGTGTCAAAGAGGTATGCCAGAAGAAACATGCCAAGTGGTGCCGCTGTCACGCAACAAAGCACTGTAATATCGAATTTGAAAGAATCACTATGGCGACCTCCAAGCCAGATCATTTGGGCGCTGTCACCTCGAGCCAAGCGACTCAAAGATACGCTGCCAGAATCGAGTGTCAGCATGGCCTCATCAGCTTGAATAGCCGAATGAGCTGGACGCTGCAAGTAGAGCTGAGCGACGCTAAAATGCACCAATGGAATCGCGAAACGGTTTAAGTGAGGCACCCGTCTGAAAAACAGATGCCGCTGTATGATAGAGAGCGATTGTAAGAAACTTAATGTCAGTATTACCATGTTGCTGCTGTAAATTGCACCGAAAATAGAGCAGCCCAGACAAAGTGGTGTTCCGTTGACCCCTTTTACGTGACAATATGCGACTTCATCTCAATCATCTTTGACATCAGACTCAAAACTTGGTAGCAATCTCTATCGTGAAAAATGTCAAATCTGAAGTCTGCAAGTACACATGAGCAACCGAATGACAAAACGTATCACGAGGAAAGCGAAGGACACAATCATCGAACTCGTCAAAATAACACGGATAGTCGTGACGCATAAGCTGGGTTTGAAGACGAAAATCCAGCAGTCACGCTCTTCCCATTCCTTGCATCCAGAAAAAAGTTGCACAGGAAAGGAAACCCAGAGCAGCTTTTTCAATAGCAGGTATCTGCACAAATCCACTACTCAAATTCACCTTTGCGCTGAGTGAGCGACACAGAAGCCTTGTCCAATTCAATGTGAAGTGCTTGTTGGAATCACCTCCTTGCGCCATGATGCTCACACAAAACAAATGTCATGTGATCTCATCTCCAGATATTGATCTGCACGAACGCGTGACTAGCAGCAAATCAATGTAGGAGGACGCACCAAGTTCACTCAGCAAAATGCAAATACAGGAGAATGTATCAACTAACAAGTGTTTTGTAGAGACGTGGCAATGTTGCACGATAATAACTTCGGTATGCAATGATCGTGGATATTTCCCCCCCGTGAGTGAAGCCCGCTGGTGACAGTACAAAATATATGATTATTTTCCCCATCCATCTCATACGCACGAATTGGGTGAGAGCAAGCTGTTCAGATAAAACAAAGTATTCTATCGCGCACACATCCAAGCATGTAACACAAAGGGCACCGCAGCATACTGTAAGATGCAAGATACATCTCAGGCATCGAACACAAATGGTGGAGCAGAACAAATTATTTGCCAGTGCGAGAATGCCGAGCACGAGACTGCACACTAAGCACTGAGAAACACGTCACCCCCTTGCTGTAGGCAAGAGTGAGAGAGAGGAATTGAAAGCGCACCAGTACAGCACGATGGCTGCGAAGCGTATCACGTCACGTTTGATCGTTTGACCTAGAAAAGCGCGAGAAGTGACTCATGCCATGAAAGGTGAGTACTGGAAAACTTGTAGCCCGTCTTCTATTTCTTTGATTACTTCGAGTTCATTATTGTAATATGTGCAGTCTGACCTAAAATCCCAGAAAGTTCCAATCCGGTGGCTATTCAAAACAAACAAAACAAACCTACAGTCCTACAAACTAACTTTAAGCACTTGATCAATGGGTGTTTTCCAACCACCTGGTACATTGTTGGGTTTTGACCACCCAAGAAAGAAAGAAAGAAAGAAAGAAAGAAGAAAGCATGGGTGACCTTAAAATGGACGTAATTGAACTGAATTTTTACGTACACAATGATCAATCATTTGATTGGGCCAACATTAATCAGCGACTTGAGGCCGCTTCCATTCAATTCTTGCCTGGAACCAAAAATCGTCATCTTTTCGAAATCCTATGGCTGCAGCTTTTTTTGAATCATTTTACCCGTCAATCCATGGGGTCAATTTTTCAAGGGTAAATGACAGAACTGCTACGGGTGTTGTGAAACATCGAACTGAGCAGGTTTTGAATGATGGGAACTGAGCAGGTTTCGAAAGATGGGTCGCACCGAGGTCGCGGGAAGGTACATGAAATTCAGATATGATATTTTCGTTTACTAAAAATGTTTTTCTTGTACTTATTCATCACTTTTCTTCAGGTACATAAATGTCATGTATTGGCAAGAGAATCCCTTAGGAGGAAACATCATTGTGCTGAGATGACCCCATGGCAGGTGCTCCTGCAACGTTTGGTTTGGTCCACTTCAACTTTCAGGCGCTCGAAAGATCCCAATCCTTTTGAAAACGATAAAGTTACAATATGACGACAGAATCTTACAAAGTCCTGGGATCTAAGCACGCTTGCTACAAAAGTTTAATTGAAAGATTGCGTTCGAAAACTTTGTATCATAACGAAAAGATTTCAAAGTCTGGGACCCAAACATGCCTGGAACAAAAATTTAATTGAAAGCTTGCGTTCGAAAACTTTGTATTATAACGAAAAGATTTCGATTGCTGGAATTATTGAATGGAAGCGACTCAAGGCCCGATTCAGGAATGGTATCGTGATTTTTCGCACGCTCAGTGCTGTATGAATCTAAAACAGTGTCAAATCGATTTCTTCATCCAATTTCAGTGGCGGGTAACGATCTGCAGATAACGATCTGCAGAATGCACTCTGATTCGGAGGTGTCGGGTTAGCAATCGCCGAGCGCTAGGAATTTACCATATCATGCGAATCTTGTGTAAGTTTTAAGGATCAATCTGTAATGGAGACCGTGATCTGGGACTGACACACCTTGCAACGACACAGCCGCTGCAATCACTGGTGAATTTGCACACTGGACGTTGATGGAAAACAGTAACAATTTTTCATTGGCCAAGTTGCGAAACTTGACGCGACGAACACCAAAACGTGCCGAAAGTTTGTCGCGGCGCTGAGTTGTATGTGCATACGATGAGACGAAAGGCATAAAGTTGGCCAAAATAAAATCACAGTCACAAAAATCAGAATATCCACAGTAAAAAAATGCGACCCCCAGCCTAAGAAGGAAGGAGCCGGTGGAGCATAACAATTGTGGGGTATAACTGTGACTTGCAGGTCGAGGGAATTCACAGCATTCAACTTTGACAGGATAAATCACAAACCCCATATCCCTGTGATACCCCAGAGTCACATAAATGAGGGAGGGCTTGTTTTAGAAATCGCCAATTGGGCGCGCGGTGGCGTCCCTATGGCGCGCGGCGGCATTGTGCTCAAGCCTTCCGCCTCCACTGGGACTGTGACATGCCCACGTACCAGGTTGCGAAACTCGATACAACAAGCACTAAAACGTGCTGAGGGATCGCGCTGAGTCGGATATGCACACCATGAGACAGCAAACTTCAAGAAGGAATCATGCGAAATTCAATCCATGTTTGCGCTGTCTATATCATACTCTCGTTCGCGGGTTCTCATGCTCTCTCAACCCTCGAAAAAATAATTTAAACACAACTTGAAAGGTGCACAGTTTTTGAAAAAGGGGAGAGCTTGCTTTACAAATCGAGAACTCTCGTTTAGAAATCGACAAATTATGCTGTTTAAGCCCTCCTCCCTTTTTTGACTCCGAGGTAACATTGACAGTCAACCCTCAAAGGATGTTGGACTCAGGAATGACAGAAGACCTCTGGATTGGTAAGGGCAGAAGATCAGGCTGGTGCAGTCGACCAATGGGTGTTCAGGCGAAGGGAACCAGCGATAAAGCGTCTACGAACAAGATCTGCCGCCGTGCGCCACGCCAGTGGCGCACGGACGTGTCAACTCAGAGTTGACACGTCAGAGAAAGTTGGACAAGCAAGAGACACAAGAGTAGACACAAGAGTACATGTGACACTTTAATGTTCTGAAACTCGACAAGCTCACCTCGGATCCTCGATAGCCTCTTATGCTTTTCGATGAACGTGAGGGAGGGAAAAAGAATCTTCAAATGTTCGGTTAGGATCTAAACTTCGAAACTAAACTCTCTCATTCGTGACAAGATCTCGTTCGTAGGCGCTTTAGGCCAAAGTCACGCCAGTGGCGCA
>Ga0105053_10009406_pt1 | contig 12445 bp, 15 predicted proteins | sample BON01_FD_78093 | JGI IMG/M metagenome (GOLD analysis project Ga0105053, IMG submission 78093) | Freshwater microbial communities from Lake Bonney liftoff mats and glacier meltwater in Antarctica - BON-01 | ecosystem: Environmental > Aquatic > Freshwater > Ice > Glacier meltwater | place: Lake...
CGCTAAAAAGTAGTGAAAATAGTGTTTTTACGATAAAACACTAAAAAGTAGTGAAAAAAGCGTTTACAATGGAACGAGACATTTGAGAATTATATTAGCTCTCATGGTGTATTTGGTGTTGAAGAGTGAATGCTGTTCTATATTACTAAAATATAGAAAATGTATTATATATTCTACATATACTTTAGAAATATTTTGTGTGCTAATATCACTACGAGAGCTAATATAATACTAGAATGTCTCGTTCAAAATAAAACGCTATTTTAACTACATTTTAGTGTTTTATCGAAAAAAGACTGTAATTTAGTTAAATTACATTTCGAGAGTTGCAGTATTATATTATAACAAAACACTAATACACAATGTCTCGTTCAAAATAAAACGCTATTTTAACTACTTTTTAGTGTTTCGTCCAAAAAGACTGTTTTTAACTACATTTTAGTGAAATTACATTTCGAGAGCTGTAGTATAATATTATAACAAAACACTAATACTCAATGTCTCGTTCAAAATAAAACACTTTTTTAGCTACATTTTAGTATTTTATCATTCTAAGAGTGTATGGTGTTGTTTTAGGTTAACTATAAGTTATAGTTAAATATCACCTATCGATATCATTATTGGGACTAATACGTTTTATTTTGATCTTACGTTTGGGTTCTTTTCCTTTAACATTAAAGTTTATAATCTCAGAAGTTCCTGTGTATGTAATGACAGGCTCAATTATTTCCTCCTCTTTAGCCTCCTCCTCTTTAGCTTCCTTCTCTTTAGCCTCCTTCTCTTTAGCCTCCAAAATTTCTGGTAACCACTCTCCCATAAAATCAAATGGCCAAAGTTCTGTACCTTCTACAGTTACAGTTTTAATATTTGCTCTTATGGAACATTCTGGGTCTAAATAGAATTCTCTTAACTTTAACCATTGTCGATAAATGATTGAGTCTTTATCTACAAAATGATATACATCTGGGAAATCTGCTCTACTTCTTCCAATATTTTGTTCTAACTGAATTAAGCTTTTATACGAATTGAATATTATAACCATATCTATAAGTTTACCACCAAAATCTTGACAAAATTCGGCCTCATCAAACCCTGTTCCTATTTTACTAGTAGTACCTACTAACACATTCGAGTCCGAATATGTTTTCTTACTTCCAGACATATAATCACATTTTATATTATGATATTTTAGAGCTTCAATCAATAAATCTACGTGAGCCACACGACCCGAGAATACCATAATTTTACGATTTAAATTACCAAGTATAAGGTTAATTAACATATTATTTCTGTCTGGATGGAAATGTAACTCCTCGTCTATAACCGACCAATCTAATTCACCCGTCTTTTCATGTGTAACTCTACTATATTCGAGGGGTGTATTGATCCTAAACACGTTAATTCTTTTATTTGAAGCGTATTTCTTCTCGGGAACACCTGACAATTTGTGTATAATTTCGAAAGCACCATCAGTTCTATTAGGAGTAGCAGTCATCGATATCATATATATGGGGTTGAAATGCATCATACAATCAAACTTATTCTTTGTGCAAAATTTATGTGCTTCGTCTACAATCAGTAGAGATATTTGTCTGCGTATGTATTCTGGTATTTTATGTATTCTCTGATTCATACACACAATAAATTCTGGTAGAGGTTCACCTTCTTCTGGTGGAGGTTCTTCACCGACTACCCATACTTTACAGTTAGTAAACTTACTAGCCGTTCCTTTCCATTGAACAATCAAATTAGTTCTATCAATTAATACACAAGTAATACAACGCAATCTACAAGCCATCCAAGCTCCTACAACTGTTTTACCAATACCAGTAGATGCAATAAGAGTGAAGGATCTTTCCTGTGTCAGCCTATCTAATCCGCTCTCGACAATATCGGGTTGATCTCCTCTAAGTTCACCTGTGAATTTTAGCTCAGGTCGAAAATGATTTAAATCGTCATTGGTACAATCTAAAACATTAACAGCATAATTTAAAGGTAGCCTTATAGTCTCAGGCGTAGTTAAATAGCATTGTATAAAATCAGTTTTTGCATGTTTACCTGTTCCTTTCTCTATACTAACAGTTAAATCTCTATTTATCTGCATTTTAACATCCTTCATCAATCTATTCCGTTCGATAAGCACTGCCATCTTTTATATAATTAAAAGATGGACGGTTCGTATAATAGTTATGAGGATAGTAGCTATGGTCTCAGCAATAGCGATTCACTCCTTTGCTCAAATACAAAGGAAAAGTCTATCGCTTCCGATCTAGTCAAATATAAAATACCTGAAGATATAATAGCTAAAGCCGACGAACTATATAAAAGAGATAAAGTCAAAATATGTAGACAGAAGAAAAGAATTCATCTACTATTTTATTATACTTTACACGCTTATAGAGATGCATATAATGATATCGATCCAAACAAGATTGGTAAAATCTTTGGTTTAACACAAGGTGACGCTATGACTGCGGTAAGCACTTTCAACAAGAAAAAAGATACTTGTAAAGTATTCTTCACTTCTCCTCTCAGTCTAACGTTAAATTATTGTAAAGATTTAAATATAGTAGATGTAGAAATATTAGCCGAGATAACAAAGCTATGTTTAGAAGTGATACATAAGGAACCCAATCTAATGAATAGTTATCCTCAAACTATTGCTTCTGGCATATTATGGTATTATTTCCAGACATCTAACTATGAACCAGACAGAGTAAAGTTTGAACAGATAGTAGGTCGCTCGACAGCTACTATCAAGAAAACAGCTAAATTGATCGGAACGATAGATAATGAATTATGATTAGTTATAAAAATGCAAAGTGTGAAGCGATATATCGATGGTGCTCTAAAGACGCATCATAACCTCACCGTCAAAAATATTGTACGTGCAAGGGAAATTATTATATCTTTTTCACTACCACACGTTGCCAGAATTTTAACGTTTTTAGATAAACGTGGATATATTGCTAGAATATCTTATATTTATAATGACGAGTTTGATAATTTATTGAAAAATAAAAATAACGACGATATATATGCGTTTTTGGAAGACGTATATGATGTAGATAAGATAATTAATTTGAGTATTTTAGAAGAAAACGAGGCAGATAAGGTATTATGTTTGACTAAGAGTTCTATAATTCTTCATGAAAACGAATTATATAAATTAGTAGGTAAAAATATACCTAATAGAAATCATGATGGTATGTGTAATGAAGAGAAGTATATGTCTAGTATTATTATACATATGCCCGAGTACGTATGGATTAATATAAAGGATAAGTATTATCATCAATCGTTCAAAATAAAGGAAGAAGATCTTATCAAGTCTTTATCCAATAATGATACTAAATTGTGCACGAATAACGATATCCCGTTAGGAACATGTTCCCTCCTAAGAGATAAATACAGTATCAATGTAAAATTGTATAACGAGGCTTATCAGTAACTAATTATAAGGGAAAAACTTATAAATATAAATTTATATTTATAGCAAACATGTCGGGAAATTTCTTTCTTCACAAGAAATCTGTGAAGAAAAAGAATATTTTAATACCTAAAGATGAAGATAAATTAGAATATGTTCCTGAAACTATTTCTATTAAGAACATGTCAATATATGATATGGAAAAGATACATAGTTTTGTGTTAAAATTTTTTAACAATGAATATAAACGTATCCCCGATATGATTGGAAAAATAGAATACGAAAATAGTATATTGGGATCGCACCAAACTTATGTAGAGAGACGTCAAACATTAAGTAAGATAGAAACTCTACAGACAGAATTAGACGATATTCAATCGTTGAAGAGCAGAAATAATTATATAAGGGAAATAACTCCTCTAATGGAAGAATTTAAAAATGCTGCTGATAACGTGAAAAAGAATAAGTTTGGCGAAGTAGAAAATGGTAGTGAAAATAGTCAAGACAAAGAAGAAGTCATTCGGATAATGCTTCTGATAATATCAAGCGTAAAAAGATACACTAATATATCTTTTGACGTAGAACTGACATCGATATGTCATTGTATAGAATGTGATTTTGATTTAACTAATGTCATACCTGAAGCCGATGGTATAATTAGATGTCCAGAATGTAGAGTGGAAAATGAAGCTAATAGATATCCTAAGAAGTCTATATCTACAAGTAAACATTCATCGACACATCACGGCGATTATAGTGAAAGGGGTAACTTTATTAAGTTTATTAGCAGATTTCAAGGTAAACATGGTGTAACTATAGACGATAATATTAAGAATAAACTGGATATATATTTTGTAAAAGAAAAACAAGATATAGGTAGTGAGGTTAAACAAAGACCTAACGACTTTAAAGGGTTTAAAGTTGGGACATCTCTTAATATGATGTTAAAAGCTTTAAAGTCTTGTGGATTTTCAGGTTATTATGATGATGTATATCTAATTTGTCAAGAATATTGGGGATGGGAACTAGCAGATTTTAAGAACGACGAAGATGAAATATTATACATATATGATATTACTCAACTAGCATACAATAAAATAGAAAACCGTACTCGCTCATCTAGTATATCTATACCTTTCCAAGCATTTAAAATAATTGAACTGTTAGGTTATCCTTACGAGGTGATAGATTTTAAGATACCCAAAGATGATAAGAGTAAAGAAGAAACAGATAGATATTGGAAAATGTCATGTCAAACCTGTGGAGATCCTAAAGTGTATTATATACCTACTAGAAAATATTAACAATGTATTAATTAATACATTCACATTCACTTACAAGGCACTGCGAAAATTTCATCTACTAGTAGAGATAATACATTGTCGTATTGTGGACGTTCTGAAGGATCATTGATTAAGATTAAGTCTAAAAATGTATTAGTTCTACCATCATCCAATTTATAATTAGATTTGATAGTTGGAGCTCTTGGTAATTCTTTTGTGAATAATTCTTTTAGTGGTAGATCTGCATTGAAAGGATAATGATCTTCATTGGCCAATTGATACATAACTACACCTAACGACCATATATCGCTAGCCATAGAATTAGCAAGCTTTTGATCGTTAGTCAAATCTCCAGTTTCAGTATGTTCTCCAGTTTCAGTATAATTGTAAAAATCGATAGCTATTTCTGGGGGGAAATATTCCTGTGTTCCAGAAATACCTACACAGTTAGTATAACATTTATTGCCTCCGCAGATACTACGACAAGATACCCAGAAATCAATATACTTTATTTCGTTATTATGTGTTATCATAATATTTTCCGTCTTAATATCTCTATGTGCATAACCATTAAAATGAATATATGAAAGTCCAGTTATCAATTGGCTATATAAGTTCCACAATAATTTAGGTTTAATCTGTTTATGTTTCTGGATATATTTAGTTAATGTTATACCATTAATATATTCACCGACAATGTATGCAAACTTTTTATCTGCGAAAGTTTCATAATAACACATTAAATACTTATTACATTCAGGTAATTATAGGTTTTGTAATGCTTCGATCTCTTCCTGTAGCATATCGGCATTTATATTTTCAACATTGATAATTTTTATAGCTACATCTCTCTTATTTATTTTATCATAAGCTTTACGAGTAACACCAGACATACCACTTCCAAGTGTTCCACCTAGCTTATAATTCTTAAGACTCATTTTGCGATTTTAATATATTAAAATTTATTTAATTACATTAAACTATCTTAGATTTGACGTTCTAATTTGTTGAGGAGTTGTTCCCGAGATGTATCTTTGTTAATACTAATTTTAACATCTGGTACGTCAAGTCCGTAGGAACAGTCATATGTTTTCTTCATACATTTAACCATCAAATAAACAGCCCACATAGCTAATGCGAAAGAAGCAGTTAAAACAATCGCTGACATCCATATCATCGAGCTATTCTGAGACATAGATGAATAAGTACCATCTCTAATTCTTACAAAATAGATGATATTTGCGATCATAATTCCAACTACAAATAGAATTACGATCAGCGCAAAAATTATAAAAGGTATAAAACAACGACAAGAACTCATTTTTCAAACTGTGCGCTATTTTTGATTTCTAGTTATAAAAATCAAAAATTGATTCTTTTAATTATTTTGTTCAGCGTTACAAAATAACAAGAAAACGGCTTAAATAAACAATCTTTACTTTTAAACAAAAGAGAACTCATCTATACACATTACAAGTACATTCTTGAAAGTAAAAGAGAATTAAAATTAATTAAAAATGGCTGAACAAGACAAGAAGAAACCTGGACTCAAATATAGCAAGGATCTCGCACAGGAGGCAGCTGCTAAGCATGAGTTCGTCGTAGTCAGAACCCTTGACGATAAGGGAAATGCTGTTACTAGCAAGTCAGGTAACCGAAAGGTTACAGGTCTACCCAATTTCCTGCTCAAGCCTAAGAATTCCAACATTATCTACAACTTCAAGTACAGAATCACAGGTACTGAGGATGATATTGCTGAATCTATGGAACTGGCTGGATTTACCTCCGATCAGATTGTTGAAGCTGTTGACGGACCTAGAGCTGTCAATTATGGCAACGTCAACGATCCCGAGTCCCAGGCTATGATCCGTAAGGAGAAGGATGTGGCTAAGAAGTCCCCCGATACCTATGATACAGATTTGACCTTGGACGATTTGACCTTCCTTGGATATAAGATTGCTGCTTCTACTACTCAGGTGCCTATTAAGGGCGCTAAGCCTTCTTCTCCCAAGAAGGCTAAGGGTACCGGACGTCGTGGAGGAGCTATTAAGGGCAACCTTAAGGAACGTGCTGATAACTGTGGTGGCGCTGACAAGGCACTTAATGTTAGCGGTTTGAAGTCTGACATGTCTGGAGCTAAGGCTTGCTACAAGCCTCGTGCCAATGCTAAGACTATGGTCTATCTCCCAGAGCACAACATTGTATCCAGCAACATCGAAGGTGTGAAGTTGTACTTCCAGTTGATCGACGCTGATAAGGGCGTTGCTTCTGCCGCTGTTGCCGAGTGGAAGTCTATGAAGGACGACATGGATTCTAAGAAGTCTGCTCGCTCTCCTCGCAGCAAGGGAGAGCCTGTCAAGCTTCCTCCCGGAGCTCGCGCTAAGAAGGTTACTTCCCCCGCACGTGCACAGTCTCCTCGTACTCCTGTCGCACGCTCTCCTCGCGAAGGTCGTGCCGTCCCAGCTGACGTTGTAGGTCGACCTGCGTCCCCCAGTGCTTCTCGTCGTGGAGCATCTGCCCGTAGTCCTGGGAGGGATTCCGGATCTCTTCAGCCCTCCGGATCTACTATGCCTAGGAGAATGCCCACTGCTGGAGGCCTAGGTGTAGCTGGAGCGCCAGCAGCAGCTGCTTCTCGTCGTCCCGCATCCCCATCAGGAGGTGCATATACAGGACGTCGCCCCAACCGCCTAGAGAGGATGTAAATAGCACTAAACAACATATAGTGTTATAGCTTTTTAAAAAATTTAGTATATAAGCTTTATAATTATAATGCTTAAAATCGAAAATGTATTTGTATATATTTACTGAAATACATACTTATATTTACTGAAATACATACTTATATTTAACGAATCTAACCATGTCTAACTACAGTGGTAAACGTATAGTTCTGTTCAAGAACAGACTAGGACCATCCATCAAATTAACGAATTCTCTACTGGATACATTACAGTTAGTACATTCTCAATATAGTAGAACCTGTCAGCTGGTCTTGACTAAGAAACATATAGACGCTATAACAGAGCAAGACATAAATGAATGTTCTATTTTCATGTTCAAAAAACTTATGACTTTTCATATACACTCTCCAATGAATATTAATCTAGCATCAAATAATAAATCTGTAGTGTCTAATTCTATCAAAACACTAAACAATATATTATCATGTGTTGAAAATTTAGATACTACTTGTGTAGTACACTGTGGTAGTGTAGGTACTAATGAACAAACTATAGATAATATAAATTCTTTATATAACAAAGGGTGGATACTACTAGAGAATTCTGCAGGAGCTGGTAGTCAGTTAGGTCATACTATAGACGACATCAGTTATCTAATGTCTAATATTGTTAGACCTAATACTGGTCTATGTATAGATACACAACATGCGTATGCTGCCGGTGTAACACAATGGAACACATACGATGAATCTATACATATATTAGATACATATAATAGTATAGGACAAATTAAATTAATACACTTGAACGATTCTAAGTCTATTTTCGGGTCTAGAGTAGATTCTCATGAAGTTATAGGACAAGGCCATATATGGTCAAACACTAATAACTATGAAGGTCTAGCTGGGATAATAAACTGGTGTACGTTCCACAATGTTGATATTGTGGAAGAAACTAACGATAGTGATGATAGTATTTCATTCATAAAGTACATCAGAGATATGTATTTATAAAAAATTCGATATGTATTAATAAATACATATGAATGACGATATAGATGTTTTGGTAATTGGACCTGGAGGTATAAAAGGGTACCAAGAGTTAGGAGCTATTTATTATCTTGATTCTATAGGGAAACTAAATAATGTTAGAACTATAATAGGAGTATCTGTAGGTTCTATCATTGGTCTTATGATAGCCACAGGGATATCTATCAAGGAAATTATATATTTGGCAGTAGAAAATGTAGATATCGTAGACTTAGATTTGGAGAATATAGATGTCATTGCTATGTTAAATAATATTAGAACTAAATTTGGTCTGTTCTCGTCTCAAAAAATAGAAGATACATTGTCTAATATACTTATCAATAAATATGGATATATACCCACTCTTAAACAATTATATAATATTACAGATATGGAGCTTATTATGGTTCAATTTAGTCTTACAAGTAAGACTAAAAAATATTTCTCTCATCTAACTGAACCTGATATCAGTTGTATTAAAGCTTTATCTTTATCAATCAATATACCTGGTATATTTTTTATGAAAGAATATAAAGGAGAAGTATATATAGATGGAGCATTCGGAGATCCTTATCCTGTATTATTAAAAGATGATGGTAAGAATAATATATTGGGTATTTATATTGAAACTTCTATAGATGATAAAACGTACAAGAATATGTTAGTATATGTACATGATATTTTTCAATGCATGTTTGATGTAATAACCGAGAGAAACATGAAAGAATCTTCAAAACGTTGTATACATATAGGCTTAAAAAATAATATAATGGATACTATAGGAGCGTCAGTTACAATGTCAGATAAAGCTAAAATGGTATTGGACGGTATCGAAACAGCTAAAAAATACTTTCCTACGAAATAATATATAAAAGTATTTTTATATATAAAAATAAAATGGCAAGCTCTATGAATAATGCCGCCGATAATGGCGTTATCGTTTTGATAAAAGGAAAAAAATGTGGGTTTTGTCAAAAATTAACACCTCATGTACCAGAAATTAAAAAACGAGTCGAAGCTATGGGTGTAAAACTTATAGAATATGAAGTAGATGAAATGTGGAATCCGCCTAATGGTGAAAAAGGACAATATCCCAAAATTATTGGTCATCTAGGCATGTGGTATCCTTTCTTATTTTATGCTACATCGGGCAACTGGAAAGCTTTAAAAGAAGGAAAAGATTTAAGAGGAGAGATAAAGATTCTGAATGGTAAATTTGATGGTAATAAATATGTTATAGCTGAACAGAAATACAATCCTATGAATCCGGATCATGTTGTTAAATGGTTAGAGGAAGTTACATCTAAAACTACTATAACTGATGCGGTAGTGGCACCTAAAACGCTCGCGTCATTAAATACTACAAAAAAGGCTCCAACCGCTTATATTGGTAAAAGTAAAATTGATACCAAAATGAAAATAGTTCCCCGTAGAAAATACGGAAGATGAGTGTAGATTTCCCCTTATATGACAAGTTGGCGAATATGGACAATGGCATATTCGTCGACAATAAAATCATATGTAGAACCATAACCAATCTAGATAAGTCTCACGCAGAGACAGTATATGCTATTATATTACATCATTTCATCTTAACCACTGGTGAGATTCCTAAGACTCCACCATATAATAGTAGCACATTTCCTGGAGGTAGGGGTATAAAAGCATTATGGACAAATTTAGCTCCCGAAGTGCAGAAGATAATTGTCCATTACATACATCATCATAAAATGGTATAATATCTTAATATTAATTAATATTAAGTTTTTATTCTTCATCGTCGTCGAGTAGTCTATCGATCATCTCATCCGTCACTTCTTCTGCTGGTTCATATCCTCCTTCACATCCTCCTACACCTTCTTCATATCCTCCTACACCTTCTTCATATCCTCCTTCACCTTCTTCATATCCTCCTTCACCTTCTTCATATCCTCCTACACCTTCTTCATATCCTCCTACACCTTCTTCATATCCTCCTATTCCTTCCTCATATCCTCCTATATCTTCACCTTCTTCAGAGATCATTTGTACTATACGAGGTATAGAAGGCATTCCTACACTTTCTTCTATCATATCCATTGTATACGGTGAAAACTCATTTTTATACCTAACTTGGTTAAGTATAACTTTGGATAAGTTTTCACTCCTACCTAGCCCTATACCTCTGGCTACAAATACGCTCATTAATAGTTTAAATCGTGTAGTATATTGATTGAAAGGCTCCCCTTCTTCAGTTTTTGTATATTCATTTTTTATATCTCGAGACACATTAAATGATATATCATTAGGGTCATTAATAGCATTTTTAGCATTTTGAAGTCTCTGCTTCTTTGTAAATGTTCCAGTGTTTAGAGCCCGAGATCTTACCGAAGTATTTGAAGTAGTTATGTTGTTAGACGCAGTAACGTTAGGGGGTAATTCTGTCAGATTACGAGATCTATTAGATACTGGAAAGTATGCCATATTTTATATATTTTATTAATTAATAAAATATTAATTTTATTATGCTAATCGTCTTCCTTATCTAGAATATTATTTATAGTCTTTACAGCTGAATCTATACGTTCTTCTTTGATTTTAGCTTCCCGGTCCGCTTTTTCGTTTCTACTGATTATGGTAGTTCTAATTTTTGGTCCAGAAACATTGGAAGAACTGGACGATCCTGATGAACTAGAACTTGATTGACCATTATTTGCAGGTGTTCTTTTAATGACAATCCTACGTTTAGTAGTTTGAGAACTAATAGGTGGTGGTGGAGTAATGGGTCGTTTTCCTTTACCGGTAGATCTATTATCTACATTGATCTTAACATTTCTAGCAAAAAGTTTATCCAAATTAGCACCTGGAGGTAAAGGTAGAGGTTTATCTGATCTAACTTTAGGTTTCGATTCTGTATCAGAACCATCAGAATCGCTGGTATCAAACCCAAAACCGTCACTAAATTCTTCCTCGGAAGAAATTTTCTCTCCAGCAATTTCTTCTAGAAATTGCTTATCTTCTCCATCGCTTAATACACTATCATCTGTTGTGACATCACCACTATAATCGTATTCGTCCGCCATGTTTAATTTGATAGAATTATAGCTTAAGGGATAATTCTAGTAATAAAAATGGCAGATCTAAAAAACCCAATCGTTGTTGGAATTATTGTTTTGACGATAATTGTTATTTGTATAACTATCTTTTTCTATCAATGGAACAGATCGTTGCAAGAAAAAGTAACTAATATGGAAAATGTAGTTTCTACTAGTATCAAAGAGATGAACGGTCTTCGAGAAATCAAAAAGTCTATACCTTGGTTTAACAAGACTTTAAAAGAGCATGAAGAAACTATTAGTAGTTTAAATGAATCTAATGCTGCTCTAGTCAGAGAAGTCAAACTACTTAGGAAGAATTTAGATATAACTGTCGATGCTCTAAATGCCAGTGGTACAGTCGAAGTAAAAATTCCCAAGAAAAAGAAGAAATCTCCCAAAAAGAAGAAAAATAACAAGAAGAGTGTAAGCTTCGAGAGCGAATCTGATTCTGAAGAATCTGAATCAGAATGTTCGGAATCTGATTCTGACGATGATATCAGTGATGTCAAGAAAGCGTTGGCTAAAATGAAGAAAAAGAAGAGAAGAAGTGCTTAGTTTATAATTAAGTAGTTATTCCTTTTAATATCATTTTCATTTTTATTTAGTGTATTAGAATAACCAGGTCTTTTTTGTCACCATATACTAAATAATAGTGATGGAACTTCTGACCATATATTTTTGATAAGTTTATCACTTTAAATTGTAAGTCTATACATTTTCCAACTACATCATTTACTATTATTATAGTTTGGCCTGTTTCTAACAGAGAATACGAACCGCGCCCTATATATTCTTTGATGTATTTACCCATATCAACTTTGGTAGGATTAACATTTATAATATTATTCATAGAAATTTTTATGGATTTTTTAACATTCATTTCTAATTCAGTCTGACCGACTTCTTTTAAATGTCTTACCCATTTTATGTTATCATTTACTATATC
>Ga0105053_10009409_pt1 | contig 12441 bp, 10 predicted proteins | sample BON01_FD_78093 | JGI IMG/M metagenome (GOLD analysis project Ga0105053, IMG submission 78093) | Freshwater microbial communities from Lake Bonney liftoff mats and glacier meltwater in Antarctica - BON-01 | ecosystem: Environmental > Aquatic > Freshwater > Ice > Glacier meltwater | place: Lake...
ATTTTTTCCCCAGTATTTTCTCAGTTACCACTAGATGCGCTCGCCCAGGTACACAGCCGCTGTAAGTATAGCTCAGTATAATACATTTGCCTTCTTGTTTAAAATCGGTAATTAAGGCTGAGTTTGTCTCGTATTCAAAGTGTGGATCCTCCTCTGCAGCTAAACAGGGACTAATGATTTGAATGGGGTTGTCCTCATCATTTTCAGTAAATACAATCAGGTTTTCGGAAGGCGATTGAACCTTTTTTTTAGTACCGCAGGCGCTTAGCAGGAGGCTGAAGGCCAGAAGAAAGCTTAGTTTTAAGGTGCCCATATTTTTAGTGTTTTCTGCTGATTAGCTTGGATAATGCGCAAGATATATAAGCCGCTACGAAAAGAAGTTAAATTTAAAGGAATTGTGCCATTAGCGAAGGGAAGGGCATATATTTCTTTAAGTTCTTCTCCCGCAAAGGAAAAAAGCTGCAGATGAACCACGCTTTGTAGGTCATTAAGACCGGTTATTTCGGCCCAACCATTCTCAATAGGATTAGGAAACAAGCTGATATCATTAAGGATTTTTTGGTGAAGACTATCGCCTTGCGCCAAGCCCTGTAAGCGAAGAGTGCCTGAATTTATTGGGTCTAACCAGGGCGCTAATTGTCGTTCAAAAAGGTTGCCATTGCTGCGCCAACTATAGGCAAAACGTCCGTATAAATCGTCTAATTCTGTTTGTTGGCAGCTACTGCTACCACCGGTTAAGGTGCCAATAACCAAACCATCTGCATCGAGTAGGGCACTGCCGCTGCTGCCACCTTCGGTAGTGCCGAAACCATAAATACTTTGCTGCCAATATACTCTAAGGTGTGTGTTAGAAACGCTACCACCAAAGCTTGCTAAATCTGGTTTTTGGCGATAGATGCTTATTTTTTGGGCATCTCCGGCAGGATGATGAAAACATTCACCGGAGGAGCTGATAATTTGGCTGCGATTCCAGCCAGCGAAATAAGCTTGAAAGGGAGCGGGTATTTTTTGACTTAGTTCGAGTAGAAGGAAGTCGGAACCGGAATCACCGCCATTATCATCACTGCGGGCTCGAAAAGTGGCTCCGATTATTTGCTGCAGCGGAATTTCACTTTCTTGGTTCAGGCCTTCACAATTAGGGTTTAAGTAATTAAAAAAGAAGACCCAGCGGTTGAGGTCCTGGTCAGAAACAATCGATTCGGCTAAGGCACAATGTTCGGCGCTAAGCACGTACGGTTTAAAATTGAGGGCGGTATTATTAATTAGGGAGCCTGTGCACCAGCCGGCAATGCTGCGATTAATCCAGAGTATTCGGGTAGTAGCGCGGCTAAGTTCGCTGTTGCTTGCTATGGGGCAGATGGCATTTACTTGACAATTGCCACCGTCACCGTAATCGTCGGAAACCACACTACTAGTGCGATCATGAAAAATAATCCCATCTATGGAAATGATGCTATTATTGAAGGGGAAACGGTCTTTAAAAATTAGCGTTTGCTTACTCGAAAAACCAGGCAGTAAATAAGAGGCTATTTGCTTAGGGATTGATTTAACTCTGCGAGGGGAAGAAACAAGCAGTTCGTCTTCAAGGGCTATTTCGGATAGGTTTATAAAGAAATCTAACGCAAGGGTGGAATCCTGAAAATAGAGAACCAGTTTAGCGCTTGATCCAGAATTTTTGCTATTAAGATTTAACTGCAGGGAAACATCTTGGTACAGTCCACGAATAGCATAATACTCTTTATAGGCGTCAAGGTCAGCCTCAAGCCTTAATTTATTGAGTTTATTATTAGATATCAAAATTTCTCCTTCCCCATTAAGTTCAATTAGTTCTTGTGCAAAGAGACTAGCACTAATTAGGAGGAGGAAAAATATTGGAATTAGCTTCAATTAAGAAAGTAGCTTTTGGCGCAAAAGAAATTCTAACTGATCATTAGCGCGGGCTAGTTCATCTACTAGTTCTTTATTTCGACGACGCAAGCTAAACACCTCATGTGCAGCTAGAATGGTTGATTTTAAATCATCGTATTGCCAAGGTTTATTGAAGTAGCGGTAAACTTGCCCGCGGTTAATAGCGTCAATTACGGCGTTAATATCCGAATAGCCAGTGATTAGAATCCGCATGGGTTCGGGGTTGACTTTCTGAACTTCCTCAAGAAATTCTATGCCAGTCATATTAGGCATGCGTTGATCGGTCAGGATAATGTTGAGGTCTTTCTCTTTCTTCAGTATCTCTAGGCCTTCGGCTCCAGAGAGTGCAGTAAATAAGGTAAAGTCACGACGGAAATTTGCCTTAAAAGCCTGAAGGTTATTTTCTTCGTCGTCAATGTAAAGTATGCGTACGGAATCGTCCATCTGGGAGTGAAAATTTTTGGTAAAAATAAAGATTTACTGAATAGTATGATGTAATTTGGCTCAAGCTATTTAACAATTAATACGAATGGTAAATTTGGATAAAGATACTGTAAAAAACTTAATATCAGGTATTAAGAGTATTAATAAAAATTATTATGAAGCAGTTTTATACGACTTAAATGACCATTTTGACCTTGAAAAGTTCAAAGCGTTATTAAGTAGCAATAAAAAACATTTAAAAATAGCTAATACCTTAGAAAATCAGCTTGTAGAACTATATGTAACTCGTCACCCAAGTCGCCAAATTAGCAAATCTGACCGAGTTGAGTGGCTTGATGAGTGGAAAAAAAAGAACGATATTTATAGCTATGGAACCTGGGTTTACTATCCCTGGTCAGATATTATCACTCATATTTTGCCCTCAAACGAGTTCATTGAGCTTAGAACGTCGCGCAATAAGTATAAGATAGGAGAAGAAGAGCAAGCCAGCCTCGCAGAAAAGAAGGTGGGCGTTATTGGATTGTCTGTAGGGCAATCGGTGGCTCTTACCATGGCAATTGAAAGAGTTTTTGGGACTTTGCGAATTGCAGATTTTGATCATCTAGATTTAAGTAATTTAAACAGGATTCGCAGTGGCTTGAGCAATATTTCGATACCTAAAACTATTTTGGTTGCGCGGGAGATTGCAGAAATAGACCCCTACTTAAAGATAGAATTGTATAATGATGGTATTACCAAAGAGAATATTGCAGAATTTATTGGAGAGGGTGCGTCTAAATTAGATTTATTGGTTGAGGAATGTGATTCTTTAGACATTAAAATTTTAGCGCGCGCCGAAGCAAGAAGAAAGCAAGTGCCGGTATTAATGGATACCAGTGATAGGGGAATGCTGGATATTGAGCGTTTTGATTTAGAACCAGATCGGCCCCTTATGCACGGCATGGTTAGCGACGATGCGGCGGCAAATACCGATAAATGGTCGGCCAAGCAACGCTTAGCAATGGTAATGGATATGGTAGGGATAGAGAAAATATCACCGCGCTTAAAAGCCTCTCTTTTAGAAGTAGAACAAAGTTTAAAAACTTGGCCACAGCTGGCATCCTCAGTGGCTTTAGGTGGTGCAATTACCACTATTGCAGCACGAAGAATTTTACTGCAAGAGCCAATCGCTTCGGGAAGGCACTACATTGATATTGATGAGATATTAAATCCTCACAGTGCTCAGCTAGTAAACTTACCGAGTGATAATAAGCCACCCGCACTGAGTTTTGAGACTTGTGAGGCAATGATTGAAGATTACAAAAAGTTAAAGCACCAAGATTCTCTGCTTTTAAATCAAGATACCATTCAAGATATAGTAGAACAGGCTTGTTGGGCAACCAGCGGTGGGAATGTACAGCCGTGGAAATGGATTTATAAAAAGGGAATCCTTAGTCTTTTCCATGATCTACATTATTCCTATTCCTTTTTAGATTTTAAAAACCGAGGCAGCCTAATTGGGCTGGGTGCCGCTTTAGAAAACGTGGCCCAAAGAGCTACTTACCATGGTTTAAGGGCGGAGATTGATGTTTTAGTTAATGACTTTGACGACCGCTTAATTGCACAGGTTCAATTTTATCTAGGCGAAGAGCAAGGGCAGGATGAGTTTTCTTCGTTGGGTTCAAATCTTAATTCAAGACTTACTAATAGATTAAAAGCGAGGGAGTTAAAACCGATATCTGTAGAATTAAAAAGTAAAATTTCCCACCATTTAGAGGATAGTGAATTTTCAGTAAAATGGCTTGAGGGAGAAAAGCTTAAAAAAATGGCAGAAATAGTTGGCGCTGTGGAGCGACAGCGTATATTAGACCCTTGGGGACACAACGATTTTATTGCGGAAGCTCGTTGGACTAAAGAAGAAGCAGAAAGCACTCGTAATGGAGTGGATTTGAGAACTTTAGATCTAGACGAATCTGATCTGGTAGGCTTTAAATTAATTAAAGATTCCGCCGCAATAGCACACTTAAGGAATTGGGATAAAGGAAAAGCGTTGATAAAAATGAGGACAGACTCTCTTGAGAACTCATCCGCCTTGGCATTGGTTTACACCGATAGCCATTCCGCGGAGAGCGTTTTAAAAGGGGGACGAATAGTTGAAAGACTATGGGTTTATCTAAACAAAATGGGCTTGGCATATCAGCCAGTTTCTCCTGCAACCTTTATGTTTGCGCGTCTGCGAATGGATGACGCTTCAAGTTCGCCCTTCCTAATAAAGGAATTAGGTAAACTAAGAGGAGAATACCTAGATTTATTAGAATTACCAGAAAGTGTAAACGATCTGTTTTTAGCGAGGCTTTTCTATGCAGATGAGCCGGCGGTAAAATCATTGCGTAAGCCACTGGATAGTGTTTTTAAAATATTGAGCTAAAATTATGGTGCTTAGATTAAGAGCCTTTAAAGCAATTGAAGATCCAGAAAGTTGCGCAAAATTTGTTAAGGGTCACGGAGATATTTTAACCAGTATCGGGGTGAATAAAGTAACTTCTAGTTCGCCTAATTGGGTAGAGAACCCTGGTACTTTCGTGCTAGTGGTAGAAGACCCTGATACTAATGCAGTATTGGGGGGAGCGCGAGTAGATACTTCTTTCGGAAATGGAAGATTACCAATCTCTGACGCTACTGCTTATATGGATCCTAAAGTGGATGAATATATTGCCAAAGAGGCAAAAACTGGTACCGGCGAAATATGTGGTCTGTGGAACAGTAGAAAGGTGGCCGGTATGGGCTTTGGTAGTTTGTTTTTAACTCGGGCTGCAGTAACTATTTCACATGCCGTGGGCGTGAAGTCTCTTTTTGCACTTTGTGCTCCTTATACAGTGGCAACGGCGGAAACTTTTGGCTACGGAATTATCAAAGAACTCGGCAATGATGGCACCTTTTACTATCCTAAACTTGATTTGTTAGCAACCGCAATGTTATTGCCGGATACTTTTAGTATTGTAGGCGCTGCGGCACTTGAAAAAGAAAGAATAATCTCACTAAGAGAAAATCCCCAACAATATTTTGAGGAAGATTCTCGTCGAAGGAAAGTGCCCATTCAGTATGATCTTGGAATAAAAGTTTAGACAATGCGAGGGAGTTTTTATTTTCTATTTCTGATCACTTCTCTATCATTGAACTTAATTGGACAGGAAGGGAAGAAATTTGATTTGTCTTTTTTTCAGACTAGTGAGAAAGTGGCCATAAATGATATTCCCAAACTGGCTTACACCAAAAGTGAAAGTCAGGTTCCTAACTTTCAAGGTGGTCAGCAGGTTTTTGTGCGCTTGCGTATAGATTCTAATATTGTACTGGCAGGAAAAAGTATTTTTTTGAGTTATTCGCTTTTAGATAGCATTGCTGTTTATTACGATGATAATGTTTCTTTTGCCTTACGTCAAAAAACCGGGCAAGCTTTTAGTTTTGAATCGCGACTCAGCGCTCTAACTGACTTTAGTTTTGACCTCACTCCTGCTACAAGAGATTACTACTTTAAAATTGCCAGTCACAAGCCGATTGTATTGCCTTTTGAGATAATCAATAACAAAGACCTACTATACAAGGTTACCAGCTACGATTTTTTCATGGGTATTTATATAGGAATTGTCTTGGTAATGTTCTTATATAATCTGGTAATTTACTTTTTAACGCGCGATAAGAGTTACCTTTTTTATATTCTCTATCTACTCTTTCTAGGCTTAGCACAAGCGGCTCTTTTTGGTTACACTGACCGTTTTATTTTTGCGGATCTTCCCTTTATTAACAGCAAGTTTGCAGTACTCTCCGGAGCATTAGTGGGTATTGCTTCGGTGGCTTTTATTGTTAACTTTTTAAGGCTTAAACAGAAGGCACCCCTCTATTATAAGTTAATGCTTTTAGTAGTCCTTTTGGATTTAATGGGCATCGTACTCCTATTCTCAGGCTTTGAGTCAATTGCTTACAACTGGGTAAATCTAGTAGCTTTAGGTGGATCTTTGCTTGCAATTATTGCCGCGGTAAAGCTGGCCCGTGCGGGTTATAAACCGGCTAATTTCTTCCTTATTGCTTGGAGTATATTTTTAGTAAGCGTCATTGTCTTTGCCTTAAAGGATTTTGAGATTCTGCCTTATAACCCCATCTTCCGTCGTTCTATGCTCTTTGGCTCTAGTATAGAAATTGTCTTGCTTTCTGTCGCTTTAGCAGATAGAATAAACCAATTAAGGAGGGAGAAAGAACATTCTCAAGCCCGATCCTTGGAGATGGCAAAGGAGAATGAGAAAATTATTAAAGAGCAGAATATAGAATTAGAAAGAAGAGTTGATTCTCGTACGATGGAGCTACAGGAAGCGAACGAGGAACTGCAGGTAACATTAGATAACTTGAAAGAAACTCAGTCGCAATTAGTGGACTCCGAAAAAATGGCATCTTTAGGTCAGCTAACGGCGGGTATTGCCCATGAGATTAACAATCCCATAAATTTTATTGCCTCTAATATTAAGCCTTTGAAGTTAGATTTGTCAGAGATCTACCAAATTGTTGCAGCGTTTGAGGCTTTAGATGAAAGTAGTAATAGTGAGGATATTGCAGCGGCTAAAGCTAAGTTACTAGAGTATGATTATGATTTTCTTAAAACGGAAATTGAAAGTTTGGTCAAGGGTATTTCTGATGGGGCAGTAAGAACTTCAGAAATCGTTTTAGGCCTTAGAAATTTCTCTCGTTTAGATGAGGATGTCGTTAAAAAAGCCTCTCCCAACGAGGGTTTAGAAAACACCCTGGTTTTGCTGCGAAATAAGACCAAAGATTTAATTGAAGTGGTGGAAGACTACGATCCGAATATTGGCGATATTGATTGCTTCCCCGGTAAGTTAAACCAAACTTTTATGAATATTCTCAACAACGCGATTTACGCGGTAAGTGAGAAAGAGTTTACAGAAGAAGAAAAGCCTACGGTAACAATTAGAACGGAAAAAGAAAGTGCCGATTGGGTTAACATATACCTCAGCGACAATGGTATTGGAATGGATGATGCTACTAAAAAGAAAATATTTGAGCCCTTTTTCACCACTAAAGATGTGGGTGAGGGTACCGGATTGGGCATGAGCATCGTTTTTAAAATAATTGAAAGACATGGGGGAAAAAGGTCTGTTAATTCGGAGCAAGGAAAAGGCACTGAGTTTAAAATAAGTCTTCCAGTTAATCAACCAAATGAGTTTGCATAAATGACTAACAAGGCACCAAAAGAGAGGATAAGGGTTTTGTATTTGGACGATGAGGATAATAACTTGCGTTCCTTTAAAGCGGCTTTTCGTAGAGATTATCAAGTGTACACCGCAAATAATACTGAAGATGCATTTAGTATCATCAAAACTCAAAATCCTCATGTAATTTTTTCCGATCAAAGAATGCCAGTTACAACTGGGGTGGATTTCTTTAATGCGGTTAGACAGGTATTTCCCGAGCCAGTGCGGATTTTAATAACTGGTTATACGGACGTTAACGATATTATTGAAGCCATTAATAAGGGTAATATCTACCGCTATATTACCAAACCTTGGAATGAAGCGGATATTACCGTAGCCATTGAAAATGCCTATGACTTATACCTTACCCGTAAGGAGCTAGATAATAAGATCGTGGACCTTGAAAAAGCAAATCAAGAGTTAAATCGATTTGTATATAGCGTATCTCACGATTTAAGAGCACCCATAGCAAGTGTTTTAGGCCTTATTAATGTAGCAGACATTGATGTGGGTGATCATCCTGTGGCCCAAGATTTATTTAAGCAGATTGAGCGCTCTACTTTGAAGCTTGACTTGTTGGTCAATAATATTATCGATTATTATAAAAATACCAAAGCATCGGGCAACCTGGAATTAATAAGTGTAGATGAATTAATAGAGGATATCATTAATAATCTCAATTTTGATACCGATAGTGCTGGCTTCGAATTAGAAAAAGTAATTGAACAGAAAGCTACTTTTATCGGCGATTCTTTTAGAATCCGCATTATTTTAAGCCACTTAATTTCTAATGCTGCAAAATTTAAAAAGCCCTCACAGCAGAAGGCTAAAGTTAAATTGCAATTTGAGATTACTGAAACTAAGGTGAAAATTGTAGTTTCGGACGAGGGAATGGGAATTCTTAATGAGCACATGGAACAAATTTTCAAAATGTTCTTTAAGCGCAAAGAAGACGTAGCTGGCTCTGGATTAGGGCTTTATGTTGTTAAAGAGGCTTTATCCAAAATGGGTGGGCAGATAGATGTCAAATCGACTCCTAACGAGGGCTCAGATTTTAGAATTAGTTTTCCGAATCATATTTTAGAGGAAGATGAGTGAATTCATTCTAAATAGCTGCTTGTTAATTGACGATACGACGGTCGATCGATTTATTCATGGCAAATTACTTCTGCATCATAAAATAGCTAGTGCTATTTATGAATGCTCGGGAGGTAAAGAGGGATTGGTTTATTTGGAAGGCTCGCTAATTTCTGGCGATGTGCCCGATTTAATCCTACTGGATTTAATGATGCCAGAAATGGATGGCTTCGAATTTTTACGGCCCTACAATACGCTTGTTGCTAAGTCGCTTAAAAAACCCCTCCTCTTTATGGTTAGTTCTACCGAAGATGAACGCGACATTAATCGCGCCAAGGCTAATGATCATATAATTAAGCTTTTAAGAAAGCCACTGCGGCCAGAATATCTAATTGACTTGATTAGAACTCAGATTTAAAGTGAAATTTGATTTTATCGAATTTCTCCTGAGCCATACTTAAGCTAAAAGATGAGTCGGCTAAAAACACTAAGCGATTAAACTTATCTCTTGCTAGATAACGATATTTGAGTTTGGAGAATTCTTCTAACTGAGAACTATCGGTACTTTCAATCCAACATGCTTTATAAGCAGGGTAGTTTTCATAGCTACACTTGGCTCCATATTCATGCTCTAGGCGGTATTGAATAACTTCGTATTGCAGCGCTCCAACAGTCCCAATAATTTTTCTTTGATTACTTTCTAGCGTAAAAAGCTGCGCCACTCCTTCGTCCATTAATTGATCCACTCCTTTGCTTAACTGCTTGGACTTTAAAGGATCGGCATTGTTCACAAAGCGGAAGTGCTCGGGAGAGAAGCTCGGAATTCCTTTGAATTCTAATTCTTCGCCACTAGTCAAGGTATCTCCTATGCGGAAATTACCAGTATCGTGTAAACCAACGATATCGCCAGGATAAGCAATTTCCACAATGCTTTTTTTGGAAGCCATAAAAGCGGTAGGGCTGCTAAATTTTATGTTTTTGGCAGTGCGATGATGGCGGTAGTTTGTATTCCTTTCAAAAACTCCGGAGACAATTTTCATAAACGCCAATCGATCACGGTGTTTGGGATCCATATTAGCGTGTATTTTAAAAATAAAGCCGCTAAACAGATCTTCATCTGGTTTAACTAGACGACCATCAGCATCTTTTGGTTGCGGTGGTGGGGCAATTTCGACAAAGCAATTTAGTAATTCCTCTACCCCAAAATTATTAAGGGCACTGCCAAAAAACACGGGACTAATTTCGCCGTTCCGATAATTTACTGGATCAAAATCATCGTAAACGCCACTTAATAACTCTACTTCTTCACGTAAGGTTTCAGCGGCTTTGTCGCCCACCAGTTTATTGATTTGAGGATCGTTAACATCCTTAATCGCAATAGCGTCGGCTATTTTAACTTTACTAACCTCAGTGAATAGCTTTAGATTAGACTCCCACATATTATAAACCCCCTGAAAATCTTGTCCCATACCTATTGGCCAGCTCAGGGGACTAATTTTAAGGCCTAGTTTTGACTCAACTTCATCAAGTAGATCGAAGGCATCGCGTCCCTCACGGTCTAATTTATTAATGAAAACTATTATGGGAGTGTTACGCATGCGGCAAACTTCCACCAGTTTTTCCGTTTGTGCCTCCACTCCTTTAGCAACATCAATCACTACAATAACACTATCTACGGCAGTAAGGGTGCGATAAGTGTCTTCAGCGAAATCTTGGTGACCCGGTGTATCGAGGATATTGATTTTCTTACCGCGATATTCAAAGCCCATCACCGATGTAGCGACAGAAATTCCTCTCTGCCTCTCGATCTCCATAAAATCGGAGGTGGCTGTTTTCTTTATTTTGTTGCTTTTTACGGCGCCCGCTTCCTGAATGGCTCCACCGAAAAGTAGTAACTTTTCAGTAAGGGTTGTTTTTCCGGCATCGGGGTGGGAAACAATGCCGAAAGTGCGGCGTCTAGCTATCTCTTCTTTTACTGTACTCATAATTGGCCGACAAAAATAGCTAATTAAGATTTCCCATTAAATGCTTATTTTTGTTTAAGCTTTTATTTGCGATGGCTAAACAATTTGCGGACTGGCAAAGTTTACCCCTATAGAAGTATATTATGAATTCGAGATATTCCATCAAAGACCTTGAGAAGCTCTCAGGTATAAAAGCTCACACTCTAAGGGCATGGGAGCAACGCTATGACCTTATTGTACCGTATCGCACAGAGACCAATATCCGTTATTACGTCGACAATCACTTAAAAAAAATACTCAATATCGCGGTATTGGTAAAAAGTGGTATGCGGGTTAGTAAGGTAGCGGAACTAACTGCAGAAGAGATTCGGTCTGCCGTTATTGATGCGGGACGCTACCAAGGTAACTATGAAAGTCAGATCAATTCTTTTAAGGTTGCCATGATTGATTATGACGAATACTTATTTGAAAGCGTCTTTAATAAGTGTCTTATTCAGTTTGGTACTGATGAAACCTTAACAAAGATATTGGGTGAATTTATAAGGCAAATGGGTCTTCTTTGGCACGCGGGAGCCATAAATGTAGGCAATGAGCACTTTATTAGTAGCTTGGTTAAACAGAAGCTTTTTTCGATAATTGACCAAACGATGCTACCACAGGCAAGTGATAAGTCAAAAAGCTATGTATTATACTTGCCAGCAGATGAGCTTCATGAGTTAGGTTTACTCTATCTATACTACTATTTGAAGAAGACAGGGCACAGAGTTATTTACCTCGGTCAGTCGGTGCCGATGGAATATTTAAAGGAGGTTTCGGAAAAAACAGATATTTACCAGTTCGTGTCAATTTTCACTACTGCTCCTCATCACGATGGGATTGATGGGTATTTTGAGAAAATGGCAGAGTTGTTTGGCGAAAACGACTACCGCTTTCTTTTAACGGGTATCCAGTTTAGTGAATATCCAGCAGAAAAACTCCCTAAACGAGTTGAGCTAGCGGCTAATATTGAGGATCTTAAGTCATTTTTCACTACCTAGAGGAGTAGCGATAAATTCATTTATTGTTTAAACACCGATAAATCAGATGATTATGTTCTTGTTTAACCTTTATATTAATTTCTTAAACAAAATGTTTGTAGGCTACCTAGTTTTTGTTTAAGTTTGTGGAGTTAAAAGTTAAACACAACAAATTACTAGGCATGTCTAATTCTGATTTTAATGCAATGATTACTAATCACCAAGACTTTTTACATCAACTGGCAATGAAGTTGACCAAGAGTCATGAGGATAGTAACGACTTGATGCAAGAAACTTTATTTAAGGCAATTAAGAACAAGGATAAGTTTCAAGAAGGCACCAATATTAAAGGTTGGTTGTATACAATTATGAAGAATACCTTCATAAATGCCTATCGCAAGAAAAAAAATCAGAATACGTTTGTAGATGAGACGGAAAATAAGTACTTTCTCAACATTCGCGAAAGTGAGAAGTCGGTTAACACCGATAGTATAGTTGATCATAAATATATGATGGAGCAAATAAACTCTATCGACAAGACTTACCTTGAAACATTTATGATGTATTATAACGGTTATAAATACGAAGAGATATCAGAAATATTAGGTATACCTTTAGGTACGGTGAAGAGTCGCATATTTTTAGCGCGACGTAAGATGATGGATAAACTTAAAGACTACCGCTAACACAGAAATAAAACATGGCCAAAAGGGCACTAGTAGTAGGAGCGGGTTTTGCCGGCCTTGCTGCGTCAACATCACTAGCGGCGAAGGGTTACCAAGTAACCATTCTAGA
>Ga0105053_10009410_pt1 | contig 12439 bp, 9 predicted proteins | sample BON01_FD_78093 | JGI IMG/M metagenome (GOLD analysis project Ga0105053, IMG submission 78093) | Freshwater microbial communities from Lake Bonney liftoff mats and glacier meltwater in Antarctica - BON-01 | ecosystem: Environmental > Aquatic > Freshwater > Ice > Glacier meltwater | place: Lake...
ACCGTCGATATCGACCGTGTTCTCCAGTAGGTGGAATCGAACCGACCGTCGATATCGACCGTGGCTAACCGACCGGTCGATTAATCGGTGGATTAGTGTCGATGTTTGTATTTGTGTTGGGACCATTTCTCACCACCCGTGGGACCATTCACTTCTTGTTGGATGATTGTCCGGGACCATTATTCACCACTGTTGGGACCATAGGTCATTGGTCCTTTTTTATTTTTTCGCAAATTTGCCGGTCGATATCGACCGTCGACCTATTTTTTTTTCGACGGTCGGTATCGACCGTCGACCGATTTTTTTAGTATGAATCGACCTGGATGGTCGATATTGACCGATTTTTGGAAACTATCAATCGAACCGACCAACAATATCGACCGTAATTCTCCTCAAGTGTAATCAAACAGACCGCCGATATCGACCGTGTTCTCCCGTAGGTGCAGTCGAAGCGACCGTCGATATCGACCGTGACTGACCGACCGGTCGGTTAAAATCAACCGACCGAGGTGGCCTTTACCTTTGCACCTTCAGGTACGACAAATATGTCAAAAGAGACCTATATTTGTGAAAAGAAAGGGAACTCAGGTGTGCGAAAAGGGACCTGCATAAGAGACCTATATGTGTGAAAAGAATCCTACAATATATTTATATATACATGTTCGAAAAGAGGACCACCAACTCATCTACTGAGTTGTTTTTAGGCACGATAAATACGTCAAAAGAGACCTACATGCGTGAAAAGAGATCCACAAAAGAGACCAGGAAGTGTGAAAAGAGGTCTATATGTGTAGAAAGAGGACAACAAACTCGACTTGGTCCATAGATGAGTTGTGGGTGTTGCCCTCCGGTACAACACATAGCAACCTACACGTGTGAAATGCAAAGTCACCCAATTTGTGTGGAAATAGGCCTACAAGAGACTTAGAGAGGAAAAAGACCTAGATCTGTAAAAAAAGACTTTAACACATACCTACTGGCTCTTTGTTGTTGGCAATGTATGAAGAGAGACTACAAAAAAGACCCCTGTACGTGAGAAAGAGACTTAGAATAGAGACCTGAATATGAGAAAAGAGGCCTGTAACACAGACTTACTGGCTCTTTCTCTCTCAATCCAGGGTTTTGTCCACAGTTCAAAGTCTTTTGTGTATTTTTCTATACACATATAGGTCACTTTGCGGGGATTCAAACGTTTCAGAGTGTATATGAGAAAAGAGACATATCAAATAGACCTACTGGCTGTCTCTTTCAGCCCCCAGCTGAGGACTAGCTCTGTCGCGACAAGACGTATGCGAATCGCATGCCATGTACCCCCGATTCCGTCGTCATGCATAGTCGCTTTCGACATAGTACCCCCGATTCCGACGGAACCGCCCGAGTGTTTCCGTCAGAATCGGGGGTACATAACTATGTCGAAAGCGACTATGTATGCAGAATCACCACACAAAAGACCTCTATATACGAGGAAAAAAAATACAGGCCTCTTTCATCATATTCAGGTCTCTATTCTAGGTCTCTTTTGCTTCATAGTCTCCCTTTTTTTGCAGACTTTAAATCTATAAAGCAGATCTACCAGCTTTCTCTCTCGGCCCCCAGTCTGGGAGTCTGGGACTACACAGACAAGAGACGTGTATGGGACTGCAAAGAAAAGAAATCTATATGCGAAGAACAGAGACCTACAAAAGATACCTATATACGAGAGCAGAAGCCTGTGTATGACAAAAATGACTTATACAACAGACCTGCCGACTTTCTCTCACAGAGAGAATGCGAAAAAGTCGCGCGCCACGGACCGACCACGAACGAGATCGGTCCACGAACGACATAGTTTACTTTAAACATAGTTTAGGCTACTTTTTTTAGCAAAATCGAGACGATTGTGCGGGATCGTTTACGAGTTTTGCATGAAGACATTTAACATGATGATATCACTGCTCGTCTTCCAGCGTTGAATCTACCCCAGGGCAAGGTCACTCTTAATATCAATTATCCACGCGCGCAGTTGCGCCTCGGGGACAACATAATGCACGCGTTTCAAATAGTTTTCGTTCTGGTATGGACACCTTTTGAAAAAAATGGAGCACTCGCCAATTGTTCCCGGTGTGTGATGGCTAATCTGTGGCTCCTCAGTTGCCGGAGCATGTTTGTATTTCATCTTCCTGCTCTTGAAAACGATGTGCATTGTCCTCTCAATGTCCAATGAAACCTCGACAAAAAACGAAGCGCTCTTGCACAACTGCGCAGACAAGGACCTCCTGTCCGACCCCCTTACCCCTGCGCATACCACAAAGATGTGTCATGGGTAACATCACACCATAACAACAAGACACACACACCGCATACGGGGCGCCCCTTACAACATACCGGAGGTGAGGGTCACCATGTCGGGAATAATGCCGTCCCAAGCTGCTGGGGCTGCCCTGCCCATTTTCATTTGCCTTGTGATTTGAGCGAACGGGGCACTTGCCATGCCCGGATTGGATTCCTTGTAAAGCACAAAGCGCACGACCCAGGGTAAGCTTTGGTAAACGTCTCTTATCTGCTGCCTTGCCATCTGCATCTGCGTCACCACAAGGCTCTCGTCGTTGTTTTTTTCAAGCATATCGCGCTTGCGCACCACGTTTGACAATACACACATAGCCTCCCACACAATCGCACAAAAGTTTTGTGGTGGTGCCGCTGCAATGTCGATTTGTGCGTTTCCTCCAAACCGGCAGATAGGGCACTTGAATCCACTGGTCATGAACGTATACAAGAGCGGAAGACCCGAGAAACTGTGTCCACAGCCTGTTACGCACAAACACCCGACGTTTTGCATTTGTTCCACCAAAATGGGCAACTTCTTCCAGGCCTCTTTGTCGAGGAGTTTTGTCGCCACAGCAAGGGCATCATTTTCGAGCAATTCTTTCTTGCCTGTCAAAAATATCTTGTCGTCGTGGCTCCAGGGACTAGCCATAGTCAAAACACAATCGTCTTGTGCTGCTGTCGGAGCTGGTGCTGCGCGTACAGACAGCCGTGCGTCTATGCTGTTGTCCAAGCATGGCAAACGGAATGTCATGGCCGGCTCTGGCAACTTGTCAGGACTTTTGACCTGCTCGACACAGAAAAGACAAAAGGTGTGGGATCAGGGGTCGTGGGACACACCCAAAAATACAATGCGTGCAGCTCTCTACATAAAAACGGTTGGTGAACACAAAAAAGGGTGCAAGGCTCGCAGTGCTTTTTACACGTGTTAGCCAGGGCCTATGACGCGGCGCTCAGGTCAAGTCAGGAATTGAGTGTTCTGTGTGGCTGATTCGCACACAACGCATGCTACGCCATGGCAACATTCGAATGTGAAGAACATGCTTGATGCGAGGGGCATGTCGGCAATGCAGGATATCAGGCATACAAAAGAGCGGTTGCCTTTGCCTTTTTGCTATTAACCACCAGCGACACCTGTCCTTTTAAGAGACAGGGCAGCGACACCTGTCCTTTTGAAGAGGCAGGTGTCTCTTAGAAGCCCCAACAGCCAGGATTTTTTGCAATGGAATTGGAGAAATGGCTGCAAAGCGGATTGCTTGGATTGTGTGCAAGGGGGATTGATGAAAAAGTATTCCAAGCTTTGCTGTCCTCGAGACAAGAACAAACGCTCAAGGATTTCCTGGACCACCGTGTGACATCAGCTCAGCTTAGGTCACCACGGAACCTGTTTGTTGCAGCACATACGCATCTTCGCACACTCCATGGGCGTTGCTTGTTTCAAAGTCATCAGAAATCACATCTTTTTATAAAGAATTTTCGGGGGTACACAAAGTCTGCCCAAGATTGCAGGAGCTGCACTCTAGAAACACATGTTAATAAGAAAGCTACTTTAATATTGAATTTATTATGAAAATACAGTAGATTAAAATATCATAACACATAATGGTCTGATCTCACTTATTGAGCGGAGTTTAATGAATTTTTACACCCTGTGGTGTAGCTGAAAACGGAAGTGATCAGTCGTGTTGGACCTTAGCTTCAAAGGGAGGATTTCAGCAGAGAGCGCCGCACGAAGTTGCTCTTCATTGACTTGCAGTATCGCTTGCTGCAACCGGATTGAAATAGGCTCCAAAATGCCGTCGGGGTCGGGAAGTACATTTTTACACCTGACATTGTTGCCCAGTGGCTGGTGTGCTGGGGTGGAAGTGGGCATCGTCTATAGCATACGGAGTGGTGTGATGATACTGCGAACTCTAACTTCTGGGCCACAAAGTCAGCCACAATGAAGAAAATATCGCTGAACAACAATGAGGACGCATGCATGTCTCCGTACGAGAGATCATTAGCAGCCGGTGGTGTGTCTTTTACATTTCTAATACCACTTTCTTTAAACCCCTCTTGCCCGAAAGGGAGTTCCAGAATTGCAAATGTACGTAGATATATATATTCCTATTTATACACACACTCTCACAACTCCTAACTTGGACCCTTCAACTCCCAAATGATGTCTCGAAAGCACTGCGGTTGACACACGTTTCTCGTGTTTGATTGTGTGACATGCACTTACGTCATTGTGAGAGTGGGTGCACGCGAGTGTTTTGCGTTTTTCTCTGTCTCTCTTCGCTTGCGAAGTGCCACACGACAGGAGAGCGGGGTATGGTTGCGGCCAACGCATCGGGCGAAGCCGCGGCGCCAAATCCTGCCGCAGCCCCGCAAGGTCCCGACTCTGTGTAAGCACAAGCGGGAAAGGAAAAAGTGCAAAGACTGCGGCGGCGGCATCTTCTGCGAGCACCAGCGGCGAAGGAGCAAGTGTAAATCATGCAATGGCAGCACTGCCATTGCGCCATTTCCGTTACGTGCACCAGCGAGACAGAAGCAAATGTAAGACCGTGGCGGCAGCAGCAATTGTGTGTACCAGCGGGAGCGGCACCGGTGCAAATGACGTCGCAAGGTCAAGGTCATGACAGCAGAATGTGTCACGGGAAAAGCAGGGGAGAGGGAAAAGGAAGGAGGGCGGCTGGGGGGGTCATCAGAAGACACGTGCCAGGAGCAAGTTGGGGGAAGGGCGGACGGGATGGTATAGATATGTATCAGGGGGGAGAGTGATGTGTTTGCTTCTCTGAGTGGTGGTGGATGGAAAAAAAGCAGAGGGAGGGAGAAGAGGGCAGAGGCAAAGAAGGTTTTGTGCGCCTGCGGCAGAGGAGCCAGCGTGACGACTGTCGAGAAATCAAGAATATGACACTAGCACAGGAAACTTGAAAGTAGAAAAGGGAGCAGAGAAAAGTGGTGGTTCTACAAGAGACAAAACCGCCAAGCGCTAGTTGGGAGCATGGTGGGAGGGGAGGGGCAAGAGGTGGCGAAACAGATCAAGAGAATCTGAGATCCGAGAGGGAATACCTGGGCTGTATACGCGGGGCGTGAACAGCTAAGGCAGAGGACTAGGTAGTCGAAGATAGACGAAGAACGTACATTGAATCGGAAGAGGATGAGATTTATTGCGAAGAGACAATGAAGAGAAAGACTTCTCTTTAAGAGAAAGGGTTCTAGGATATGTCACGGTAGTCAATGGATGCCTACATTTCCGTGTCTCCCTCGAGGAAATGGCATAGGCGTAGCACCTGAAATATCAAAAGGATAGCAAAACACAAATGTTGGTCCACAAAAATAAACAAAGAAAGAGATTAGGCGTGGGGGCCCGCAAAATCACGCACACGACGTTGCATTTCAGGATGGTCCTCAAGAAATGGAGAATCGCCGAGACCAGTGCCGCGAGAGGAGAGGAACGCGTGAAAGAATTTGGCGCGGTTGTCGACGTTTTGATCACAGCGAGCGGAGAGAACTTCAAGGCGAGTGAACTTGTGCATTTTAGCAGCGGTGTACAAGCGGCAGCAATTTCGCGGTGGAGGTCATTGTCAACAAGATCGTCGTTCAAAGAGCGGTTGATCGCGAGCATAGCAGGGTCTGGGGTGTCACTGTCATCATCATGGGCATCTGTGACAGCAAGGTGAACACAATTACCAGGTTCGTGCGTGCAGTTATCTTCAGAGAAGGGAGCATTGCAAAAAAAGTAGGTGCCATTCTTTAAAATAGAGCAATGCAGAGGACAGTTGCCGCAGCCTTTTGCTCGAATGCCTTGGGTAGCAAGATAGGTCGCGAGTACGCCTTGTATAGTCGTTCTGCGAGTAGGTTTGAAGTCCGGGTCAGAGTCCATGATGTTGACAGCAACTTGTGCCTTTTTAAAGGCAGTGAGGAGATGATCGGGTTGTCCATCAATTTTCTCCCACGAGGTGGGTTTGAGTTGGATCATAGCGAGTTGCGCGTCGCGCCGGGCCAAGTTATCTTTACTCGCGTATTTAATGCCCATCACAAGACACATGGCCGTGAGGGTGCGGATACTATGGGGTGGCTTTGGTTAGTGGGATCGATTAAATTATAGGTCTCTTTTGCAAAAGAGACCTATAAAAGAGACGATATTGTGCAAAAAAGACCTATAATTTTATCGATCCTACTGACCGTAGCCACCCCATAAGGTCCTCACTTGAAATCTGCTCAAGCAGGAGATTAATGTCTGTCTCCAGAGTCTTGTAGTGCGATCCGTCAAACTGCTGAAGAAGATGGAGAAGCTCCATTGTCTTGTTACAGACTCCCCACCGTTGAATACGGTGGGTTTGAGGTCGTCTGACGTGGATACGGCAGAAGAACGAGGGCGCATTCCAGGGAAAACCTGGGTTGTATACGCGGGGCGTGAACAGCTAAGGCAGAGGACTAGATAGTCGAAGATAGACGAAGAACGTGCATTGAATTGGAAGAGGATGAAATTTATTGCGAAGAGACAATGAAGAGAAAGACTTCTCTTTAAGAGCAAGGGTTCTAAGATATGTCACGATAATCAATGGATACCTAACGTTCCGTCCGAGCCTAGAACACATGATATCAAGATGATGTTGACAAAGCACACACTCAAGGGCGGATATGGTGTCGTTGCAGCAGACACGCAACAAAATCTCAAGGGTAGAAGTGTTTTGGCATGTTGATGGTAGCTGCAGGTTTTGACCATCGCAGAATTTCAAACAAACCGCCCAGAATTTCTGCAAGCACACTTTCCGACGTATTTTGTTGTCACAACAAATTTCGGACTTGAACTTGTTTCAATTTATTGCGGACAACCCTGAGCTTCAATCATCACGCAGGTGGTAGCACAGGAAAAGTTTGTGCCGACGTTGAAACATGACACTGGCATCTCTGAGCAAGCGACTTGGAAGATCCAGGCTACATAAGACGTTGCAAGAATCTTGACACAACTTGAAAGAGAGTTTCGAGTCGAATCATTGAATTGTCACATGAAATATTTTGAAAGAGATCTCAAAAACAGTTGTCACTTGGAAATATGTTTAAACATCAAAACAATCAAATATCACGAGTTTTAGCGTTTTCAAGTTCACATTGAAGGTGCAGACAACAGGAATGATAAAAAAATCGAACTCTGGCCGTCCACAAACCCAGGATTGAAGACACTGCACTTTGGCTGTCCACAAACCCCTCCGAGTCGATTGTACACATTTTAGTATTTGCAAGTAGTCAATACCCCAAGCTTTACTGAATCTCAAATTACTCAATGCAAATTTATCAGTCTACAGTGACTATATTGATTTCATTTGCTGTTATTACTAGAAACAGTAGTTTAGAACCCTTGCTTGAGGTTCTATTAGCTCAAATCCTTATGAATTTGAGTTCTCGTTTTGTCACAGAGTGGCCGGAATAAAAGCAGGATTTTGCGGAAATTTGATTGATGTTGCTTTTACTATTATCATCTTCTTACGTGCCACGCTCTAATCAACAGAGCTATAATGACGGATGAGTCATTAAAGATCCTTCAGAACACTTTTAGATCCTTCAGGCTGGCCCCGGCTGCCAGTGATGTGGAATTACAATTTCAAATGCGTTTACAATATTGAAACTATCATTGTCATTGTTGTACTCGCTTGGATACACTAAGCTTACTACATGTGCGCCACCGTAGTTGAACACGATTTGTCTAATATTTTTTCTTGGGCAGCAAGCATACATTTCATCTTCCCACGGTCAGCAAATTTTAGACTATAGCCAGGTTGTTATGGGTAAAGAAAAATGATTTAAACTTAGGACACCCACGCTCTGCAATTTTGACTGTCACCTGACATCACCTTGTTGCATTTTTCCATAATTTTCTTGTCAAATCATTATCAGTTTACCAAAAAGCTTGCAGGTAAAGTGGTTGCAATGTTATGGCAATGGTATTATCAGACATTCAATTTATTATGGCCCTCAGGCTGATGATAAAAGTCACTCCCACATAAATGATCGCTGACTCGTTATCAAAGGCAACTTGCCAGTGTTGTCACAACTAATCCAAGTTTTTGTCATAACCAATGAAGAAAACACCTTCTCAGAATCTTTGGCCCCGAATTAATTCGAATTAATTCATTTATCAAAACTGCGCGAAGCGCGGTTTCAAAAGACCGCGCGGAGCCTTTTTTTTTTTGCGGCGCCAGCCGCCAAATTCTGAAAACGTGATTTCAGTAGCGCGTCGGTAAGAGCGCTTCCTTGTTTTTTTGGCAATGTTTTTGGTTGCTCTACTCCCCCCAACAAGAACTAACTCGCTTCTTGTCAATGGTGTTGTCACAGCGTCGAGCCACGCGCTCTGACGTGTCCTTTCAAACAAAATAATCTGAGGACTTGGTCACGTCAAAATCTGTAGGCTTCAGGTGAGGCATTGCCCCTGCTGTGAGTTATTTCTTATAGACTATTTTGGAATAGAAATGGTGTTGTGCGATTTGTATCTCAAGAGGTTTGATTTGACAAAGGGTTTTTATTTGAAACTTTCTCAATTACTGTTTGGTACAAATTGTATCGTTGTGATCACTCAGTATTGGAGTTGGAATCATGTTCACCACCATTGAATTGGTAGACAGAATAAAAACCTTCAAATCAAATGCATCCCAATTTAAGAAAAAATTGTACGAAAAAAATGCGTCGCAGGCCAGATTTATTATGAAACAAAATGCGCCGCAGGCAAGACCTATCAAATGAAATGCGCCGCAGGCAAGATTGTATGACTGAGTCCTAATGGGTACTCTGTCCTATTGATAGTTTGTAATTTGTATTTCACACATCACAGCTCAGAATCTTCGCCTTTTTATTAATGAATTAATGAACTCATTGATGAATTAATTAATTCATTAATGAATTCATGAATTAATGATTGATCAATTAACCTTTGGCAGGCCTATAGTACGTTTGTTTTCCCCACTGGTCACAACGAATCCAACTAAACCGTGATTTCACTTGAAGACAATTTAGGCAGAAATTTTTGTGCTATTGTAAGCAATTGACTTATGTACCGGCAAATACAAGCTTCGGCGATGAAATCCACACAAATACGTCTTTTCAAATCCATGGCGCAGATCAAAATTGTGTTGCCTCTTTCAACCCTTTGAAAATGATCTGTATGGAATTAACCACTCGGTGAGGTCATCATCTAGGCAACCGCCAAATGTGTACCAATCAAAATCACTTTGACACTTCTTTGTATACGTATGGTGTGTCTGTGTCACGATGTGCGCGCGCGTGTGAGTGTGTGGGTGTCACTTTTTGGGTGCCGATTGTGTGTGTGTGTGCGTCCATGCGTGCTAGTTTTAGTAATATACTGTGTTCGTGTAAGTGGATGTGTTTGTCTGTCTCGAAGCTTGTGTCTCAGTCTGCGAGTTTGTGCCACGCGGCTAGTTTGTGTATTTTGGAAAGGTGGTGTTTGTTTTGTATGCGTGTGTGTGCGTGCGTGCACAACTATCTGGATGTGCTTTTGTGTTCATGTTGATGTTTGTGAATGTTTGTTGTTTTGTTCCTTTTCAACAGAGCCATTGCGGAAACTGCAAGGTTTATACTTGCTGATTATTCTGAAGGTTTTCGAGCGTCCCACTAGAAACTCAGGGTTCTTACCGTCTGTCGACCGTCTTTGTTTCCGAAAATATCGGATCAAAAGGGATGTCCGACGTGGGTGCACGAAAAATCAAAAGCTCCGTGCAGGAAAAATCAAAAGCTCCGTGCAGGAATAATCCAAAGCTCTGTGCAGGAATAATCAAAAGCTCCGTGCAGGAAAAATCAAAAGCTTCGTACAGGAAAAATAAAAATCTCCGTGCAGGAAAAATCAAAAGATCCGTGCAGGAAAAATCAAAAGCTCCAAAGTCAGGCTCCCAGTTTTGAGATTAAGTCAAAAAAAGAAAACAAGTTTCCAACATTTAGCTTGTCGAGATCGAACAATTTGTAGGCATCATTTGAGAATTCCTTGCCAAACTCAAGATGATTGACGGATGGTAACATCCCTTAGGACCACACACACTTTTTTCGTGTGTGTCAAATGTCAGTGCGTCAATTATTGTGGTTTGTTGGGCGCGGGGTTTATTGCGTCCCCTTCCTAACACACAAAATAAGACGAATTTAGCCCACGGAGGGAGCCAAAAAAAGTATGCCCCCATGCTTGGACTTCAACCAGCCTGAGTTGATTTTCAAAAACATCCCCATCCCAGGGGGGTTTTAGGAGGTTGGATTATTTGGGGGGTTGGAAATTTGGCGATCTGACAAATTCAAATTTTGTCAGATCGCCATATTCCTGCCACTTTCTGAAGTCGAGACATGCGTAGCCCGTCAAAGCATACTCACACGCACACAACACACACGCACATATTCACACGCACACACGCGCGGGGAGGGGAGAGGCAGCACAGCCATCGCACGAGAGACTTTTGAATAGTTGTTGAATGAGAACACTTACTTAAACTTTCTAACAGTTGATCAATGAAAACACTTATGCAGCATGGTAACATGTCTGTGCATTATAGACAGGCACATTACCAATTTATCGGGAAAAATTGCCAACATCACTGGTGCTTATTCACCTTGTCGAATTCACCCCTTTATAGCAAACTTTCCAAGAAGCAAGGGTCACCTGAGGGATCGATCCTGTTAGTCTACAAGTCCACCAAGATGCGGCCAAAGGCGTCAGGCCAGATTGAATTGGCCAAAAAGGCGAAGGTAAGGTGATCTTGTGTAACTCAGTTGTGTTGTCTGTGTAGTTGGCTTTTTTTCCCACAGATGAGGTTGTATTTGCCACCCACCACACGATATTATTCCTTGTTATTACTGTTGTCGTTGAATTGTTCTGACTTTGATTTTTTTTTTTGAATCCCTTTATGTCGAGTTCAGGACTTGAAGAGCGCAATAAACTCTGAGATGAATGGAATTTTGTGGTCCGAGTCTGGATTCGATCCCGGTACCACTGTCCCAGTCGGAAATCGTAGATGCTTGAACCAATCTGACGTAGTGGTATTGATATCGAGATGTAAGTGGGCGTCTCTGGTTCACGTCGATTCGATTTCACACGCGTGCCAGGCGTATCTCGCTAGTCCCTATTAGATTGAGGAACCAGAACTCTAGATTTGGGTGCGCTTACTGTCACAGTTCTTGGAATTCTTTTGGATTGACGTCCAAGTCGGGAGTTCTGACGCCAAGAAAGAAAGGGGACGGGGAGACCAAGAAGGGGAGATGACATGACGAATATGTGGCCCGATCCCCAAGGGTGCGATCGACGTGGTCGTCAGCAACAGACGACGCGTCAGCAACAGAACGGCGTCGACGCGTCAGCAACAGAACGGTCGTCAGCAACAGAACGGCGAAGCTCTGGGCCTCAGATGTTGCCTCGGATGTTGACTCGCACTAAGTGACAGTAGACTTGCGGAAGAGGCGATCAGAAAAGTCGTACCCGACAAACGAATTCCAACGACGATTCTGCCAGACTCTTAAAATAGATTCGAATTTCTCAGACGAGATTCTGAGAGAACTGTTGGAATTACACCCACACACCAATTGAAAACGTACATCACTCAAAAAACAATATATAAGACTAAGATTTAATATACTTCGAGTGTGCAAATGCTTGCATTTCTTTCACCTTCCCTCCCTTACAGCTGTAAAATACTACGTTTGTAGAAAACTCTGCAAATCTCCTTGATAGTTGACTATGGGGTGGCTACAATTAGTAGGCTCCTCAAAATTATAGGTCTCTGTTGCAAAAGAGCCCTATAAAAGAGACGATATTCTGCAAAAGAGACCTACACTTTTAAGGAGCCTACTAATCGTAGCCACCCCATAACTATAAAGTGCATTCCTCCAACAACTGGTTAGTAGGATCGATTAAATTGTAGGTCTCTTTTGCAAAAGAGCCCTACAAAAGAGACAATATTCTGCAAAAGAGACCTATAAAGTGCATTCCTCCAACAAGTTGTGGGTTCTGCCCAAAAGAAAGCAAAAAGGTATGGGGCATAGGGAGTGGCTACGGTCAGTAGGATCGATTAAATTATAGGTCTCTTTTGCAGAATATTGTCTCTTTTGTAGGGCTCTTTTGCAAAAGAGACCTATAATTTAATCGATCCTACTAACCAAA
>Ga0105053_10009411_pt1 | contig 12439 bp, 10 predicted proteins | sample BON01_FD_78093 | JGI IMG/M metagenome (GOLD analysis project Ga0105053, IMG submission 78093) | Freshwater microbial communities from Lake Bonney liftoff mats and glacier meltwater in Antarctica - BON-01 | ecosystem: Environmental > Aquatic > Freshwater > Ice > Glacier meltwater | place: Lake...
AAATAGCTGGGACGCACGAATATGTACTCAAACCCCAACGATTTTATGAGCCGCTCTATCTGGTTGTGCGGAATGACCTTACTCTTTTCGGCACCTTGTACGGATAGAAACACAACCTTTCTAATGCCGCAATTCCACGCTGAACTTAATAGCGGATGAAAGTATTCTTCAACCTTTGAAATGTGCGGAGGTCGTAAAAGGAACAACACATCAATTCCCGTAAAAGCCGAGTTGAAACTTTGTGGTTCTTTAAAGTCGAACCATCGGTAGTTCAATCCGGGATAATTGGTGAAATACGATTGCGCCTGTTGCGTATTACGAACAGCCACAATAGTAGAAGATACAAGTCCCAGTTCGCAGAGGTTATGAATGACCTCGCGTCCTATATTTCCAGTGGCGCCAGTAACTAAAACATGTGTCATTGATTGAACGGTGTGTGTTGTGTTTTATTTTATCCACTTTTGAAGTATACCTAGATACAATTAGCCTTCTCCAAACTTTCTGTGCTCGTGTCTGGTCATTTTTTCAAGAAGTTCGAGAGCCGAGATATAACTTGCCAGATTTCCATTGGACGAACTGTACTTTCCGTCTTCAACGTATGGCACCAACGTATCGTTTTGGACCAATAGGTGGGCATAGTCTTTCAGCAACTGTTCGCCACCTTCAATCAAAGTAACTATTTCCGCCTAAGCAAGGTAATAGCCAGCCTTCGTTTATTCGTAGCCCCGAGCAGAATCGAACTGCTATCAAAAGTTTAGGAAACTTCTATTCTATCCATTGAACTACGGGGCCGCATGTTTTGCCAAAGCAATATGCGTGGCAAATATAGGATTACATGAACCCAAGTTCGACAATGAATGGCTGGTAGAAGATCAGTCTTTCACGACTCTATGGACCTCAATTCCATTCGCTCCTTCCAATCTGAGAATATAGATTCCCTTGGCAAGTGCGGACATGGAAACGATTGTCTGCCCCGTTCTTAAACCAATATTTTCAGTTTGAATCAATTGGCCGTTGGCAGCAAACAACATCAGCTGTTGGAAACCATGGTCTATTGGCAGATTTAAGAAAAGGTCGTCAGAAGTAGGATTTGGCCAAATCTTTAACACTGAGTTTACCCTATCAGAAATTCCCACCAAAGTCACTTCGTAAGGGTCTGACTCAGTAATGCAGCCATTCTGGTCTGTTACTTCCACGGAGTAGTTTCCGGCTCCTTGAAGTGCCACTTCAGATTCAGTTGCTCCTGACAATGGCTCACCATTCAAATACCACTGGTAGTTTACTCCTGTTATACTTGAAGTAAGAGTGCCCCCATTATCAATAATTGAAGGTTGCGTCACAGCGTATAATGAGGTATTGAAGGAAATCGACTGCGCCTCGCAACCGAATTCATTGTACACGGAAACTTGATGTGTTCCAGTTGAATTTATGTCTGCCACAGCGGTGTTATCTCCATTGCTCCACAAATAACTGTTGTAGCCGAAAGGTGCTGCAAGCCGAATGCTTTCATTTGGGCAGAAGGTTAAATCTCCGCCAGCAAACTGGCCAAGAACTGAACGCCCAGCACCTGACCTGATGGCTGCATTGAGTTGTGCCCCAACTGATTGCGACACCATTACGGTTGGGATGGTAACAGCTGGCCCGTTCACTCCTGCGCCCATGTCCATTGTGGCATTTCCAGCCTCATTATTCACGATAATTACACCTACGGCACCAGCGTTCTGCGCGTTTAGCGCTTTGATGCCGAATTCGCACGTACCCCGATAAATCACTGCAATTTTTCCTGCAATGCTTTGAGCGTTTGATGCCGCTGTGCATAGAAGGCTATCTGTTGCTCCACTTCGGGCAATAACCATGTCGGCCTCCACGCTCCATGCGTTGAACGGAATAAATCCCCAGCCTGCAGAGGGCGCCTGATACGCATGAAATCCTTCTACGCTAGCAGGGGCAAGCATTACAAAACCTAGTTGGTTCTGAGAAATAACCGATGGAACTGCAGGGTTAGGATTTACCGTTACATCAATGGTTTGCTGAGACGTGCATCCGTTGAGGCTAGCCAAAACGGTGTAGGTGGTATTGGCTGATGGTGAGGCAGTAACCGTGGCACTAGAAGTCCCTGAAAGACCTGTCGCAGGACTCCAAGCATAGCTCGATGCGTTTCCAGAAGCAACCACAGATGTACTTTCACCATTACAGATACTCGCTACGGTTTGGTTCAACTGCAAATTTGGCGAAGCATTCACTGTGATGTACGATGATTGTGTCATCTGATTGCTTCCCAATGTGTTTGAAACCGTCAGCGTTACAGGATACGTTCCGGGTGCATTGTAAACAATGCTTGGAGAAGGTTGCGTGCTAGAATTGGGAGTTCCGCCAGGAAAAGACCACACAAACCCCGTAGGAAGATTGTCGCTCTCGTCTGTAAATTGAATACTACTTCCAGAACAAACTGCTGTTGCCGAGGCAGAAAAATCGGCAATTGGTGGTTCGGGCTGGAAGAAACAGTTTCCCGAAAGTTGAATATTATCAACGTAGATATTATTTCCATAATCGTTGTAAATCTCAAACTTGAGCCTCACGTTGCTTTCGCCATCAAAATTGCTGAGGTCAATTGTAAAACAGCCAGAACCCAAATCGCCACCAAAACACCAATCAACACCATTGGTTGGTACAAAATTTTGATTGAGAATACCATTAGTGGCAAATGTTCCTGTGCCCGTTTCGGCTACTGCAAAAGCGCGAAACGGATAAGTGCTGCCGCCATCGGTGGACACTTTTATAATCAGCGAATCGCTGTAATCCTGCGAATACCTGCGGTGAGCGTGCTGAAAATCGAGTTGAATGTTATTATGTCCAGAGAAATCGAGCACGGGCGAAATAAGACCGTCACGCTGACCTGTAGCATTGTAATTGAACAAATTGATTCCAGCGGCTTTAGATCCTGAAACAGAACCTGCAACCGTGGTCACAGCCCAAGTTGCTGCATTGTCAGGGTTTTCAAGTAGCCAACCAATCTGTGCAAATGTGCCGTTCTCAAAATCCTGTTCGTAGAAAATGTCAGTTCCATTTGTGCTTACTTCCACAAAGTTGCTGAGGGTTTCTGCATCGTTTCCGAAAGCGTTAGTCAGGGTTAGAGTTACGTTATAAGTTCCCAGCGAAGGATAATTGATGATTGGATTTTGTGCCGTTGATGTAGCAGGATTTCCTCCAGGAAAACTCCACTGATAGGTGGTTGGCAAGCCACCAATGGAACTACCGAAAAACTGAACACTTCCTCCCGGACATTTCACCGTATTTGTAGCGTTGATAACAGCAATTGGAGGTGCGTTTATTGTTGTTTGAGCACAAAGAACCGCCTGATAGGCGTTTATTCTTCCAGAACCTAGTTGCCCAATAAAGCTTCCGTTTACAGAATTGATGTTGTCTGCAGTGGAAAGAACACAGTTCTGAATCTGGGTCTGAGTCATTTGTGGGTTAACCGATTTAACCAGTCCACACAACCCAGCAACCATTGGAGATGCCATGGATGTGCCTTGAAGATCGGCATAACTTGGGGTATAATTTCCTGTGAAATAGGTGCTTCGGATGGCGCTTCCTGGCGCTGAAATATCAACCCAAGTTCCGTAATTAGAAAACCCGCTCTTCGCGTCATTGGTGGTGGTACTTGCCACACTAATCACATTATTATATCCCGCAGGATAAAAGATGGTAGTTACGTTGTCATTGCCAGCCGCAGCCACATTCACGCATCCCGCACTGTAGGCATTGTTGATGATGTTCTGCCCCGTTTGGCTGAAGCCCGAACCACCCCACGACATGTTAATCACATCCGCATCATTCTGATAAGCCCAAACAACTCCAGCATACGCATCACTAATAAATTGACTTGAGTTGGAACTCTTTACCGGGATAATTTTCACATTGAATCCAATACTCGCAATACCCAAACCATTGTTGGTTGCTGCAGAAACAATTCCAGCCACGTGCGTTCCATGGCTCATTCCTGTTTCATTTGGCATGGCATCGGCATCATTGTCGGCCACATCATAACCAGGTAGAAGATTTGGAATAAGGTCAGGGTGCGTTGTCAAAACAGCATCATCGACTACCGCCACTTTCACTTGCGTATTACCTGTGGTGATATCCCACGCCAGTTGTGCCTGAATGCGGTGCAATCCCCATTGGTCGTTGGTGCCAGAAGCAGGGCCAAGATCATTAGGCGTAAGCGTTGGCCGCATTATAGGAACACGCTCTGCGTAATTGACCACCGATAATTTCTCGAGTTCTCTTGCAAATTCCAACTCTCTTCCTTCGGCAGAAAAGAACAACTGATACACTTCGCTAATAGCAGGGTCAATGGCAAAATGAAACGGTTTGCGAACCCTCGTTAAACCGTATTCATTCGTCAGTTCTTTTCCCAAAAGCACTGCAATCGGGTCAAGTTCAACCTTATCTACAGCATGAGAAAGTGTTTTGGTTGATGTTGGGTTGATTTGAACCCAAAGCTGGCCATCGTAAAAATCTGAGTTTAGATTTTGTGCTGAGGCGTATTGAAAAAGAAAATTAAATAACAGAAAAGATAAAAAGCGAGAGAAAAGTCTGACGTTCATAGTGGAATGGTAATGAGTTAGATTGCGAAAGAAACCACAAGAATGCTTGATTGTTTGTTCTCTGCACGTCAAAATCATCAATCACGGCCAAATAAATTCTTACAGGAGCACTAAGAATTATTTATGATGAGGACTCAGCTCACAGAAGAACCGTTTGCCACCACCTGATCTGGCAACACAAAACTGAGCGTTCCGTCAGGACTTTCGGCCATTAAAATCATGCCTTGGCTTTCAATTCCTTTAATTTCGCGAGGCGCGAGATTTGCTAATAAACAAACCTGTTTTCCAATAATTTCTTCTGGCGAATAGAACTCCGCAATGCCAGAAACCACCGTGCGTTGGTCCATTCCTGTATCCACTTTCAACTTCAGAAGTTTCTTGGTTTTAGCAACCTTTTCAGCTTCAATTATGGTGGCAATTCGGATGTCAAGCTTTTGGAAATCCTCAAACGTAGTTTCTTCCTTGGCGGGTTCTAGCGTGAAAGTTTGAGCAGCGGCAGCAGCTTCCTTCAGTTTGTTCACTTGCTTTTCCACGTCCTCATCTTCAAACTTTGTGAAAAGGAGTTCTGCCACATTTAATTGATGTCCTACCGAAATGGTGCTTTCCGCATTCCAATTCGCACCTTCAACATTCAGAATATGTGCCAGTTTTTCTGAAGTGTTCGGGAGGAATGGAGCAATTACATTCTTCAAATGTTCGGCAATGACGAGCGAAGTTGAAATGACTTTCTGCGCAGCCGCTTCATCCGTTTTGATGGTCTTCCACGGTTCATTATCAGCCAAATACTTGTTGCCAATTCGTGCCACATTCATAGCATCTGCCAACGCCTGACGGAAATTGAACTTATCAAGGTTTGAAGCCACCTTTTCATAGTGCGATTTTACTTCATCCAAGACGTCTTGATCGAAATCTCCAGTAGGAACTTTCCCATCAAAATATTTGTGTGTAAGAACCACGGCACGATTCACGAAGTTGCCCAAAATGGCAACTAGCTCGTTATTGTTCCGTGCTTGAAAGTCTTTCCAAGTAAACTCGCTGTCTTTGTTTTCGGGCAAGATGGAAGTAAGACAATATCGCAGCGCGTCAATCCTGTCTGGATATTCTTCTAAATACTCATGAAGCCAAACAGCCCAATTCCTTGAGGTAGAAAGTTTCTGTCCTTCTAAGTTCAAGAATTCGTTGGCTGGAACATTCTCAGGAAGAATGTATTGGCCATGCGCTTTCAGGAGAATTGGGAAGATGATGCAATGAAAATCGATGTTGTCTTTTCCGATAACGTGAATCAAACGGGTTTCTTCATCTTTCCAGTATGTTTCCCAATTCTTGCCATTATCCAAAGCCCATTGCTTGGTGGCAGAGATGTAACCGATGGGTGCATCCAACCACACGTAAAGCACTTTTCCGTCTGCGCCCTCAACAGGAACAGGCACGCCCCAATCAAGATCGCGGGTCATAGCGCGAGGGTGCAAACCACCATCAATCCACGAATTGCACTGACCCACCACATGGTTTTTCCAATCCTTCGGATTGTGATGCGGCTTGCCGTCAAGCGTTCCCTCGTTTATCCATTCTTTCAACCATTTTTCGTGGTCTTGCATTGGCAGATACCAATGCTTTGTGGCTTTCATAATGGGAGCATTTCCACTCAACGTTGACTTCGGATTAATGAGGTCAGTCGGGCTCAAGGCACTTCCACATTTCTCACACTGATCGCCATAAGCACTATCATTATTGCACTTCGGGCATGTGCCAGTGATATAGCGGTCAGCGAGAAACTGCTGCGCTTCTTCATCAAAATATTGTTCGCTTTCCTGAACAGTAAAAGCGTCTTTCTCAAGCAACTCCAAAAAATAATCAGAAGCTGTTTCCTTATGCAGTTCTGAAGAAGTTCGATGATAGATGTCGAAATCAATTCCGAAATCTGCGAACGATTTACGACACATTGCATCGTAGCGATCCACAATCTCTTGAGGCGAAACGCCCTCTTTTTTTGCACGAAGCGTAATGGCTGCTCCATGCTCATCCGAACCACAAACGAACAGCACATCTTCCTGCTTTAGCCGCATGTACCGAACGTAAATGTCGGATGGCAAATACGCGCCCGCCAAGTGTCCCAAATGGATGGGGCCGTTAGCATAAGGAAGCGCTGCTGTAATAAGATGTCGTTTGTATGCGGTCAAAGTTTCTTGATTTGAGCCGCGAAGATAACGTGCTTTTTATTCTTGGTTTGAGATTACTCGTCCAGCGGAGTAAGCTCAAATTGAAACAGATCTGCCACAGGTATTTTCATAGCACGGGCAATATGAAATATGGTTGATACTGTTGGATTTAGAAGATCTCTTTCAATCCTAATTTACTTGGGAAGAAGTAGTATAGTATTTGGATATGTCCATATTTGTCCAATATGGACATGAGCCTTACCTTTGAGACATATTTCAAAAGAACCAAGCCATGAATGTCAGTTTCACAGAAAAGCAAGAGAAATACATAGCCACCCAGATAAAGTCTGGCGATTTTCAGAACGCCAGTGAAGTTGTGCGCGATGCACTGAGGTTGCATGAAACGCTACGAAACCGCATAATCGATGATCTGAGGATGGAGATTGAAAAGGGGTGGTCTGGCCCAACAAGCAAGCGCACCGTAAAGGACATCATTCAGGCTAAGACTCGTGAGTCTGGTTCATCTCATGTCAAATAGAATAAGCCATTTTGAGCTTGCACTTCCTGCCGATGAAGACTTGGAAGACATATTCAACTATACCGATGAGGAATATGGATTGGATCAGGCCGTCAAGTACCTGAACGAACTGGAACATGTCTTTGAGCAGTTGGTTGAAAACCCTGAACTCGGTAGAGAAAGGAATGAGATCAAGAAAGACCTGCGGAGTTTTCCCAAAGGAGCACACGTGGTGTTCTATCGTATCCTTACAAAACACATACGGATTGTACGGATTTTGCACGGAAGCCGCGATTTGCCAAAGCACTTCTAACGGTTTCGATGGATTAGAATTTGTCATATTCGTAGCCGATTTATAATTATCTCCTTTCAGTCGATGATATCGCTTTGCTAAGTTCGTAGCCACAAATGAAAATTCCCCCATTCCTCAAACCAGGTAGCACCATTGGCATTGTTGCCACAGCACGTAAACTCACGTGGGACGAAGTAGAACCAATTATTGGTGTTTTGACTGATGCAGGTTTCACTGTTCGCACTGGGCAGCGAATGTTTGGCGCTGAAAACCAGTTTTCGGGAAGCGATGAAGACCGCGCAGCCGATATGCAACGCATGTTAGATGATGAGACCGTAAATGCCATACTATGCGCTCGCGGAGGTTATGGCACCGTTCGTATAATTGACAAACTCGACTTTACGGAATTTCAAAAGCATCCGAAATGGCTGTGTGGTTTTAGCGATATAACGGTGCTGCACGCTCATATCAATCAGAATTATGGTGTTGCCACGCTACATAGTTCTATGCCATTGAGCATGAAAGATCTGCCAGAAGATCATGTACAGATCACCACGCTCATCAATTCACTGAAAGGCGAGCTTCCGAATTACGAATTCGCCTCACATCAGCTCAATAAAAAAGGCGAAATGGAAGGCGAAGTGGCAGGAGGGAACCTTTCGGTGTTGTGTTCCATTCTTGGCTCAAAATCTGACATAAATACAGATGGAAAAATTCTGTTTCTGGAAGATTTGGATGAATACCTCTACCACATCGACCGCATGATGATGAACTTGAAACGTAACGGAAAATTGGCCAAACTGAAAGGTCTGATTGTTGGTGGAATGAGCGATATGAATGATAACGCCATTCCGTTCGGAAAAACGGCAGAAGAGATAATTCGCGAAGCAGTGGAAGAATACGATTACCCTGTTTGTTTCAACTTCCCCGCAGGGCATATTGATGATAATCGTGCACTTATTCTAGGCAAAAAAGCCGCTGTCAGCCTAAGGCTGAACAGCGGCTCGCAGTTCCAATACGTATCGTAATTATCGTTCTACTTTTTCGAATCCTGCTGGAATCTTGAAAAGTGAATCATCCAATTTTTTCTTCTCCAATTTGTCTACTTGAAGGAAGCCTTTCTTTTCTCTCAAAAGCGTGTTTTCCTGAGCCATCATCGGCAGCTTGTTTCCAACATTTGGGATACTCATGTAATAGGTTGAGAAGTTGTCTTTTCGCTTAAGAATATCCAACAGCTTAGGGAAGAAGCCATAGCTGGCATCATCAGAAACCCAGTACATTACTTCGCGGTCGGCAGTCTTATTCTTCACCCTAATTTGTGAACAATTAACTCCGTGGATGGAACGTTTCAATGAGCCGTCAATGATTTCTGCCCCTTCAATCGCACCTCCTTTATCGTCCTTGTTCGGACGATTCATGTACAGGTTCCGTTCGTGGCTCAACGCGGTCATAACTCCGCTTTCCAAGTTTACGAGCAGGGTTGCCACCAGCTTGTCGCTTCCTTCAATCATTTCGTCAATACGAACCATGTTTCCTTTTACGTGATAAGCGTATTGGGTAACGTCAACCATATTTGACTTAGTGAAGTAAATAGAACCTTCAAAGCCTTGGGCGAATAAACCCGTAGAGGCAATTGTTATCAGGCCAACGGCCAGTAATTTCTGAATTCGCATGAGATTGGTTTTTGCGCGTTTTCTGTTAGGTGAGCGGCTTTACGCAACTCATTGCGCAAAAGTTTCCATTCAGACTAAATATTATGGTTAAACAGCGTAAGGTTAAATGCTAAGGTGCAAAAATAACCGACTATATACTGGTTTAATTTTGCGGACGATTGTCTAGTTCGCCAACAAAAAAAGGCCGCTTCTCAGCGACCTTTCTCCTTACTCGTTTTTCCATTTTTCTCAAATCAGCTGTGCGCCTCGTTCTCGTTCTTCACCTCAAGAAGTGCTTCTTCTGTAGTTGCTTCGTCTGTTTCAACCGCAGCATCATCTTCTACCACTGTTCCTGTGTAAATTCCGCCACCATTTGTGTTTGAGATGCACTTAAGAATATCTTCCTGAGAAAGAAGGCTTGCATCGAACGTGAAATAGCCCATGCTTTCATCAAAATTTACTTCGCTTTTGCCAACACCTGCCAGTTTGCCACAATCTTCTTGGATTTTGGCCGCGCAACCAGCAGGGCAGCTCATTCCCTCAATCTTTACCGCTAGGGTAACAGGCGTTTTCATTTCATCAACGCTCATCATCGTTACTTCTTCCGATGCTGTTTCTGTTGATGTTTGTCCGCAGCCAATAAATAATGCTGCTGAAGCCATTATGGCGATAGATAGGATTCTCGTTTTCATTTCTGTGTTGCTTTATATGAGTTTGAACTATTGATATTATCGATTATTGCTTGCTTATTGGTCGTGTCGGGGTCAAACAACACGCTCGCTTTCTTCTCCCCAAGATTCACCTCAGCCGTCTCAACGCCTTTTACTTCTTCAATGAGGTTCTTCACTGCGTTCGAGCAATGCCCGCAGCTCATTCCTTCTATTTCAAATATTGCCTTTTCCATTTCGACCACGAAATTACAACTTCTAAAATCCAAGCTTATGACTTAAGTCGTATGTGAAACAAACATTAACACTTAAAGTTGCTGCGCAATCTGTACAAAAATGTCAGGCCACCAATCTACTCCGCTTCGGCTTTTGCCGTTTCGTACTATGACAAGATTTTTTTCTGGAAAGATGACTATATACTGTCCCAAGTGCCCAGAAGCCATGAAGTAATCGGGTGCATCAGCACGATTTTCGCCCCACCACATGTACTTATAGTAAACACCCATCGCCTTCTTCTCAGGTGTAGAACCCCACGGACGATTATCGTTAGGGTCTTCCAGCGTGGAAAGTTTGAGCCAATCTGTTGGGATAATTTCTGTGCTATCACGATACCCATCATGTAGCACCATCAATCCGAATCGTGCAAAATCGATGGAACGTGCGTTCAGTCCGCTTTCCATTTTTACTACACCAGATTTTTCGCTGTCAATGCTCCATGATGCGGGAAATTCCATTCCAGAAGGTTTCCAGACCCATTCTTCCATCAGTTTGGAGGGGCTTTTTCCTGTTGCCTTTTCTAAAATGAGGCCGAGCAGAACGGGGTGATAATCGTTATAGAAATAATAGTCGTTAATGATGGTGGTATCAGCAATGGCCTCATTTTTAATGAGTTCCCGTAGGTCTGGATAATAGTAAACCCTTGGATTGTGGTCCCACCAAAGGGCCTGATCGCCAATAAGCGGCTTTTTGGTGGTGCGATAATCAATTCCAGAGGCCATAACCAAAAGGTCTCTTATAGTGAGATGATGAAATCCATTGGGCCGATATTCCGGCAGATAATCGGTCACTTTATCCTCTAAACTTCCGATAAAACCTTTGTCGAGTGCCAGTCCCACCAACACCGAAGTGAACGATTTGGAATCAGAAAACGAGGTGCTGATGGTGTTGCGTTCGTATCCGTTGTAATACTTCTCAAAAATGACCGTGTCGTTTCTGATGATTATGAAGCTTGTGGTTTGCAACGTATCGTTCAGCTGATTGATATCCTGTGTCAGCTTCTTGCCTTTGATGGTGTAAGAAATTGGGTTGAGTTCGACTTCAGTTTCAGCAACCGGAAGTGTCCAAACGGGTCCTTCATTTTCAATTTCTATAAATGGGAATTTCTCATGGTCCAGAATGTCTGACTCGTTCCAAGCAACAAAACGCCTCATGTATTCGGCCTCGTTACTAGGCCAGAAAGCAATCCAAAGAAAATATCCACACAGAAGGACTATCAGTAGGAGGATGCTTTTTTTTACCATGGAATTCTGTTTTGGGGTAACGAAGATAGATCTTCATCGAACCGAGCAAAGGTCTTTCTTTGCGCCATGCAAAATCCCCTGCGCAATTGGCTGCTTCTCCTTCTTATTGGAATGATTTGGGGAAGCTCGTTCATCTTGATGAAAAAGGGTCTAATCGTTTTTGCAGATACTCAGATTGCCGCCCTCCGCATGGGAATGGCGTGGCTCGTTACCTTGCCTTTTCTCATCGGTCGATTTAAGGAGATTACCAAGCATGAATGGCTTATCCTTCTCTCAGTTGGACTGCTAGGAAGTGCCATCCCAGCATTTCTTTTCGCCACCGCCCAAACCAAAATTGATAGCTCTCTTACCGGAATGCTCAATTCTCTCGTTCCGCTACTCACTATGATTTTCGGATTGCTGTTTTTCGGTCTCCGAACGTGGTTTTTGCAGGTCGTTGGTCTAATAATCGGATTTTGTGGCGCACTTCTGCTTATTGTAATGCCAGATGGAATTGACGGTTTCAAACCGCAGGCATTGCTCGTAGTTTTGGCAAGCATGTGCTACGCTTTCAATCTTAACATGGTTCGGAAATACCTTTCCAAAATGCCATCCATCCTCATTACCGCAGGCTCCTTTCTTTGGGTTGGCCCGTTGTGTCTCATTTATCTCTTCTCCACCGATTTCACATCCCGTTTTGACCACGAATTCGCATGGGTCTCTTTTTCTGCCATTGCCATTTTGGCTATTGTAGGTACCACATTGGCGGTTGTGATGTTTAACAAATTGATTCAGTCGGGCGGAGCACTTTTCGCTTCTATGGTAACATATATTGTTCCGATAATAGCCATTGTTTGGGGAGTGTTGGACGGGGAAACCATAAGCCTTTGGTCCATTAGCGGAGTAGTTGTTATTCTCGCTGGCGTTTACCTAGTGAACAAACCGTCCGTAAGTTGACCGTTTTAAGGTGCCTGTTTATGCTACTTTTGTTTCCAATCACATAAATAGATGATGAAAAAAATTCTTTCAGCCCTCTTGGTGG
>Ga0105053_10009413_pt1 | contig 12439 bp, 1 predicted proteins | sample BON01_FD_78093 | JGI IMG/M metagenome (GOLD analysis project Ga0105053, IMG submission 78093) | Freshwater microbial communities from Lake Bonney liftoff mats and glacier meltwater in Antarctica - BON-01 | ecosystem: Environmental > Aquatic > Freshwater > Ice > Glacier meltwater | place: Lake...
ACAAGTCAAACACTACCGCGCCCTTGCGATTTAATTATGAGCCCTCGTGGTCACCTGAAAGCTTTGGGCCGACACTGTCAGGATCCGTTTTGGGGGGGACTAGTCTATCGTTTACAGGCAATGGATTCAACCCAAATGACATCTTCTACTGCCGCTTCTCCTTAAGCGAAGGCTTCGACCTGCTGCACGAGGCGCAAGCCCGCGCCATTCCTTATTTTATCACCACAACTCCACTCCCATCTACGACAACAACACAGGTTATTACTAATACAGCAACACCAGCGCCAACCACGAGCACAACATCAGCTCCTACCTCAACCAACACAACATTGGCTTCTTCAGCCGCGACAATGCCCCCCTCGTCAATTACCTCACAGCCAGCTCCTGAATGGGATGGTTTGGCAGTGAAAAAATTCATGTGCGCAGCTCCCAGATGGGATTACATCGCACGCGTCGCAGCAGTACACATCTATCACGTGCCAAGTCAACTCACCTACATAGTGCAAGGCATTTTAAATAGAAGCATTACAGACTCAGACAGCACGTCATTTCAAGTGGCCGTGGCGCCTAGAGGCGAGGCCAATTTCTTCGAGTATCATGAGGTCTGGAGCCACCTAACACCTTTGTCGGGCGGCGCTGCTGGGGGGTATGCCGTCACGATCAATGGCCTCGGCTTCGATTCCGTGACTGAGATGGACGAGGTGGCATTTCAGGTGGATGCTGTGCACACCACTCAACGTGAATATGTCGTGACATTAAGCAACTCGAGCAGCCAGTTCATGACGGTGCCATGCCAAGTGCTTGACCGGCACAAGCTACGCTGCACACTGCCATCCTGGTCGTGGCAGGCAGCCATGGTTGGAATTGCAGTGCAGAAACGGTTTCTGCGATTGGAGGGGTATCTGCAAAGACAGATTGCTCGGCAGTTGCAAAGCTACGGGGGTGTCTCAAATTCAACTGTTGAAAACAGGCGCTTTAGTATCACGAGCGAACTCATTTCAATAGAGCCTAGCATCGGTGATAAGTTGGGTGGTTCTATTGTGACATTGCGAGGCCACGGTTTTGAGCAAGGTGCCAGTTACGTGTGCCGCTTCCACAGCCCCAGACCAAATGTTGCGGGACTCTACCTTGCTGCTACATTTGTTTCCTCTGAGTTGGTGCTATGTGCATCAACGTCTGTCTGGTCGTTTTTTGCATGGATACGCATGTTTGCCGAGTCAGCCCACGTCTTTTTACTTGATGGAGATGTGAGTGTGCTGTACAAGACGTCTTCAAGCGTGCTATACAACACTAGCACCATACCTCCACCCCCATCACCCATGTTCAAATTTGTGTACATTAACAAGGCACCAACGTTCATGGGACGTAATTTGATTATGCCAGCGTACATGCGCAATTTCTCGTCAGTGTGGCTAGTGGGGGATGCTCAGGCGGGAATGTTTAACGGCTCTGCAGCGCCTGATGAGTCGAACCAGTCGCTGACGTTTGTCATTGCATATTCGCCCATGTCCTTCTTTCTCACACCGCCGCGTATTGAGGTTTCGAATCTCACGTTTCAACTCGCGGAAGGGGTTAGTGGGGTTGTGTCGGTGAGAGTGATGCTTAAAGACAATGGGGGTATCACCTACGGTGGCGTCAACTTTTCGGACACTCAGACCTACACCATTAATATTTTGCCAGTCAAGGAAAGCGCGACCTTTGTCATCCTACCCAACGTGACTGTAGAGGAGAACTCAGGGTTCAGTGAGATTTTGAACTGTATCAGCGGCATCTCGGCGGGCAGGTCGCTGGTGCAGGTGCCTACTTTCTCCATCATCATCCTGCAAGGCCCCCACATTTTCGAATTTGAACCCGGCATCTTTGTGAACGGCTCGTTGCTGTTTGCGCCGCGCAGCTTTGCCCACGGCTCGGTAACACTGCAAGTCACAGTGAGCCTCGTGGGCGATGCAGCCGAGGACGATGCGCCTGCCACAGCACACAACATTACAATTTTTGTGCTGCCCGTGAATCAGGCGCCGACATTGCTCATGACGACACGTACCTTGACTTTTAATGAGAGCCAGACTGCGAGGTTGCATGATGCTGTTGTGGCATACAACGTCACAAAAGGCTCGGTGCTGGATATGGAAAACTTTGAGGAGCTTCAGAATGTGTCCTTTTCTCTTGTTCAGACGCAAGGCAATGCATCTCTCTTTGGCTCATCGTCTGATTTCCGCGTCATGTACCGTTGCGATCCAGGGCAGGCTGGCAACGCAAGTAGTGACAGCAGTGGTGGCGAGCAAACCTCACTTGTGACTCTGTGTGAGAACGGCAAGGTGTACCTAGTGTTTGGCCTGGCGCCTTTTGTGTGGGGTTCTGCTCGATTCAATCTTACCTTGCAAGACAGTGGTGGTCGTGAGCGTGGTGGCTGGGATACAGCAGCTACAGAATCGTTTGACATTCAAGTTCTGCCGGTGAATTCAGCGCCGTCTTTTGACTTGTCTTCGCGCAACATCACTGTCTTAGAGTCGTTGGTGAGCATGAATACAAGCGTTGCTGATATTGCCATCAACATCTGGAAAGGACCTGTGGGCTACAGTGACGAAGACTGGCAGCTGCTGACGTTTGAGCTTCGTGTCCTCGACCAGGCCGTGTGCTACATAGAAGGGGAAGGCCTCTGCTCAAGTGCTCTCTTGCTTCCTCTCTGGCCTGCCTGGCTTGGTGATCTCGAGCAGGACAATGTGATACTCAATGTCACTGCAGCAAGCGCCACCCTGTCGGCGCATGCTGCAATGAGTCCCGGGGGGCTGCTGTCATTTCAGGCGCGGGCATTCGAGTATGGTAGTGTCAACTTGAGCGTGACACTGCACGATAATGGAGGACGACTGAGCGACGGGCTTGACAGATCAAGAGAAGAGTGGGTGCAAATCAATGTATTGCCTGTCAACAACCAGCCCGCATTCACCATGCCATCAACACTCTCTGTCAATGAAAATTCGGGCAACACGACGCGCGTGGCGTTTGTCTATAATATCTCGCGAGGTTCTCCTACTGGTAATGAGGACGCTCAAAATGTGACTTTTTCTGTGGTGTTGCTTACAGGCAACCAGTCACTCTTTGTTGCGCGCAGCTGGGTATGTGGCGGTGGTGACGGCAGTGTTGGTGACAGCGGTACTGAGCGGACCTCGCTTGTGGCCGTGTGCGAGGATGGGGAAGTGCAACTAGAAGTGGCGCCCTTGATGCATGGCACTGCGATTTTTTCGGTGGAGATGCAGGATTCTGGTGGGACAGCGCACGGGGGTGTGGACACGGCAGACATGCAAACTCTAACCATTGTTGTAAGCGCTGTCAACAATGCGCCCGAGTTTGATGCCAGTCACGTCACAGTATGGGAAAACTTTGACAATACATCGGGCAGCAAGACAGTGCCAAATTTTGCGTTCAACATCTCGGCAGGGTCTATGCTAGAAGGCAGGCAAGTGCTGAGCTTCCGTGTCGAGATTCAGCGGCACAGTGGGTGCCTCTTTGCTCGCACTGCAGATTTTGCAGAGACAGGCGCGCTTCCAGTGGTGTCTCAAGAGGGCCACCTTACCTTTGCACTCGCGGCCTATATGCACGGGTCTTTCGAGATGAATGTCACGCTCGTCGATGATGGAGGACGGGAGCGTAGAGGCATTGACACATCGCACACCAAAACGTTTACCGTGACTATTCTGTCGGTCAACAATGCGCCGTCATTCACTCTGGACAAGCAGCACATCCAGGTCAAGGAGGGCGCTGGAAACGTAACGGTGGGGCAGGTGGTGTCGTCAATGTCTGCAGGCCCGCCGCGAGGGAATGAGACCAGCCAAATGCTCGAATTTTCAGTGGTGCTGGCATCGGGGGACGAGAGCATCTTTGTCATGCGCCCGTGGAGCTGCAACCTGCCCGATGCGGCAAGCACCTTTTCTTCCACGACTTCTGCGCCCCTCACTGCTGCTACACCGGCGCCAGCGGGCAACAGGTCCAACAGCTCCAACGCATCGCTGCCACAAGAAGCATTGGTGTGCTATGATGACGCGGCGCAAAGCTTGTTTGAGCATTCCAACCACCTGCTTGGTGACGGTCTTAATGTACGCTGGCTCTTGTGTCCAAATGGCGAGTTTGTGTTTGAACTGATGCCCTTTGCCAACGGAGTGGTCTCGTTTAATATCAGCCTGCGCGATGATGGCGGAGTTGAGCGCGGCGGTGTCGACACCTCGCTAACCCACCTCCTCTCTGTACAAGTGGACCCAGTTAATTCAAAGCCCTCCTTCTCTTTACAAACACAGGTGGAGGCGGTGGAGGACTCAGGCAATCAGTCTCGACTGCATGTTGCCACTCACATCCAACCAGGTGCCGTCGATGAAACTGACCAGAACGTGACGTTTTCAAGTGTGCTGGTCACTGGAAGCGGAGATCTGTTTGTGCCCCGTCGCTGGTTGTGCCCGGGTGCCTCGGCCTCGGATGTGCCATTGGTGACGCTCATTCTTATCTGTCCTCCTCACGGCCTGCTCCTATTTGAGTTGGCGCCAAACATGGTGGGTAGTGCCACTTTCAATGTCTCGTTGCAGGACTCGGGAGGCCGCGAGGGCGGTGGTATCGACACATCGTCGGTGCAGGTGCTCAACATCAGTGTAGCTTCTGTCAACGATGCGCCCTCGTTCAAACTTGTGCCCTTGATTCAGGTGTGGGAGAGCAGTGGGGAGCATGTGATACAAGTAGCTTTTGACTTATCATCAGGCACTTCAGAAGAAGGCATGCAGACCCTTTCCTTTGACCTGGCACATCACTCTGGCTCAACCTTTCTCTTTGTTTCCACCGGCGGTGGTAGCACCGGGGGCCAGGCAGCGCAGTGGTTTATGAATGCGAGTGGTGCGCTGACGTTTGCACTACAGCCATTTGCATCTGGCAATGCTACACTGGCTGTTACCTTACGTGACAGCGGAGGCAACGAGAACGGAGGTGAGAGTGTGTCAGCTACACTCCTCTTGCACATTCAAGTCCTTTCCAGAAACAACGCGCCCTCCTTCCAGCTGCAACGCAATGTGAGCCTTTTGGAAGACCAGACCAACATCTCCATCCCAAACTTTGTATATACCATCCTTCAAAATGGCGACAGCAATGCGCCAAAGGGCGATGAGAGTCAACAGCAAGTTACCTTGTTTGCATTTGTACAAGCTGGGTCACATCTACTGGAGCGATTATACAATGTGTCTGATATGTCTGATTATTTGCCTTTTGTACACGAGGGTGTAGGGGAGGGTGGGTTGGTGGACGTAGATGCAAATGGCACTCTTTCGATGAAGCTAGTAGCCAATCTGTCAGGCATGGTGCACGTGGGCATTGTTGCCCGGGACAACGGAGGCACACAGGGAGGCATGGGTGTGGACAGGTCTGAGATGAAATATGCCTTTCTCTCTGTGGGTCCTGTCAACGATGTGCCATCCTTCCACCTCTTTCAGGGCGACTGCTTCAGGCAACTGTCTACATGTTCAGACACATTGCCGACCATTATGATGATGCGCAACAGCTTTTTGGGTGGCAACGCCTACGTAGCTCGGCAGTTTGTGCAACAAGTGTCTGTCGGGCCCCCTGACGAGGCGCTCCAGATGTACACGTTTCATGTGCGTAAGGTGCAAGGTGATAACATCTTGTCAACCGATCCCAGTCTGGATGCGGCTGGCAATCTGATAGGCACGCAACTGAAAGATGCTGCGGGCACAGCTATATACAAAATGAGCGTCACAGACTCGGGTGGAGAGGAGTCTGGAGGCCTCGACACCTCCTTGGAACAATCCTTTCGCTTTATCACCATAGGTGGTTCAGTGCAGCAAGAAGTGACATTGAATGTGTCGCTCGCGAGTCTGGACAAAGAAGCCTTCCACACGGCAATTGCTCTCAAAATCGGCTATCCCCGCGACCTGATCGCGCTTACCTTTTCCGAGGTACCCAGCAGCAGCAGGCGCTTGTTGTCGGTGTACGTGACAGTGACGCTGTTTGCGGCGACGAGCGACGCAAAGCACTTAGCAACCATAGCCTCCAATCTCGGTGCACTAGTTAACCTCACCGGCGTGACCTCCTTGCAGGCAGTGCGCGTGGTACAACTCAACACAAACTCCAGCTATGCCTTTTCGGTGGCGGACAATGAGATCTTGGTGAATGAAGACTCAGGGCTCTACGGCCAGCAGCTCTTTGTGCGCAATGTGTCGGCAGCGGATGTGGCACAGATCGTGGCGGGCGGAAAACAGGTGGTGTATTTTGATGTGCAATTTGTGAGCGGGTCTGAAGAAACGACAGGTTCCACGGATGCACAGGCCCTCTTTCTGTCTACCCCTGCCATTGAGTGGCTGCCGTGTGAGGGCGATCGGCAGTGTGGAGGCACTCTGACGTTTGCACTTCGTCCCAATACCTTTGGCACGGCGCACCTGATCATCTACATGCGTGGTGCGGGCATTGCTCGCGCCTTTTCGATCAGAGTGGCAGGTGTGAATGACAGACCTTCCTTCCGTCTTGTCAAGCCCCACATCCTGCTGCAACAATCCCTTCTCATGTCCTCGCTGTCCATTACTGTGCCTGGTCTTGTGGCGAATGTGACAGCAGGTGCAGGAGAAGATACCTTGCAAACTGTTGCCTTGAATGTCACAGTGGTATCAACCACTTGGCCTCTCAACTGGCCTGCGTCTGCCCCAACCTTGGGTGGTGGCAGTGTGTCGTTGATGTCCTCGTCAGCAGCGGCTGGATCGACGATGCATGATACCACGTTGGCCGTCTGGTTCCACTCTTTCACTATTGATCCACTCAATGGAACCTTGACGGTGGTGCTCAAGGCAGACGTCTTCGGAAATGTCACTGTGTCATTGGAGGCGGTCGACAACCTGGGCACCGTGTCCAACGCCTCTACCCTTGTCATTGAAATCGAGTATGTCAATCAGGCGCCGACATTCAGGCTAGCTACCACTCATGTATCAGTTCTTGAGGACTGTGCACCGGGCACAATCACTGGCCATTGCAACAACCTTTCCTTTACCTATGCGAATTTCGGCTTGGACATGTTTGCAGGGCGTAAGAATGAAGAGGCACAGGGGTTGTCTTTCGACACCTCAATGCTTGGCTGTCAAGTGCCGTGGCGTGCTGGAGGCAGCTGGCAGAATGGGTCGCTCTCGGCGCTTGTAAGCCGTGGATGCCCGAGCGATACAACATTTCCTGGCATAGACGCAGGGTTTGAGCTTCTCTTGAGCACTCCGCTTGTCATTTGGCCCAATGGTACCATGACAGTATCCCTCGTGGGTGATCGGCACGGCGCAGTGCAGGTGGCCATTACGCTGTCTGATAATGGAGGGACCGAACGAGGTGGTCTAGATCGCTTCACTCTTGACTTTCTCTTGGATGTAGTGAGTGTAAACGACGCTCCTTCTGCCACCTTGAACCCCATCTTGCTCAACATGAGTGTGAATGAAGGATGTAGCAACTATGCGGCACAGCGACCTTATGCGCATGGATGCACCTGGGTACAAGATGCCCACCTGTGTGGCGGGTGGCGAGGAGCCTCCTTTTCGGGATGCTGGTTTCCCCTATATGAGTGTGCCTACTCTCCTACCTTGCATCAGAAATCGATTGGCAGAGATAGTATGGATAAGTCCTCCTGCCCTGCTTCCTGCAACTCCACCGTGGAGGGAGAGGTGGTATTTGACGGCGGAAACATGCAGATATTGATCATGAACCAGGTCGCCTTCAAAATGGCAGTGGTTGAGGCATTCAAGCCCCTCCAACTCCTCATTCATCAAGTCGCCATTTTGTCTATCTCGAATATAACGCTTCCGTATGCGCAGCAAGCCACGCGGTCCCTGGTGAGTGAGCACTCGAAGACAGGTCTGCGAGCTGTCTTTTCAATTGACAATCTTGACACTGACAAGGCAAATGGTAAGGCCAGTGGTGAAAGGCTGTGTGCGCACCGCTGTCTCACCGTGCCCAACAACGTTTCTGGTGGAGATGGGAATGGTAGCAGCAGTGGTGACAGCAGCGGTGGTGAGGACGCGTGTGCTTGCATGCTTGCTGCGTGTCTGGAGAGCTGTGTGGCCGAATCACTTCGGCTCTTTTTAGAGGCAGCGCACAATTCAAGCATTTTTCCAAGTGTGGGAGTGTCACGTTTGCAAGTGCGGCCTCGCTCTGTTGCCTTGAGTCAGGCGCCTGCCACATGCGTTGACCCACCCCCCCCGCCTCGCGTGCAATGTCAGGATGGCAAGTATGTGCTAGAGGGACAGGTAAATGCTATCAATGCGGGGGCCTGGGGTGAAGAGGACCAGGTCATCTGGTTCACTGTCCATCAAACTGCGGGTGGTGCGATTGGGGAGGTGCAGGTTGCTTTACCTTTCAACAATGTGACTAGCCAGGCGCTCGTCATGTTTCAGCCAACGCCTGGCCTCTACGGACTCATTTCATTTAGTGTCACCATTCATGACTCTGGTGGCACGACGCATGGAGGCATCGACACAAGCCTCTATCCCAACGTCGTCAACATCCACGTAAAGGGCTATAATCGACAGCCGTCCTTTGAAATGATACCCGTCTTGTTTGTGGTGCAGGACTCGAGCTGCGTGCAGATTGCAAATGGTGCTCCCTGTGCTGCAACCTGCCAGCACGGGAAAGCGTTGTGTCAAGGCGGTTCTTTGTCTGGCAGCCTCTGCAACCTGCACCACCAGTGTCCGGGCAAGTGTGCCTCTGGCAATCTCATTGCTGTGTCAGTCTCGTGCACTGGTTCATGCTCGTGCGACCAAGTGGGTAACGGACTGTGCAGCGCCCAAGGCCTCTGCTCCTGTAGGCCCCCCAATTCTGGTGCTGTTTGCTATGGCTCTTCCGAGTGCACCGGCGGCGGACAGTGTGACGCGCAAGGCACTTGCACATATCCCTCTGATACTGCCGCCGCCTGTGTCAGTAGCTCGCAGTGCGACAATCAAGGAGTGTGTGTCTTGAGCGCTCCAGGTTCTGGGCGGCATGAAAGGTATTCGATCGTCTACAATGTCACGGCTGGATCACCTTTAGAAGACGCCTTTCAGACCCTTTCCTACATTGTGGTGCCTCAGGACGAAAGAGAGGCTCGCAAACTCTTTGTGGAGTTGCCCACTATGCGCAGCGATGGCTCCCTTGTCTTCAACCTCACGGAGGGGTCATTTGGAAGACATTTGTTTAGTGTGCATCTCACAGACGACAGCGGCGATCTCCAGACCATGCGTTCTGAGACACGGCCGTTGACGATAGTGGTGAACCCCACAAATGCCCTGCCAGACTTTAGCGTTCCTGACTCCATCACAGTCTTCGAAGATAGTGACGCGTATGACGCAGTGATTGCGCTTGACATCTTCTCCCCAAACGCGGCTGACGTCGCGAGTATGGCAGTGCACTTTGAGGTCACGACAGACGAGGCGCGGCTTTTTGTGCAAGACAAGGCGGTTGGGTCGCCCAATGCCTCTCTGTCGACTGGACTACCTCAGTTGGACAAGATGGGTAGGTTCAAGTTCCGACTAGCTCCACACATGTTTGGTGAAACGCGCCTTGTGATTACAATGATAGATTCCTCGCGCCTTGAGGCTGGTGAGGTGCGCAGAAGCAAGCAACTCCTCCTCACTATCCAGCCTGTTAACAATGCACCAACGTTTGGCGTGGCACAAAAGATCATGTCCTTTCCTGTCAACAGTCCGCGGCAACGACTAGTCGTGATGGGTAATATCACTTTGGGTCCAGCCAACGAAGTTTGCAATCACACTGCAGCATCGTTGGGATGCCAGCAGCAACACGGAAGCTTTATTGTCGAGGATTTGAGCAATCCATTCCTGTTCTTGGAGTTTCCAGCAATAGACGCCGAGACCGGAGAACTGGTCTTCCGCCTCGCGCCCGACACCTCTGGCGTCTCCACTGTGACGGTGCGGTTGGTGGATGATGGCCTGCTGAATGACGACCTGTCACATGCTGCATGTGTCGAGTATTCCAAAACTGCTTTTTTTACAAAGCTAACGGGCGACGCGGCGGAATATCGCAGCAATGGCGCTAACGTCAACTGCCTCCGTTCTTCTGGACGGTTCCGCGGTGGCAACACTTCTCAAGTTGTCACACTCCTTATTCAGGCGCTTCAAGGACCGCCGGTGCAACAAGTACGGCTGCTCTATTCTGTCAACTTAACCTCTGTGCCTGAGCTCAATCAAGTGGAGTGCCCGGCTCTGACGACACCCTATCCAACGCTCCTGCACCACTCAGTCGTCACAGACCATCTAGGCCTGGTGGATCAGTCAGCATTGCACGCTGCACTCGGTAGAGGGGGACTTCTCTGCTCCATGCTGCCGGGAGCCACCTACGACTTGGGCCAAGGCGTTGATAAGCCCAACGCGCTTGTTCTCTTGGCGCTCAATCAGGGTGACACCTCAATCTCATCATTTGCCGTGATTGTTCGCGAAGGCACCTACATTCCTGCATCTGTAGCGGTCTTTCGTCGTCCTGTTGACAAGCATCTGACAATGAATTCGACACAGGCCTCAGTGGCAGCAGCATCACTAAAGTTTTTAGATCGTCGACAGTCGTTTCGACGCATGACTGCAGGCCTTGAGTATTCGACGGCTCTTTCCACCTCGCCTGATGGCCTGCATGTCTACGCGGTAGAGGGCGAGACGGACTCGATCTCAGTGTGGAACATTCACAAAGAGCCTAGGCCAGAGTGGCATTACCAAGACTTGCACCAAGACTTGCAGCAACACTTGCATGCCAACTCCACTGCGTCAACTAGGGAGCTGAAGCCCGAGTTTGCAGACAAGGAGTTACTGTTGAAGGGTTGGCCTGACGAGTCGAGGCTCTCGTTTGTCGAGCGCCGTGCCCACACTGACCGCCGCCTTCGCTTGCGTGGTGTGCACACAGAAGAAGCTCTGACGTTGGATCGGGTAGCTCGTCAAGTCTACACACCAGATATGCCCTGTGCTCTTGAGCCCTTTGAAAACTCACCACCAGGTGGCGACGTGGGCAATCTGCAACTACTAGCTATGGCTGGGGGATGCCAGGATCCTGCGCTCGACCACCTCCTCTTGGCAAATCATACAGTCACGTACATGCCCTCAACTACTGAGCTCAAAGTGTTGGGACGGTGGATCTTTTCGTCTGCTAGTCTGTATGGCAACCACTCTGTCAGCCCTCATGCCCTGTCACCATTTGGTTCACTAGAGTGGGCTGACTATTACGCACCCGACGCAAAGCCCACGCAGTGGCAGTGCAACTTTTATGAGTGCCAGTCTGCTTTTGAGGCTACTGGCAATGTCACATGCACACCAGGTCGTGGATGCAGATACACGCGAGGCAGTGTGCAGACGCCTGACTGCAAAGAACCGGCCACTGACCTCAGCATTTACCCCGCGACTATTGGCAACAGTGCTAGTGGAGGAGGGTTGGGCGCTCTGGTCTTGACGGGCCCCAAGTGCCGATCGCATGCTACAGCTCACGACTGGCTACTCGCCCCTACCCCTGGGTACAGCCTCATCAACTTCTTAGTCAATGACGGTAAGCACGAAGCACTACAGTTTGATGGCCTCATGAACTCAGGCTTGTTTCTCACGAATGACCTGGAGACTCTTGTCAGCAAGGATCCTGGCTTGTCGAAGCTGCCAACTCACGCGATAACGATTGAGGCGTGGGTCACGGTCGACTCACACGAACCCATGACTGCATCCATCATGTCAGCCGCTGTGTCAGCGCCCGGGTGTGCCAAGGGATGGTTCCTTTTCTATGAATTATCTGGCGCACAGGGAGCGATGGCACTAAAGTTCGTGTTTGAGATCTCGCTGGAGGCGAATGACCTCACCGGCCTCGGTATCATGAAGCGCATCCAACTTCTTGTGCCCTTGCCTGACGAGCTAGCGGGTTGCTGTGACGTTATGGGCCTTTTCGGCACACAGTGTAACTGCTTTGCAGGACAGTGGTTCCAGGTGGTGGCTTCATACGACACAGTGGGCTTGTACCTACAAGTCTCTTTTGTGCATGACACGCAAGATGCCACCAAGAGCATCGTCGAGCGAACAAGTATGGAGGCGTGTACCAGTCCACCCTGCGGCGCTATTGTCTACCCGACTTCGTACCACCCCTTTGAAGGTAAGCCAACCGCCGACTGCAACTTTTACGGGCCTGTGCCAGTGGTGGTGGGCAACTACACGGGCCGGCAACGCGGCAACTCGAAGAAGGCTAGCTCCCATGTCGGCTTGATCAAAGAGATTGCCCTTTACGCTGGTGCTATGGGCAAGGAGCAGGCGGATAGACACTTTGAGGCACAGATTGACTTGGTTTTGTCACGCCCTCACTGGCAGCGCTACTGGGGCAAAGCACACGGCATTTCGCCCTCAATTGATTTGATGAATGCTCAAGATTCTGGCACGATAGATGCGCCCAATGTCACAGTGCACGGCCTCTTTCT
>Ga0105053_10009415_pt1 | contig 12437 bp, 10 predicted proteins | sample BON01_FD_78093 | JGI IMG/M metagenome (GOLD analysis project Ga0105053, IMG submission 78093) | Freshwater microbial communities from Lake Bonney liftoff mats and glacier meltwater in Antarctica - BON-01 | ecosystem: Environmental > Aquatic > Freshwater > Ice > Glacier meltwater | place: Lake...
AGGCTGCCTTCTTGGCGGCCTCGACAAAATCGATGTCACCGACCAGCTTTCCACTTTCCAAACGGTTGATGCCAACATCCACCACGATTGCACCATCTGCGACCCATTCAGCATTTACGATGCCCGGCTTGCCAACAGCTATCACCAAAACTTCGGCATGACGGACAAAATATTCAAGGTCCCGGGTGAATCGATGGCAGGTAGTCACGGTGGCGCCTTGAAGCAGTAATTCGAGTCCCATTGGTCTGCCAACAATATTGGAAGCCCCGACCACCACACAGTGCTTGCCTTTCACCTCCAAGCCGTAGAAATTTAAAAGCGTCATAATGCCTCGAGGCGTACACGGCCTTAAGCCGGGTTGCCGTAATGCCAGTCGTCCGACGTTGAAAGCGTGAAATCCATCTACGTCTTTTTTGACATTAATCGAATTGGTGATAGCCACTTCGTCTATATGTTCAGGCAAGGGCAACTGCACCAGAATGCCGTCAACGGTGTCGTCAGAATTGAGTTTATCGATTAATGCCAAAAGATCCTGCTCGCTGGTTTCAGCGGGCAAATCAAAATCTCTGGCAATGATGCCGGCTTTTTCACAATCCTTGCGTTTCGCATTTACATAAATTGATGATGCCGGGTCGCTTCCAACCAAGACGACGGCCAGACCGGGCCTGCGGCCACCATGTTGCAAGTGGGATTCTATTGCGTCATGAACGGATGCCAGCGTCGTTTTGCTGACCAGATTGCCATCCATGATTTGCGCAGTTTTCTTTGAGCTGTTCTTATTCATTTGCGCATTGTACCGGAACATGGGCAAAACAAGTTACTTTGGACTATCCTGAATAGGAGTTTACTTTCCGGAGCAATATATGAACATATTTGAGTTCGTTTTTACTTCAATACATGAATCAACCATGCCGTTGCGGAACTATCAGGGACAGCCTATTCTGCTCGTCAACACAGCGTCTGAATGTGATTTCACGCCTCAATACACGGCGCTGGAAAAAATTTGGGCAGACTACAAGGAAAGTGGTTTGGTGGTGGTTGGCATGCCTTGCAATGATTTCGGTCAGCAGGAACCCGGCACTGAATCGGAAATTGCCGAATTCTGCGACACGCAATACAAAGTGTCATTTCCGATGACTTGTAAATACAGCGTGATGGGTATTTCTGCGCACCCGCTATTTCATGCCATTCGTGAAGAGTTTGGTGATGACGTCTCTCCGCGTTGGAATTTTTACAAATATCTGTTTGATGGTTATGGCCAGATGGTGGGTTTCTGGCCTTCCAAAGTAGAGCCCGACGACACCGCTTTGACACATAAAATTGAATGTAACTTACATTCCTGGGTGCTTTGATTTAAGCACCTAAGCTGCTCGATATTGAAGCTGTGTTATTTGCGTTTAGTGAATTTTTTCAGACGATGACGTTTGGCAATCTGGCGTGAAGTCAGCTTGTTTTTGTTATCCTTGAACGGGTTTGAACCACTTCTGAACTCAATCATCAGCGGCGTACCACGTAGCTTGTAATGTTTGATAAACACATTTTCAAGATAGCGTTTGTAGGAAGCCGGGATCTTGTCAGTGCGATTGCCATGAATGATGATGCGCGGTGGCAAATTGCCACCGGAATGAGCGAAGCGCAACCGCGAGGACCTGCCCTGACTCATGGGCGGTTGATGGGCTTCCCAGGCTTTGATCAGAATTCTGGTTAGTTCCGGTGTCGACATATCAATTGTGGCACTGCGCCACGCCTCTTGCACCGATGTCATTAGTTCTTTCAAGCCGGAGCCATGCAAGGCCGATATGGTTATCTGTCGTGCCCAGGTTACGAATTGCAGACGGCGATCCATTTCAGACAGCACCTGCTTGCGGTCGTAAGATTCCAAACCGTCCCATTTATTCAGCGCAATAACCAAAGCTCTGCCGCGCCGCAGAATGTGCCCCAACAATGTTGCATCCTGATCGGTGATGCCTTCGCTGGCATCGAGCATCAGAACGACTACATGCGCCTTATCAATGGCTTGTAATGCTTTGATAATACTGAATTTCTCGACCATATCAGAGACACGCGAGCGGCGCCTGACACCTGCGGTATCTATCAATTCATATGAGATACCATTGATTTCGGTTTTGGTGCTGATACTGTCGCGGGTTGTGCCTGGCGAATCAAAAGCCATGACACGTTCTTCCCCCAGCAAACGATTGACCAGAGTTGATTTACCGACATTCGGCCGGCCAACGATGGCCAGCCTTATGCGATCAGGGTCGTCATCTTCTTCTTCAGTCTCATCCGGCGGCGGCAACATTTCGGCTGCCTCATCCATCAGTGCAGAGACTCCGCGCCTGTGAGAGGCGGCAACGGCAAGCGCTTGCCCCATTCCCAACGCGGCAAATTCAGCTAATGAAATATCCGGATCAGTACCGTCAGTCTTGTTACCCACCACTAAAACCGGGCGGTTGTGCTGGCGTAGCAATTGGCCGATTTCTTCGTCTTCAGTGGTCAAACCATCACGAGCGCTAACCACAAAAAACACCAACTGGCTTTCTTCAATTGCCTGGTGAACCTGCTGTGCAGTCAGATAATCGATGCCTTCAGCCTGCCCTACCAGTCCACCGGTATCTACCAGCACGCAGGGTCTTTCACCTACATCGCTGATGCCATATTGTCGATCACGGGTAACGCCCGGCATGTCTGCAACCAGAGCGTCACGGGTTTTGGTGAGTGCGTTGAACAAGGTAGATTTGCCAACATTGGGTCTGCCGACAATTGCAACAACGGGTAACATATCCGTGATTAATCGGCGCGTGTAAGCGCCGCACCTGCCCGATATGCGGCAATTTCGCCTTTGTTGGTCATAACATACAAGGTGTTTCCGACAACCAGGGGCGGGCCGGTAAAACCATCACCGCCTACCTTGTCACGCGCAACCAGTCGGCCATCATCCACACTGTACCAGTGCAGATAGCCTTTATAGTCACCTACAACAACAAAGCTGCCGAAGAAAACCGGTCGCGTCAGTCCGCGGTGAGCTAACTGATCCTGTTTCCAGAATTCTGCACCGTTGCGTCGATCCAGCAACCATACATTGCCGTCTTTGTCGCTGACAGCCAGATTAACCCTTTCAACAGAAACACCCGTGGCGGATGAAACATCCTTAAACCAGAGTAAGCGGCCTGAGTCGGACGTCAGTGACGCCAGCCGGGATTTGTAGCTGGATACGAGCAGGTCGGAGGCAACAAATACCAGTTGGCCATCGATATCGGACAAGCGATCAAGTTCGGTACGACCTTCGATAGTTACCAGCGTTTGTTCCCACATCAATGTGCCGTCAGCATGCTTTATTGCAACCACCTGGCCACCGTCGTACCCAATAAACACAACGCCTGCTCTGAGCAAAGGCACTGAATTGCCCCTGAGTGTCAGCAAGGGCACGCTGTGGTCATAAACCCAGACTCGCCTGCCGGTATCAACATCCAGTCCGAAAATGCGGCCGTCGATGCATCGAACCACGACGATACCATCGCCAACAACAGGTTTTGCCAGCACTTCTGAGGTCACGGTTGCGGACCACAATTGACTACCGCTGGTCGCATCAAACGCAAATACTTCACCATTCTCTGTGCCCATCAATAACAGGTCGTTGTGCAGTCCAGGACCGCCCGAGAATGGTAGTTTGGTTTTTATTTCCCAGTTTTTGCGGCCGTTGCTGGCGTCCAGTGATAGTAAAGCGCCTTTATAATCAGCAACATACAGTTTGCCATCCTCATAGATAGGTCGGAGTTGTCGGCCGGCTTCATCCAGGCCTGCACCAGCACCGGTTGACCAGACTTTGCCTACTTTAAGGCTTGGCTCAAAGTCTACCAGTTCGGCAGGTGCATCCACATCGTCATCGTCACCCCAGCTTTTAATCCATGCGCAGCCATTGAGTAGCAGCATCGAAATCAGCAATGGGATCAACCATTTCTTCACTGCTCAACTCCGGATTCGCTAGCATCAGTGTTAACGCTGGCAGCATCGGCGCCTAAAGCTTCAAGTTTCATATCCAGCAGCGTGCGGTTACCAACGCCCTCTTCCAGTTGCTCCAACGCCGACTGGTAACTTTTAATGGCTTGTTCTGAATTGCCCTTGGCAACGTAGATATCACCGCGAATTTCTGCGAACTGGGCTTCAAAGCCAGCTTCAGAATTAACATCATCCAGCAACTTCATGGCGGCGTCCGTATCACCCTGGCTGAGTCTGACTCTGGCGAGTCGCTCGCGAGCAATAATCTTGACCGGTTCAGGCTGGGCATTTTCCATGGCGAATATCAATGCACTTGCTGCCAGATCGATCTGGCCGGTATCCAGCCGCGCTTTGGCCATCATCAATGAAGCCATTGCGGTGTAAGCAGAATTACCGAACTGATCCTTAAGGACTTCATAGTTGGGTACAGCGGCGTCCAGATTATCTTCTTCCAGGAAGCTGGAAAGCGTTTGATACTCAGCAGATGCCTGTTGACGTTTGCTGACATCCCAGGCCTGCCATTGTTTGAAACCAAACATCAGACCAAAAGCCAGTACCAGGCCCATTACAATGGCGCTGCCATTTTCCCGCAACCAGCTTTTTACGCGTTCATCCTGCTCGTGGGTATCATAAAGTTCAGACATTGCTTTTACTTATCCATTTAGTTGAGGTGGGCTGCATTACTACCCACAAAAAATTATCTCGATTCAATGTGATTGCGAATCCAGCTGGTAACGTCCTGACGAGCGAGACTCAGTTGTTCATCCCCGCTACGCAAAAATTTAATGGCCAGTTTATCGGCCTGAAGTTCTTCTTCGCCCAGCACCAGCGCCAATTCGGCGCCGCTGCGATCTGCCCGTTTGAACTGCGCCTTAAAACTACCACCGTTCAAATTGGTAACCAGACGCAACTCTGGAATACAGGCGCGCAAATCATACGCCAGTTTGGCCGCAGATTCAGCGCTGTGTTCACCAACGGCCACCAAATATGCGTGCACCTGCGGTTCAGCCGTTTCATTTTGCTGTTTCAGCAATTCTATGAGGCGTTCCTTGCCCATCGCAAAACCGATTCCGGGCCATGGTTTGCCGCCTTGAATTTCTACCAGAGAATCATAACGTCCGCCGGCACAAACCGTGCCCTGGGCGCCGAGGTCTTCGGATATCCACTCAAATACTGTGTGACTATAATAATCCAGACCGCGCACCAGTTTCGGGTTTTCGTGAAACTCGATGCCCAGAAGTTGCAAACAACGTTTCACTTCTTCATAGTGCTGTTTTGAAGCGTCACCCAACTGGTCAATTAACAAAGGTGCATCAGCCAGCAACGCCTGCACATCCGGGTTTTTACTGTCGAGAACCCGCAACGGGTTTCTCTCAGCACGTTCATTGGTTTCTGCGTCAAGTTCGCTCTGGTGCTGGCGTAAAAACACCTGCAATTTGTCGCGGTAGGCATGACGTTCTTGTGCATTGCCCAGCGTATTGATTTCAAGACGTAGTTTATTCAGTCCAAGCGTGCGCCACAATTGTGTTCCCATCGACAATATTTCTACATCGGCGTCAGCACCGGCTGCACCGAACAGTTCAGCACCTATTTGATGAAACTGCCGGCTGCGGCCTTTTTGTGGCCGCTCATATCGAAACATAGGCCCTTCATACCAAAGTCGCTGAACCGGACCGTATAACAGGCCGTTTTGCAAAGCGGCTCGTACTAAACCTGCGGTGCCCTCTGGGCGCAAGCTCAGGGATTCGCCTTTGCGGTCTTCAAAGCTGTACATTTCTTTGGAAACCACATCGGTGGCTGAGCCGATAGCACGTGTAAAAACGTCGGTTTTTTCCAGTATGGGAAGTCGTATCTGTTGGTAATCAAACGCCGCAAACGTCCGCTCAGCCGCAACCTCCAGTCTTTTCCAGAAATGCATTTCTTCCGGCAGGATGTCGTTCATCCCGCGGATTGAGCGAATAGGTGCGTTCATCGTCTAGTTCTGGTTGGGGGTTTCGTCGGGGGTTTCGCCGGGAATTTTATTGGCTGCATGTGACAATGGTGGCCAGGCCATTTGCACTACATCAGCTTTGGTAAATGGCGCCAGATCGACCGGCTCCCCATCCATACTCAACTTAACTGCTGAAGCACGACCAAACACCAGTTTAAAAGGTGGTGTGCCCAGATAGCGCTTGGCGCTGCCAGCGCGCAACAAATCCATCTCCAGATCGAGCCCTAGCGCGTCGGTTATTTCCACCCAGCTGTCAGCGCTGACGCTGACCTGCAATTCGCTTTGTCCGGCCAGCAATTCCCCGGCCAGCAGTTCCCCGGTTGGCAGTTCTGCAGACGGCAACTCGGTTTCAGATGTATCAGGAATGGCGCTCAGGGCAACGTCCGGCTGTTTGTGATTAAGATGATCCAAAGATGCGATTGAAGCATTCACCGGACTGCCAATGTTGCTTTCCATTGACGTATTCGTGCTGTTGCCTGATTGCTCGACTCTGGTTGTTTGCAGGCTACTACCGTTTTGAGTCAACCGTACAGCTTCATGCGTAAATTGCCATGCCAGCGTTCCTATTAGCAGTGACGCCAATACATAGCTGGTAGCACGCAACCAATTGTCTACAGGATTTCGTTTGACCGGGGTCATGAAAACCGGCTGTAATGCAGGTTCATTGTTGCTGGATAAATCCAACATCAAAGTGATTTTGTCTTCCGGTACCTTCAGATATCTGGCATATGAGCGGATGTATCCATTTCTGTATACCAACGCCATATGACCGGCACGATCTTCCTCGATCGCCTCCAGTACTTTTTCATCCAGGCCGATGGCTTTTGAAACCGCGCTAAGCCCCAGTTTTTTGGCTCGCCTGTGTTGTTTCAACCGTTCTCCGGCTGACACGGGTATTAATTCCTGTTGGGTCGTCATTTCCCTGATAACCTCCTGGCTTCTTCGGCCTGTTCTGAGTCAGAATAATTATTCTGCAGTTGATACAAATAACGATCGGAAGCTTCCCTGTCCCGCAACGCCATTTCAACATTAAATGCCAACAACAAACTGTTGGCATTGTGACTCGCGACCGATTCATAGCGTTGCATGAACGCGCGCGATAAAAGATAAGCACTATTCAGGTAATTCAACTTTGCCATTGCCAGCAGGCCGTCCGGATTAGATGGTTCAGCCTTTAATGCACTGCGCAGATAAAGCTCAGCGTCGGCAATATTATTGGCTTCTAATTCACATGTGCCGGCATTTACCATGGCAACCACTGGCGATGAATAAAACGGATCCTTCAATGCAGATTCGAAGTGTCCAATGGCCTCGGATGTTTTTCCCTTTCTACAAAGATAAGTACCATAATTATTGTTGACGTCGCCGTCTTTGGGATCCGCCTCATAGGCTTTTTGATAGTGCTTCCCAGCGAGATCATCTTCACCCAGTTTTTCATACAAGACCGCAATCACCGTTTGTCCCGGCGCATATCCCGGGTCTTCTGCAATGGCTTTTTTGAGCTTGCCGAACGCTATTTCGTACTGACCACGTTCCATATACTGCATACCAAGGGAGGTATTGGCTTCTGCTGCTTTACGGGCTTCGCTTTCAGGTTTTGATCGTGAGCCAGAAGATGCGCAACCGGAAGTCAATAAAAACACAAACAGCATGACAGCCAACCCATAACGACTTGATGCACAACGATTCGAAACGTCGTATTTATTGGCCTTCCGGGCCGTACTTGCCAGCGCTTTCATGCAGTGCTTTCTACCATTTTCAGTTTTATCCGTTCGCTTCTGCGTGTTCGATCAAGTACTTTACCCACGAGTTGTCCGCAGGCTGCATCAATATCTTCACCGCGGGTTTTTCTGACGGTGGCGATCAACTTTCCGCGCATCACAATCTCTTTGAATGCCTGAATTCGTTCGGGGCTTGAGCAGCGATAGTTGGTGCCCGGGAACGGGTTAAATGGTATCAGATTCAGCTTGCTAGGTACTGTTCTTAATAATTTAACTAATTTACGTGCGTGTTCGGGATGATCATTCACGCCGTCGATTAACGTATATTCAAAAGTAACCGTTCGTTTATGTTTCTCGGAGACATAATCCCGGCATGCCTGCATCAGCACTGCAATCGGGTATTTTTTGTTCAACGGCACCAACTCTGTGCGTAAGTCATCCACCGGCGAATGCAGAGAAACCGCCAACGCGACATCAATGCTTTCACGCAACTTGTAAATGCCCGGGACCAGGCCGGCAGTGCTTAAAGTCACCCGTTTGGCCGCAAAACCGAAGCCCAGATCATTACGCATTAATGACATGGCAGGCAGCACCGCATCAAAGTTCAGCAGTGGTTCGCCCATACCCATCATGACGACATTGGTGATGCGTCGGGCACCATTACGTTCGTGTCCCAGTGCTTTGGCGGCAAGCCACACCTGTCCGATGATCTCACTGCAACTGAGGTTTCTGGCAAAGCCTTGCGCGCCCGTCGAGCAAAATGAACAGTTCAGCGCGCAACCTACTTGCGAGGAAACACATAAAGTGCCACGCTTGGTTTCGGGAATGAATACGGTTTCCACAGCATTGCCACCGTGGAAACCGATTAACCATTTGACCGTGCCATCTGCCGATTTTTGTTCACGGATAATTTCCGGCAGCTTTATTTCTGCCAACTCCGCTAGTTTTGCTCGCAAAGCAACGCTCACATCGGTCATCAGGGAAAAATCAGTTACACCCTGATGAAATACCCATTTGAGAATCTGCTGGGCGCGAAACGGCTTCTCACCGATGGATTCAAAATATCCACGCAAACCCACTTCATCCAAATCAAGCAGGTTAACCCGGCTGTCAGGGCTTTGTTTCATGTTGGCGTTGCTGGCAGTGATAGTCTGATTACTCCGTTAGCCGAAAATCAGCCGAAAAAGTAGGCAATTTCAGCCTTGGCAGTTTCTGGCGCATCTGAACCGTGCACTGCATTGGCGTCGATGCTTTCAGCAAAATCGGCACGAATAGTACCAGCTGCCGCTTCAGCCGGATTGGTCGCGCCCATCAAATCGCGATTCATCGCAATTGCGTTTTCACCTTCCAACGCCTGAATCATGACAGGGCCTGAAATCATGAACGCTACCAGGTCGTTAAAGAACGGACGTTCGCGGTGCACGGCATAAAAACCTTCAGTCTGTTCGCGGCTGAGGTGCTGCATTTTAGCCTGAACAATCTTCAGTCCTGCCTTTTCAAAACGACTGTAAATTTCGCCAATAACATTTTTTGCCACGGCGTCGGGTTTGATAATCGAAAGGGTGCGTTCAACAGACACTTAAAAACTCCACATAAACAATTGAAATATAATGATTTGAAATATCCACCAAAGCGTACTCCGACAGACCAGAATTAACCCCTCATTTTAACTTTACAAGGCCATAGTTGCAATCATGATCGGGCCGGAGTGAGAGGCTTGGGTTAAAGGTCATCTTGACCGTATCAGTATCGCAGTCATATGATGTTGTCAATTGTTGCCGGAATTCGCCGTGCAAGCACGAGGACAAGCATGACCGCCCTTTTTCTGGTAATTCTCATACTGTCAGTGTTGATGTTGGCTTACTACCGCATCCCTTTGCTCATTTCCATTGCCATATTGTTTGGTCTCACATTCGTGTTTACGGAGCTGCGGCACTTTTACGAGATACCGGCATGGTTCCGCTGGTCCTACGGCATATTGACGGTCAGTCTGGCTGGTTTCGCCATCAAGCCCTTGCGTCGTTTATTGATCAGCAACCGGCTTTACAGCGTATACCGCAAAGTAATGCCTACCCTTTCCACTACCGAGCAGGAAGCGCTCGATGCCGGCACTGTCTGGTGGGATGCTGAACTGTTTAGTGGCAAACCGAGGTGGCGAAGACTTTTGCGTCAGCCGGCTCCGTCTTTAAGTGAGCGCGAGCAAGCGTTCATCAACGGCCCGGTTGAAGAACTGTGTTTGATGCTGGATGACTGGGAAATCGCAGATGAACTGAAGGATCTGCCGCAACCGGTGTGGAACTTTATTCGGGAAAAAGGCTTTTTCAGCATGATCATTCCGCAGCAATATGGTGGCCTGGAGTTTTCAGCTCAGGGCAACTCTGCGGTAGTGATGAAGCTTGCCAGTTGCAATATTACGGCGGCGGTAACGGTGATGGTGCCGAACTCACTGGGTCCGGGCGAATTGCTGATGCATTACGGCACCGACGAGCAGCGGGAATACTATTTACCTCGCCTGGCCAGCGGGCAGGAAATTCCCTGCTTCGCTTTAACCTCCCCATTGGCAGGGTCCGATGCAGGCGCCATGCCTGATCATGGAATCGTCTGTAAGCAGGAGTTTGAGGGCAAGCAGGTACTTGGGTTACGCCTGACCTGGGATAAGCGGTATATCACGCTGGCACCGGTCGCAACCTTGCTCGGCTTGGCTTTCAGGACGCTTGACCCTGACGGCTTATTGGGCGGCGAAAAGGATCTCGGCATCACTTGTGCCTTGATACCTGCCGACACACCCGGTGTGGTTATCGGCAATCGACACCTGCCGGTAGGTGCTGTGTTTATGAACGGCCCTACCCGCGGCAAAGATGTTTTTATTCCCATGGATTGGGTTATTGGTGGTCAGGAGCGCATCGGCCAGGGCTGGCGCATGTTAATGCAATCTCTGGCCGCAGGACGTGCCATTTCATTGCCTTCTCTGGGCGTGGCCAGCGGCAAAATGGCGGCCTCTCTGACCGGTGCTTATGCACGTATCCGTAACCAGTTTGGTGTCCCTGTCGGATACTTCGGCGGGGTTGAGGAGCCCTTGTCACGTATTGGCGGTCGCACCTACCGAATGGATGCCGCGCGCTTGTTAACCCTGATTGCGCTGGATCAGGGTGAAAGGCCCGGTGTGTTGTCTGCAATCAACAAATACCAACTTACCGAAGGCAGTCGTCAGTGCATTAACGATGCGATGGATATTCACGGTGGCAAAGGCATTATTCAGGGTCCTAATAATTATCTGGCCCGAGCCTATCAGGCGCTGCCAATTTCAATAACAGTAGAGGGTGCCAATATACTGACTCGTTCCCTGATCATATTCGGTCAGGGTGCGATCCGGGCGCATCCATTTCTGTTGAAAGAAATGCATGCAGTTGGCGGAGTGGCCGACAGCAAGTCCCGTCGTGCCTTTGATAACGCTCTTTTTGGTCATGTTGGCTACAGTGTGAGTAATGCGGTCCGCAGTATTCTATTGGGCATAACCTCTGGCTATATGACGCCAGCGCCGGTTCGCGGTGCGCATGCCAGGTATTATCGTCAACTGACGCGCTTTAGTGCGGCGTTCGCTTTTGTGGCCGATTCAGTGCTGCTACTGCTGGGTGGGAAATTCAAATTCAAGGAAAAGCTGTCCGGACGTTTAGCGGATGTTTTGATCCACCTTTATATGTGCAGTGCCATGTTGAAACGCTTTGAGGATGACGGCAGGCCGGAGGCCGACATGCCGCTTCTGGACTGGGCGATGGAAGACAGCCTCTATATTATTCAACAGAGCTTATTGGGCGTGTTGAGAAACTTGCCGCTTCCATTTATCGGACGGATTCTTCGATTTGTCATCTTTCCTTTCGGCACGCCGTTTTGTGGGCCCTCAGACAAGGCGGTTAAGGCAGTGGCCAAATTATTGTTGAGCGAAAACGCCAGTCGTGACCGTTTGACTGCCGGTGTTTTTGTTTCAGATCGGGACGATGCATCCGGGCGGGTTCACAAAGCATTTCATCTCGTGCTACAAGCCGCCCCGGCGGAACAAGCCATTAAAAATGCTCTGAAAGAATCGGTCAATATTGAAAACTACGAAGGGCTGGTCAAACGCGCAACCGAAAGCGGTGTTATAACTGAGGAACAGGCAAGCATAGTTCGCATGGCACAGCAGGCCAGTGCCAAAGTGATTGCAGTGGATGAATTTCCGCCCAAGGTGGATGGCGATTGTTTCCGCAAAGCGGCACCGTTGCATATCTCCAGGCCGGATCAGGACGCCACTTCTTCCGACTGATCCTCTATTCGAACAGGCGCCGGTGCTGCTGGTGTAGTGTATCGAACTAGTCTTCCAGAAAACTGCGCAGTTCCAGTTCAGCGTTCATGCCATCGGCATAGCCCAGATCGATCAGTTCACTACAATAAGCGGATGAAAAAAGCAGATAACTGGCCAGGCGCCAGTCCCTGCCCCATCCGCCGGTTGTGCGCAGTAGAATTTGCACGCTGCGCGGAATTTCATGAACATGAGCCTGTGTTATGCGCCGCAAATCCTGAGTGGGCTTGATCACCATGCTTTCTATTTCGATCAATCTGGTCTTTTTGCGCGCTTCTTGCGGTACCAGCTTCAACGTTTCGTTAATACGGTTTAAGCGTGCCAAGTCAGCGTTCAGCGTATCCATGAAAATAGTGTCCAGCAGATAGCCGCCTATTTCGCCAGCCGATGG
>Ga0105053_10009417_pt1 | contig 12435 bp, 8 predicted proteins | sample BON01_FD_78093 | JGI IMG/M metagenome (GOLD analysis project Ga0105053, IMG submission 78093) | Freshwater microbial communities from Lake Bonney liftoff mats and glacier meltwater in Antarctica - BON-01 | ecosystem: Environmental > Aquatic > Freshwater > Ice > Glacier meltwater | place: Lake...
TATATATAGATAGATAGAGATATAGATATATATATATATATATATATATATATATATATATATATATATATATATATATACCTTTTGTCGGTCGGTCGAGACGAAGGCGGTGCCGCAGCACTGGCGCACGAGGTCGCGCATCAGCGCGCGCTTCTGCTGCGGGATGAGCGTCGCGGGCGGGCGGTAGATGCCGAGCAGCAGCGAGTAGTCGAGCACGTTCTGCTTGACCAGCAGCTCCGTGTCGGCAGAGATGGTCTCCCACAGCCGCGCGCGGTCCGTCGGCTCGAGCTCGGTCGTCATTCCGATGTCCATCCACTCCCAGTCGCGCAACGTCTCGTAGAGCCCGGCGACCGTGTTGGTCTGGTGGAGCTGGTCCGTCTTGAGCGCGCGCCGGTTGGCGGTGGCGCCCTTGAGGTCGAAGCTCAGCTGGGGCCGGATCGGGAAGAAGTTGCGCATCACCACAAAGTAGACCTTGCCCGCCCACTGCCAGCGCAGCCGCATCGAGTGGCACGAGAGGTACTGGAGCAGGCTCGCGCCCTCGCGCCGCTGGACGTGCTGCTTGTAGGCGGGCAGGATGTCCATGAGCACGTCCTTCTCGGCGCGCGTGATCTGCTTGACGATGAATCCCGTGTCGCGCCCGTCGGGGTGCTTGACCCAGTAGAAGAAGGAGCCAGACGCGCCCTCCGAGACCGCCTCGCGCAGCATGCGCGACGACTGCTGCAGCTCGGGCAAAGAGTTGGCGAAGGCCGAGGCGAAGTCTGCCGCCGGGATGCCGAAGGCGGAGCGGATCGCACGGAAGTGGGCCACCGCGTAGTGCTGCACCCGCTGCGGCGGCGGCGAGGGCGCGCGGCGCCAGCCAGCCAGCGCGCCGAGCGAGCGGCGCGGCGAGTGCAGCGTGTCGCGGTCGAGCACCGCGCGGTCCGCCGCCGGCGTGGGCGGCAGCGCCGAGCGGGGCGCACGGCGAGACGAGGCGGCCCGCTCCGACGGAGTCGAGGCGCACGGCGCCGGGCTCGAGACGCCGATCCCCGCCTCCACGTCGGCGGACTGCTCGGCTGGGCGGTGCAGGGCCTCTCGCTCCGCCAGCTCGGCGATCGCGCGCGTCACGTCGAGGACCAGCTCGTACCGGAGCTCCTCCTTGAAGCCAGCCTCGCCCACACCCTGCCCCTCGGACAGCCGCGAGCTGCCCCGCGCCAGCCCCTCGCCGTCGCCGCCGCCCTCGGCCGCGCGCGCCGTGCCCCGCCGGTGCAGCCAGCCGGCGCCTGGCGGCGGCGAGTCGCGCATCAGCGGCTCCGCCAGCATGGTCATCCGCGAGTCGCCGCCGCCGCGCCGGCACCAGCCCGCCGCGCGTTGCGGCACGCGGTTGATGAGGAGCCAGCCCACAAAGGCGAAGGCAGGGCGGCCGGCGGTGAGCGCCGCGACGGCGTGGACAAAGACCGAGTGGCCCAGCTGCTCGAAGAGCCTGAAGTTGGCGTAGGCAGCGGCGAGGGCGCCGAGGAGGACGCCGTAGAGAAGGAGGTAGAGGAGGCAGTGCTCCATTACGCGCTGCCGCGCGAGCAGCGAGATAGGCCGCTGCTCCTTATCCCGCGAGAGCAGCCAGGCGACCGCCGCGTAGAGCCCGCCGCCGCAGACCACAAAGAGCAAAAAGGGCGCGTAGACCAGCCCCCACGTGAGGGTGGGCAGGTTGAGCGAGCCCGACGCGTCGGCCGACGTGCAGAGCACGTCCGTGTCCGAGATGGCCAGCCCCCACAGGAAGGCGGCGAGCAGCACGGCCAGGTGGTAGAGCGGGCGTGCCGTGTTGGGGCGGAACGGATTGTGGTACACCACGATCAGGTCCACGTACATGAGCAGCCGCCAGCAGTTGGCGCCCATGTCGGCGGCGAGCACCGTCACGAGCAGCGGCAGGTAAGCCGAGCAGATGAGGTGCTCCACAATCTCAAAGTCGTCCAAGCCCACAATCGCCTCCGTCCCGTTAACCGCGGCGAAGTTCGCCAGCCTCACCTGGGGCGGCGACCAGGTGAGCCCCAGGGGCAGCGGAATGCGGAGCGGCTCCGGCAGCGAGAGCGGCCCGGGCAGCATAAACGCGGGGCTCCGGATGAGCGCGACGGCGACGAAGCCTGCGCGGAGCAGACGAGCGGGCGGGGAAGGGGCCGGGTGGGAAGCTCGGGGCGTCGGCATCGCACGGGCGCGGGCCGTCCCGCACCTGCCGACGCGTAGATCTCGTACAGCGAAGAGTACAGAAACTGCCAGCCGGGCGTCTTGCGCACGTCGGGCAGCCACCAGCACGTCAGGAGCAGCAGGACCGACGAGCAGCAGCTCAGGAGGCCCCATATCGCAATATCCGTGTGCACCGCCTGGAAGAACCTGGCGAACGGCGTCATATTCTACGCACCCGCGGCCGCGACGCACTCAGGTTGGTGCGCTCGCCAAATACATTCACAGCCCTAACTGAGTTCATTCACAGCCGCTGTGTTCAAAATAGATTTTGCCATCGATTTCCCGCGCGCCCGCGACAGAGGGCTCGCCTGCTCTCGTAATCATCGGCCGAGCACGGGAGTGCTCCCGCCGCCATGACAGCGCCGGCGCGCACTGGGCCTCGCGGTGCTATGCACATGCATGTGGCGCGCAAGCGGTCTGTGGACACCTCGGCGTGGATTGCGTTTGCCAAAGGCAGTCATGGATAGCGAACTGAGCCGTTCCTCGCCCGCCTGCATCAGGCGAGCACGCCTGTCGACGTCAAACGTCCAACTCTATCGGCTCCCGACTCCCGACTCGGGACGCCGATCAGTCCAGAGCACAATGCTCCGTGCAGACATCAGCACCCTCATGCCCATCCTGCTGGCGTGCCTCTCCTACGTCTTCACCACCCTGCACACGCTACGCAGCGAGCAGCACCGCAATTTAACCACGCGGGTGTCTCAGCAGCTCGAGGTGCTCTACGGGCCGCTGCTGGCTTGCATAAATGCTTCCAAGAGTTCGCACGAGGCCATGATCAGCCAGTTCACGGCAGTTAACCCGACGTGCAGCGCGTCCGCCTTTCGCGATGCTGTGCGGGGCAACCCAAATAGTGCGGAGGCGGCGGCTTACAGACTTTGGGTGAAGGCGGTGCTGATGCCACTTAGTGTGACAGCGGCTGACCTGGTCATCAAGCGTGCCGACCTTCTCGAGGGAACCACGATCGAGCCTCTGCTGCTCCAGCTCGTCGCCCATGTGTCTGCGTGCGTGGGGCCCGCCCTCGCTCGCCTCCCACCCCGACCCGCGGGCCCCTGCTCCGTCCCGCGACCAACTTGCAGCACAGCCGTGTCCGCACCGAGCTACAGCCGACCCACCGTGCGCCCACCTTGCAGGTACAAGGTGATCCTTCAGCAGTGGGACCAGGGCACGACGGGCGAGTTCTCGACTATCCCTTACCCGGAGAAGATCCACCAATGGGTTTCGCGTGAGTTTGGGAGGCTGAAGAGGAGGCAGGCCACGCTGCTCGGGCTGGGTGGAGGAGGGCTGATGCGCCTCGCGTCGAAATTGTAGGCCAAGGGAAGGGCTGGGGCTGGGACTAGTGCTGGCGCCTGCCTGCGCATGTCTGCCGTGCGGCGACTTGCATGGTGGAGAGGGGGAGACTGAGACTGAGCAGTGTGCAGTGTGCTTGCGGTTGGGATAGTATGTTTTCGTGTGTTGATCATCAATATCATTGAGCGTTCGTTCCGCCGTGTCCCGTGGTCGATCCGTCTGTGCCATGTGGGTCACCTGGACCGTAGGCAGACTGGGCAGTGGCAGTGGTGCGTGGTGCAGAAGAGAGACACGTGGGCGCTATGGCTATGACTATGGCTATGGTGGCATGGCAATTCACCTGTACCTGTACCTGTACGTGTACTAATACTGCTGCATAGGCGAGTTCGGGGTGGCCCCGGTCGGTCGCGGCCGGTCCGCGATGGTGACGGCGACGGGCGGACCTAGAACCTATAGCTATCATCATAGAATCATAGACCGCGCCCCGCCGCGCCGGCTGCGGCAATGCAATGCGCCCCCCCCCAAAGCTACAGTCGCCGGTCGCATAAACAAAATATTTTTTCTGATGTATATTAGATACACTTACACTGACACTGAGACTTTTGTGGTAGTGGATTTTTTTCCTGTGTGTCGATGTCTATGTGTGTCTGTGTCGTGTGTGCGCGTGCCGGCCGGCTTCGCTCCCCCCTGCCCCCGCCACGCGCAAAAGCTTTTTGCGTATTGTTATTGCTATCAATAAGCAATAAGCAATAAGACCCGAAAACAAAAACGAAACTCAAGCAGCGCGAGCTGGCCTCGCTCTCTGTCTCCGCCACGCCCGCGCCACTCTCACGGGACAGCGCAAATACAAAACAGCACCGCCGATCGGTGTTCATACCTCGAGCCTAACTCCGCAACTGCGCCGTCGGCACGCTGCCCGTGGGTGTAAAGGCTCTCGCGGCGGCCGTGGCGCGCTTGGCGCGGGCGAGCGCCTCTGGCTGCATCACCGACGGCGACGCGGGCGGCACGTAGTCCAGCCCGGACCCGTACTGCCAGCCCTCCACCGCGCGATCCGCGGCGTAGCGGGTCCCTGCGGGCAGCGCGGGCGCCGCCGCCTTGAGGAGCGCCCGGCTCTGTTCCGACCCCACGATGCTGCCCACGAGCATCGCGGCAAAGTGGAAGAACCAATCGGCGAGCGGCAGCGGGCCGAGCCGCAGCAGGATCTCTGCGGCGACGAGGGGCTTGGCGAGCATCAGGCCGCCGATGGTGGCCACTAGCCCGTCGGCGCGCAGCGTGTCCTGCAGAAACGGAAGCATCACCGCCTCGCCCTCCTTTTCCATCACCTCGAACGTCGCGACCAGCACCTTCGAGACGAAGTCATCGCTCCACGCGCCCTTGCGCACGGGCGGGCGCATCGAGGCCTGGAAGAGCCAGGCCGCGCGAAGGTTGGCCTGGTAGGGGTTGACCCGGCTCAGGCCCGCCCGCGAGAGCGAGGGCGCGCCCGCGGCGTCGGCGGCGAGTGTATCCTCCACCGCGGCAGTGAGTCGTCCCATGTGGCGCGTGATGGCGCCGAAGCCGCCGAAGGAGAGGGGCGACTGGAGCCCTCCCGCGTCGCCAACCTGCATGACCCGGTCGAAGCGCACCGGGAGCGGAGAGTCCTTGTACGAGACGAAGAGGCCGAAGAGGACGCGCTGCAGCTCGAGGGCGTCGAGGTCGACGCCCTGGTAGGCGGGAAGCAACTGTACACAAGGCGGCGACGGGGGTGGGTTACCATGGAGAGGGATCATGAAAGACGGGCCGTCTGGCCGCGGGTGTAGGTGCGCAGCGGTACAAGGCGGTGGCGGGGGTGGGTTAGATGGAGAGGGATCATGAAAGACGGGCCGTCTGGCCGCGGGTGTAGGTGCACAGCGGTACATGGAAAGGGGCGGCGGGGGTGAATTATGACGGGGGTGGGATCATAGTTTTAGACAGGCCGTGAGCTTGGAGTAGGTGTAGTGCGCACCCGCCAGTAGTCCTCCATAATGTCGAGCACCGAGGGTCGCTCGGGCGAGAGGTCCATGTAGGTGAAGAGGTAGGTCGTCCGCTGCGTCGGGCTCGCCGAGGCGGGGAAGGCTTCCCAGAAGTACTGGGTGGGGCACTGGCGTGCACCCGCCGGCTGCGTGAGTGTGTCCGCGAAGATGACGTCGCCGTAGACGTTCGATTCCGCATCGAACCCGTCGGCGCACGACCCAACCACGACACACACGCCGTCGGGGGGCGCGCCGCCGCGCACCTGCGCCACGATGGGCGAGCGCTGGCCCATACAGTCGATGAGCAGCCGCGTGCGCACGACGGCTCCGGCGACGGTCGTCAGCACAGCGGCGCCCGGGCGCACCACGACCGAGGCGAGCGGCGAGCCCTCAAGCACCACGCCGCCGGCGGCCTCGAAGCGCGCACGAGAGAGCACGATCAGCGGCTCCGGCCGGACGCCCACGTTGAGCACGTCGTTGAGCCACACGTCTTGTCCGCCCGGGAAGCCGCAGCGGACGGGATTGAACTCGATGCCGATGACCTGCGCGAGCTCGTCGCGCGAGATGACGCCGGCCGCCACGAGCTCCATCACCTCCTTACGCGACGCGTTCCAGTCCTGCTCGCGCCCGCGCAGCTGGCCGGCCTCGACGACCGCCACTCGCAGCCCGCGTAGTTGGAGCGCGGTCGCCAGGAGAATCCCAATGTTGCCGCCCGCCACGGCCACGTCGAACTCCGCCGTCTCGCGGTCACCGTCGGGCTCGTCGAACACTATGTCGCGCGGCGGCGGAGCCCCGCCAGCCCGCAGCTTGGACCACCCCTGGTCGAGCTTCAGCAGAGATTCGTACGTACTCTGCCCGCCGGCGCCGCCAGTCTGCGCTGCCTTGGCCGACAACCGAGACATGAGCGATTCCGTAAGCCCCCCGGCGGTTGCCATGCGCACCCGCGCCGAGCGGCCACACCGCAGCGGAATGTGCAGCGCGGGAAGCGGGCAGCGCAGCGCGGTAGCCTGCAACGCGCAGGCCAACAGCGTGAAGATTATCAAATGCATCGTTTCCGGCGTCAACGCTTTCCAGGAATTTTTCGAGGCCGAATTAATGGCGGCCGAGGCCTCCATTGGGCACAGCGCGGTGGAGGTGGCGACGGACGCGGACCTGGCCAAACACAACGGCCGTCACCTGGTGCAGGTGGACGGGCGCCACGTCGCGCTCATCGAGCATTTGGGCGAGCTGCACGCGATTGACGCGACTTGCTACCACATGGGCGGCCCACTGCTGCATGCTGACATCGAGGACAGCGCGGAGTTCGGCCCGTGCGTCGTGTGCCCGTGGCACCGTTACCCCATTAGCCTGAAGACTGGCGACAGCACCTACCACAACATGCAGGGCGTCTCGTGCAGCAAGGGGGTGAAGCAGCGCGTGCACGAAGTGGAGCGCCGCGACGGACGAGTGTACGTCAAGCTCCTCGCTGACGAGCGCGATGGCGCGCCCGCCAAGATCGATAGCGATACGTACGCCTTCAAGCCGCCTCCGCCGTCTGGCGGCGGCGGCATTGGGGGCGGGGGCGGCGCGCCAAACCCGCACGGCGTGCGCTCGGGCGGGGTGGTGCGTTCGGGCCAGGTGTTGAACAGGGGCGCCGGCGGCAACGGTTCGTGGCTGGCGCGCGGCAGCGGCGGCGCGGCGCCACCCGCGCGCGCTGGCTCTGGTGGCAAGGATGTGGCGCGCTCCATGTGCGGCGGCGACGGCCGCGCCCCTTGGGCCTCTGGCTCAATGTCGTCGCACGCGCCGCCTGCTCCGCTGCCGCCCGGCTACACCCAGTTCATCGTCCAGAGCCGCCGCCCCATCGCGTCCGACACGGTGGAGCTGACGGTGAGCGGCGATCTCCCCGGCGAGGCCTCTTCCTGGACGAGCGGCTCCCACCTGATGGCGCGCGTGGGCGCCGACGAGCGAGCCTACACGCCCTACCGCCGGCCTGGCGAGCGCGGCCAGTTCCAGCTGCTCGTCAAGAATTACCCGAGCGGCGCGCTCTCTCCCAAGCTCGCGCGCCTTGCCCCCGGCGCCACGCTGCTGCTCAAGGGCCCGCTCAGCGGCGCGCCACCGCTCGACGCGAGCGCAAGCCGGCCGACGGCATTTGTGGTTGGAGGCACGGGCGTGACTCCCGCGCTCCAGATGCTCTTCGCAATGGCGGAGGCAGGCGCTGCAGCCACGCCGCAAGCGCCGATACACGTCTTATGCTACGGCTCGCGGCCGGAGGACCTCTACCTGCGCACGGAGCTCGAGGCGCTCGTGGGGAGGATACCACAGCTCCGCCTCCACTTCTCGGCCACCGAGCTGACCGAGGCCCAGAAGGGCACGTGGAGGGGCGGCGAGGGGCGGCCGATCGCTGACGCGCTTCGCGAGCACCTGCCGCCTGCGGACAGCGACGCGCGCGTCTTCTGGTGCGGGCCTCCGCCGTTCAACAACGCGGTTCGCGGCCTGCTCGGTCAGCTGGGATACACTGATGATCAGGTCCACGAGTTCTCATAGCAGGGGTCGTACTAGACGCACTTCTATTTGGTTGTGCTTCCTTCTCCAACGTACAGCATCGCGATCAGTGCGATATCAGCCACTAGTCTGCCGCGAAGTGGCCTATGCCTCGCAGTGGGGCATTTTGCCGAGTGAGCGCCGAGAGCTGTGCCGCTGCCCGCCATGCGACATTTTTTTGCATTTTTATTCAGTGTGTTGTTCCTCCTGTCTTCAAGAAGTCTTCATCATTCTCTCTGTCAGCTCTAGCTACTAGCTATTAATAAAGAAGCAACAGTAACAGTTCACATAGAAATTAAACACTGCCCTTATAGTTAGGTGTTATAGTTAAAGGAATAAAAGAACCATCAAACTATCAAACACCTTCACCTTCATGTATTATTATCATATAATATACATTTACATGATGTATATGTATATCATAACATAATATACGTACACGTACATATTATATAATTATACTCTATATATCATCATATACATATATCTTACATGCATATATACGGAATAACGTATGGCGTATGGACGATGAGCCTCGACATCGCGCGCGCCAGCGCCCGCACAGCGGGCCGCCGGATTCAGCTTCACAGAGCGTGTCAGCCTCTCGTTGGTTTCCGTCGGGGTCAAACCCGTTAGCCAGCTCGACCGCCTGTTGCAAATCGCGATGATGCGCGTCACCATCGACACGATCTAGGGCAGAGCTTGCTCGGGCAGCCGCCGATGCAGCGCAATCACGCCGCTCAGCAGGTGCTTCCTCGTCCAAGGCCAAGCAGCTCAGCCAGACCAATGGCCCGGCCACACGGCGACGGGGCAGCAGCAGGGCGCTCGTCCAGCTACACGCGTGACGCGCGACTCACCGCACCGTGGTGGTCGACCCAAACGACTGCGTGCCGACACCCGCCATCACCTTGGCGTACTCCTCGGACTGCGCGCGCGCCTCGGCAGCCATGCGCTGCGCTCGAACCCGCTTGAACTCAGCCTGCCTCGCCGCCTGATCAGCCGCCTTGGTCGCCTCGGCGGCAATCTTCTCCTCGTCACCCTGCGCCTGAGCCTGGCCGTCACCCGAGGGCATCGAAGGCATGCTCAAAGAGGGCATCGAGATCGACGGTGCCGACACGGACGGGAACGACAGCGATGGCAGATCCGGAAGCTCGAAGGACACCATGACGGCGAGCGCAGGAGCAGCCATGGCGAAAACGGTCCCAGCCGCCGCGCCTAGCAAGGCGCGTCGCGCGACCCCATCCTTCTGCACGCGCACGGGGCGGCCGGCCGGGGCAAGGGCCGCCGCTGGGGCCAGGCACAACGCTATGATGATGGTGCGCATGACGTGCCTGGTTCAACACAAAAGCTCGCGCCGAAAGGTGGTCGCGGCTGTGAATTCAAATCAGACGTCTGCGAACAGATAAATGCGCTGACGAAGTTGCAGAACGCAATGGTCAAGTTTCACCCAGAGCGTCTACTGAACTTGCTGGCGCCGCTGCTGCTCACCGTCGCCATCGCGTCTTTCCTGGTGTATGAGTTCGAATTCTCCTGGCGCTGGTCCGTGCCTGCGGGCCTCTTCACCGCAGTCCGCCTGCAGCAGCGCGGCTTTTTGCCAAAGTCGCAGGCCGTATAGGTGTAGGAGCGTGGGGCCTGGCGTCGGCACGCGCGTGTATCTTCGATTTCAGAGAGTATGTACGAGGGGCTGACATATGCTTCTTGTCGTTGTCGTTTTGGCATTTTCTTTCGCCGTTACCGTCAAGGCATTGGAACCGCCGTGTGCGTGCTCATGCCCAATGCTCACCGCCTGCGCGCACGCGGTCCGCGGCTCCATTCGTATGAAAAAATCTCTTGCGACTGAGCCTGAGCATCATAACCAGCTTGGATGTTCCGTAAGACCTTGTTACTTGTTCTTGTTACGCTTATTACGTCTTATGTTTAGGTTACACGGATGCTAGGATGTAGGATGCTAACGGATACAGATACAGAATATTATACAGATACAGATACAGGATGCATGCTGTTAAAGTGAAACGTGGTCGCGCGTCAGCTCGTTCCTCCGGGGTCTCCCCCGCGACATGAAACTCGGCGTATACGGTACCGTACGGTCTTACGGCTTACACGGCTTACTACGGTTACGGGCCAAGCAAATCGTTAAACAAAAATATGGTTTGTCGTTGTTGGTGTTTCTCGGTGGACAAATAAACAAAATGTAAATGTGAGAGCTGTGGCTGTCACTGTGAGCTGTTATATCTTTGTACTTTTATTACTGTTAAACTGTTACTTTTGCAACGTTCAACGTTACAACATCGGCCGGTAGGACCACATGAACCACAATAATACCGTTCGCACACCGCACACGCACACACGATGCACGATGCGACGATGACAACGACAATGTTGTCGGCGGTGTGTGGTTCCATGTTGGTGTGGCGTGTGCGGGAACGGTCATGGGCGATTAAATATAGTGGTGATGGAATGAATCACCTAGCTGATGGCGATGATCCTTTGTCATTATATATAGTTTGATTTTTTATTTATTATCTGTCTCGGGTCTGCGGTCTGCTCGGGCTCAGGCTCGGGAGAGATGAAAATAACACATCAAGCAACACACAACAGCGCTCAGCACGCATCACAGCACATACACATAGTAGTAGGCTGTGTGGCTGTAGCTTTGGGCGAAGCGCGAAGCCAAAAAAGCTCTCGACAACGACAACGACAACCGACAAGCGCAAGCGGAAGCGGCAAGGTCAAGGTCAAAGGTCAAGGTGCAAGGTGCAAGGTCAAGGTCTGTCGCCTTCTCGATTTTTCGCGCTTCGCCACCGCCACCACCCCCGCTTACACTATCACTCACCTGCAATAATAGTATTAGTATTTTAAGAGTACGTACACGCTGCAGTATACTGAAAGGCGAAAACACCCTGCTCGTGTCTCCGCCACCACGCGAGCCTACGACGACGCCGACCCACCTTGGGCGGTGGCGTCCGCCGGTGGAGAGGGTGCAAACAGGACCCGAAGCAGAGCCGCGACCACCGGCACGGAGAGCGAGTTGCCGAGGAGCTCGTACCATTTCTTTTTGGTCGCGACTTTCGGCGGGAAGTCGAAGCTCGGCGGGAAGCCGTGAATGGCGGCAATCTCGGTCGGTGCGAAGAAGCGCGGGCGCAGCGCGCGCAGCTCATCGAGCGGCGGCGCCTCACGCGGCGGCGGCGCACCCGGTGCGAGCGCCTCGAGGAGCACCGAGCCCGTGCCCTTGACATAGCGCGAGTAGTTTTTGGTGAAGCAGCACGAGCGGCGTGAATGGCGGCCCACCAGGTCCATGGCGCGTCCGTATCGCTCTAGAACGTGGTCGGGCACAGCGAGGTCCGCCAGCTGCTCCGAGTCGGGCGGCAAGAGGTACGCCTCGAGCGCCGTGCACATTGCGACCAGCGACTCGGGGGGCATGCCTGTGGGCGGCTCCAGCCGCCTGCCCTCGGCTGCCGCAGCCTCGACAGCCGACGAGTCCAGTCGCAACGACGCGAGCGCGGCGCCGTGAGCATCGGCATCGGCATCCGCACCGGCAATCCCAGTACGGGCCGTCGCGGCCTCTGCTTCCCAATCCCCAAAGTCGGCGGTGCGCCTGGCCAGCAGAAAATATCGCGTGCGCTGGTTGGGGAGTCCAAAGTGAGCCGGCGATGCCCACAGTTCTCGTACGTGGAAGCCGCGCAGCTGAAGAGCGGCCACGAGCCGGCAGCGTGTGGGAGAGGATTCAAAGCCCACGACGTTCTCCAGCAGCAGGTATGTTGGAAGCGTGGCCGCCTCGCAGTCTCCTAGCAATCGGACCAAGCTCTCGAGCGCATTGGCGCGCCCATCGCTGCCGCGGTTGCGATTCTGGTCGCGAAGGTCCGAGTCGCCCTGCCGCGTGTAGGGCTGACACGGCGGTGACAGCAGCCATGTGTCCGCCGCATGACGCGCAATCGTCGCCTCACTCAACGAAGCAATGTCGGCGGTACTCGTCGGCGTTCCAGCGTGGTTGTGCGAATAGGTCGCCAGGGCCATGTCGCAGACGTCGAAGGCACAGCGCACCACGTGAGGCACGCCACACTGCTCCAACGCGTTGTGCAGCCCGCCCACACCGCAGAAGAACTCTAGCACTTGGACGGTCGCCGGCACGTCGCCGGTTGGCGTCGCGTGAACCATCGAAGCGGCGCCTTGCGTTCGGCTCTCGTTGAACGGCAAGGGCGGCGAGTTGCCAGCGCAGTCAAATTCGCCGCTTTAAAGGTCCTTTAGATAGAGCTCTATTTTTTTTTTCATATAAATGGTTCATTATTTTTTCTTTCTTTCTTTCTTTCTTATAAATGGTTAATAGAAGAAGCGACACCGACTTAGGCAACACGCAAAGCGCGCCGCGCGGTGGAGAGAGAGCGACTGTGTGCTAGACCGTCACGGCCGTAGGGGTTGGAGTCCGGGA
>Ga0105053_10009421_pt1 | contig 12434 bp, 6 predicted proteins | sample BON01_FD_78093 | JGI IMG/M metagenome (GOLD analysis project Ga0105053, IMG submission 78093) | Freshwater microbial communities from Lake Bonney liftoff mats and glacier meltwater in Antarctica - BON-01 | ecosystem: Environmental > Aquatic > Freshwater > Ice > Glacier meltwater | place: Lake...
ATATATATATATATATATATATATATATATATATATATATATATATATATATATATATGTATATGTATATATATATATGTACATATATATACATATATATACAAACACATATTTATCTTTGTATATACAACTATTCATGTGTATATGTATATATATATACATATTTACTTACACATTTATAATATATATGTACATATTTATACATATATATGTATACTTGTAAATTCCTATATATTGTACATACATATATAGATATACATACATTTATTTATCCAATGACATATGTATATGTATACATGTATGCAAATTTTGTATTGTATAGATAATTCTATGAACAAATGTATATATAAACATGCAGTTATATTTACCAACCTATATGGTACAATTGCATTGCCTTTGGTTTAAGTAATGTCGAGCATTCTAAAATTCAAGTATCTAGCCGAGTTACACGTGGAAATTTCTCAATATTTGGGTGTCGTGTTGTGGGAAAAAAAAATTGATGTTCAGCGCTCCTCTCGAAGTCCAAGTATTTGGAGGTTGTGTTGTCTGCAAAAACAAACAAAAAAAGACCTGGTGGTCAGCGCTCCTCCATTCAGTTGCGACGTGATGGATGCGGCCAATCTATTCGTGAGCGTGTGTGTGTGTTTGCATTGGTGTTTATGTGCGCGTGTGTGTGTGCGTGTGTGCGTATGTGTAAATACATACATGTATGCATATGCACATGTAAATGAGTACTCCTGTCAATAATTCATACGCAGATGTATATGAGTATGCATATCTATTTACACACACACATACACACACACCTACAAACACACCCACTCATTTTACCCAAACACACGCGTGGCATATGCACATGTATATACACGCACACTCACACTTCAGCGTTAGATGGAGAACCAGCCAAAACGCGCAGAGTGACATCTTGGGACGCTCTCAGCCTCCATCCTCTTTCTCCTCTGCCACCACCGTCGTGACCAACATCACCGCCTACTTGTTTTTCCCGCGCGTGTATACTGATATCACCACCTCTTCCTCTTCCTGTTCTTCCTTGTCTTTCATTAATCGATATTTCAACAGTGTCGTGGGTGTTCACATCATTTTTCCTGTCTCCTCCTCCTCCTTCGTCTTCATCTTCTGCTGTGTCTCCGTCGCCCGCAGCGCGCCTCATATCCAGCATAATTTCAGGAGATCTACGACTGGAAATTTGCACTGAGACACGTGACGACATAACACCCACAAGCAGCGCCATTTGGCGCGCCACCTTTGCTGTATCGTACGAAGTAAACGGCGGAGCACCCTCCACAGCAATAGTCACAACAACATGGTCGACTTTCTGCGGATCCTTCACTTCCGACAAGAAACGAACACCAGATCGTCCAGAACTAGCTTCTGTTGGCAGTACAACATTGCCCCGCGAGGCTGGGGGCGCGGAGCGTATTATGTGCAGGGCAAAACTACCTCCAGATATGAAAAAGAAGTCGGACGTCGGGTAAAATCCACTCAAGCGATCTCTGACATCGCCCCACAAGGTCATGTCAAAGACACCTCCCACGCGGGAAGAGACCACCGAATCCCCATCGATGAGATAGAGGCGATCAGTCGAAAATTCCAAATCCACGACTTGAAACTCAATCTTGGTTATCATGCCAGGCACCGAGTTGACGACTATCAAACTCTCGTTTCCCTTCGGATACGCACCCATGTTGGGTGCGGGAATTACTCCACCGGCCTCCCAAAAACTCACTCTGGGCATGTTCGCGATCCCAGAGGCCAAAACGCCATACCTGCGTACGTTCAAACACAAACACCCATATTATTCGAACCCGGCCACATTCGTGGCTACAATCGGTGAAGTGCTTAGATATATACATGTACACAGAAGTCACGACACCAAACCTGCTTTCGACGAGCTTTGGAGTAGTAACTGCAAGTTGGTCGTACTCGAACCCAATAGATGGAAAACTGGCCGCGACACTCGTCGGCGCATTCGTCGCTGCTATTTTCAGAGCAAATGAAAACGGGTCCATCACTGACGACGACTCTGCTTGCTCACGATTAGGTATCAAATCTACGGATAAGACTCCTCCCCCACCCCCGCTGGGCGACGCTTCCCAGCTGGCGAAAGTAGTTGACGTTTCGTAGGCGTAATGAAGTGTGTACAGGGCCTCGACAGTTAGCATGCCATCAGCTACCACGTCTAGAGGAGTCATGGCTTGTTGGCGGCAGCTGGCGATCTCAAGATCCACAATCACGCTTTGAAACGCAGCCTCGGACTCGGACGTGCACTGTCTAATAGCACTGGCAGGTAGCGGCACGCCACACGATGAGATTGAATGAATTTGTCGAGTATAATGGCAGTTGACCTGCAGGTTCAAAACCACTTTGGTACGTGTTGTACCACTGGGAACTCGAGTGTCTACTATCATCGAACAGTGGGTTTGCCCTTTGCAGGAAGCGGCACGGCGAATGAAGGCGTCTCCACCTAGCAGCTGCACTGTGCTGGGAGTCGGTGCGTGGAGGTTTAAGCCGTAAATGTAGAGGCGTGTGGTTTTAGTTTGAAGAGGAACATTGGCTGTGAGGCTAAAGCTGACGTGGTTGAGTTGGTTGATGCAGTTAGTGCTCTCCCACAGCTGAGTCATAGTCGTTGCTAGTTCTGTGCCGCCTGCCAGCACTCCATCACAGCCAGTCGCCGTAGCACATCCAACTTTCGCCTGGCCCCATGCGTTAGCGTCTCGCCATCCTCCCACGACCAGAACTGACGGAGACAAGGGGAGTTGGGACTTACTCGGATTGTTTATAGTGAAGCTGAAGATTAAGGGTGCATACGGGTGCGCTGGCTCCGAGGTGACGATTGCAACTATCAGACCCTGAGTCATGTCCCATGTTGCGTGCAGGCCAAGCCGATTGGACACAAGGGCGAGCGAGGTGGTGGATTCGTGGAGCGAGCCCAAGAGACCTGAAATAGTTACACGTGACCCTGCCATAAAATTATTACCCGTGCGTACACTAGGAGTGAGCTTGAGGGTCAGTGTATTCCTGTCGCCTTGTACAGCAGAATCTTCTGAGATAGAAGCTGCTGACAGAAAAGTCGGAATGATTCTTGCTGACAAGACGTTGCCGATCAACACTGCCCTTGCAGTGGATGGTTTCCCTTTTTCCAAGCATCCTGCTTCAATCACATCATCACAGATACCAATGTCTCTCACAACCCCCGACGCACCAACAATCGTGATGGTTTGTGCTGTGCGTGGTGTTGCATCGTTGAGGAGCTGAAAGGAAAACGTGAGTGTGCGGTCATCTTTTTTGAATGATGGGGCCGTACGCCCAGTAACGATTACCTCGCCCGACGCCTGCTTCCACACGACGTACTCCGAGGTGTAATACAAATCCAGCTTGACCCGCATCGGGGCCAAGCTAGAAACGTTGAGTTCCACAAGAAATCCTGCAAAATTTGTCGGGATTGAGGGGTCGAGCAGATCTGACACGGCAACTGAGTCTATGACGCTGCACCATGAGTCGCTGGAGCAGTTGAACCTCTGCACGCAAGGGGAAGTACTAAACCCACTCGTCTGCATGCCCCCAACACGCACGCCCGAAAACAGTAGGCAGCTTGGGGAGGGCGAGCCAGCTGCAGAACAATACGTGTTTTCTTCCATGACCGAATGTACACATTGGACTTCCACGTTGAGACGCGCATCTATGATCAGATCGTCCCTTGCCAGTGCACTTGCGCCGATTTCATTGCACTGTACTACGTGTTTATTTACAGCATCAGCAGTTAGGATGCTGCCCACGCAATCAATGTAGATCTCGAGATGTTTTTGCGCCGAATTCAAGGGAAGTCTCGACGTTGAGGATGTGGTGCTCGAGAAGCCACTCAGCGTCAACGACGTATTCTGTAAAGCTTGCAGCTCGAAATTAGTCACTAGCAAAACTGACAAGACATTCGTTGCAGACGCAACTACCGTACTCTCTGAAATGGTCCGAATCGCAAATTGCGGTGGCTCAGGATTGGTGAATCCGTAAACTTTCCCACAGGCCTTTTTTTCAAACGGTGCAAATCCCTGTTGAGTAACAGTGAGATGGATCTCTGCAGGTATGCGACTGCGACGACAAGTTTGCGGGCCGCGGTTGTTGGAGGGAGAAGGGGAAGAGCTTTTTGGATAGAACAACCCGGTGCACATCAAATGGTTGTCGCACACGAGGTCTGTATTCGGAGCAGTGCACGTGCTGGTACCTTCACACACTCCACCCCCATCGCACTGTACGCCAGCCACCTTCGTCTTGGCACCATTCCAAACAGAAAACTGGCCGGTTCCTGCATTTGTATAACCATAGGGCAGACTGTCATTTGCCACAGGTCCTGCGGCACCTTTTGACGACAGCAAAGACCCGACAGGACATTGGCGGCCGCCATTATGGGCTACGCACACGCCTCCGGGGCATTTGACATTCGCGGCATTCTGTTGCGCAGGAAGTGAAAACTTCGAGCAATCGCCGGGAACAGGATCATTACAGAAATTAAGCCCCCCTGCACATTGACCGGCACAGAGTTGGCCAACGACAGGACAGGGCTGACCCTCCCACAAACCGCCTAGACAAAACGACGTGCCCATAGCACACTTTGCCGAAGTCTGCATGTTCGCGTTTAGCAGACTCAAACTCAACTTGATGACTCGATTCGGACCAACGCTTTTGGCGGCCGTCAGAGTCAATTTGCCGCTATCCTGTTCCCACGAGGCTGTGCCACCAAAAACATGTGCATCATCACCGCGGAGCTCGAGCATGAGGTCATCGGGGCTTTGGGATTTCTGTTCATTGTTAGCAAATCCTGTCAAGTTCAGTTGAGTGTTGACGAGAAGTCGGAAGCTGAGTTTGAATTGCACGTAAAGTATGTTTGGCTGCGCTATGACTGGTGTTTCTTCAGCAACTTCAACATCGACAATCTGCGGAGCGAGGCCGGACGCAAGCACTTTATTTTTCGAAGCCCTTGGATCCAGCGCCATGACTTTAGATGCATCACACACTGCTGCTACCGTACCTTGCAGCGTCAAGGGCGCAATACAGCCTGACACTGCGATATTCAGAAAGACTCCCGGCAGAGCTTGCTGCCAGTTGATCGTCGAGAAAAAAAACACAATCTCTGCACCAGCAACGACTGAAAATGGGATCTTTACACTTATTCGCCCATCCTTGTCAAAGCACAGACCTTGAGTGCCGTTTCCAACGAGGTCAGCCTCATTCAAGTCGGATTGTAGCGCTCAAGCAGAGCCTACGAATTTGATTTCTTTCGGAGGCAACGTTTTGGTGAAGTCTGCTGCTACAATGCCCTCATTCGCGCACGCCTCCTGGCGTCCAGTGAGACCCGAAATGATGATGATCGCGTCCTGCATGATCGGCATATTGGCCTTGAAACGAAACGTGAGCGTGTTTTCTTGTTTCACCACGTTTCCAGATTCTTCTACCACAACACTACCGAGAGAGGCAGTTCCACCGCTGCTTAACACTGATCCCACGAGCGCCTGCGGTGGTACTCCCACCATGCCAACTTTTGGGGCAGGCGATGCTTGTGCGGCTGCAGCGTTTCGCAGAATAAACGAAATGTCCACACTGCCTGTTTGAGGCAAGATTGTTTGCTGGAGTGTGACTATTAAAGTGCCTGTACTCTGCGTCCACTTGCCCAATCGTTCGCCTGTTCGTGTGGGTGCGTAAGGATTGTGCTGTTCAAAAAATATTTTTGGTAGGTATCTACTCGTAGGATGTTTGCATGAACACATCTACGAGATTAAACAGACAAACAAAAACAGAAACACCTAGTATTTGCACTTTCGTCCAAAATCCATATGGATCACGACGAAACAGTATTGCTTCCAAAAAGAATCACGGCACAAAAAGAAAATCTTTGAAAACGGAACTCGCCTATTTCACCCGAAATAATCACGGCAAAAGTAGTGTTGTCTGCACTTTGAGAGCCCATCAAGGCAGACACAGTCACGGTAGACCCGTCGCGGACCAAAAAATTTGTTCTGAGCTTGACAGTCATGATATTATCCTGATCGGCTATATCTGTGCTCTCGGATATCGTTTTCACGATGAATCCTGGCGCGTTGGAGGCAAGCATGAATTGTGCGTTCTTCAAAACTTGCTGTGATAGGGCTGGAGTCACCACCTATAGACACCAGTGTAATCACACAAACGCACAAACAAGTGGTGACATCAGATTGCAAACGCAGCATTTTATTGACAGATTACATCAACATCGTCGTCAACACACGTTACACAAAAGCACGCGCACGCAAGCACGCGCGCATACGCACGCCCGCGTACACACACGCACGCGCACGGATATACACACACACATGGGCACACGCACATGCACACATGTTCAAGCGCGCGCATGCACAGTCATACCTGTTGACAACCACCACACACATCGTCCAATACTATCAAAATGCGAGCCAAAATTCGATTTGTAGGTTCGTGTGCGTATGCTCCAAGTCCGAATGGGTTTGTTTCCTTGGTGCCTATTTGCGGTAGAACATCACACACTGCGCGACCACATGTCCCGACACCAGACGGCAAGGTCATGCTCAATGAAATGTTATGCCCTGGCTGGGGAGTGGCAGCATTGGTGAGTTCAAAAGAGATCTCAAAGGCCGGATTTTCTTGAGTATTGCCAAGATTGCGTTCTGCTGTAACAACCAGCACTCCTGCGTGCTGCTTAAACTGGCCGTGAAAGCCAAAAAGATGGCTGTTCGAACCATGCAATTTGAGTTCATCAGTGCTGAACGTCGCACTTCCCAGCAAACCCGTGACCGTAAATTGAGTGCCAGCCAGAATTTGAACATTGGGCAACAGACCGATAACCACAAGATTGGTCTCGCCCTGTGTCCGCGAGCTGTCAGTTGCTACTGCAGACACAATTCCTGGCATATGTTTGACGTTCAAAACGTCTGAAAATGACTTGCAGGAGCTACCCAGTCCGATTGTTCCACATACAGATTGGTTGCAGAAGGATGAGGAGGCAACTGACAGGCGACCTGTGCGCATTATCGTCAGATTCCCATTGCCCACAGAAAAGGTCAAAACTATTTTTTGTCCGCTCTGCCAAAGGTCAGCAGAGACTGTGGCAACTAATGATCCGCAATTAGGACTAGCAGTATCGCAACCCGTGTTCCACCACTGATACGACGCTTGCAGAATATCTGCGGGTTCCATGGATGTGAAGGGTCGAGTAGTCTTGGCAAGATGTAGCGGGAGGGTGCCGGTGAGACCAGTCACTGTAAATTTGGTGCCAGTTGGAATTGTATTTGATGGTACGAGTGTGAGGGTGATTATATTGTCGGCGAATGCGAGCGTAGATGCACCCGAGATTGTGGCTGTGGAAAATAAGTGCACACAGTTTTCCTCTGTGGGATTGGAAGTCTGCGTCGACGACGATTTGGGTGCAGCAGGTGCAGGAGTAATAGGTGCTTTGGATTGATGAGTTATGCCCAGAATGTTGCCAAACATTGCGGTGCGTGGAAGAAGAAGACCATTGCCGGTTGCCGAGATAAATACTTCTCGAGGAGATTGTGGCGAGGCTATGGGTGGATACTTGAGCTGTATTGAAAAGGACACCTCGTCGAATGCTTTGGCAAGGTAGTGCATTTTCACCTGAGGAAAAAGCAGCCGATCATTTATCAAAATCCCAGAAGACTATCATCGATGATGATTACAAAAAAAAAAAAAATCATCGATGATTACCAAAAATTACCGTAAGTTTGCCAGTGGTTTGATCCCACAGGCCTGTCGGGTCGAAATTGCCCACAATGCTTTCCAGGGCCATTGTTGGATTGTCGGGTGTGAGGGTGCCAGTCAGATTCGTGACGATAATGCGAGTAGTGTCTGCATCAGGGCAGGCTGCTAATTCAAACTCTTGCAAATTGGAGTAGGGATATAACTGTATTTTTGTTTTGAAAACAACACGTGGAAAATAGGTTAAAGCTAAAAAAAAGTGACGCAAGTATATAGATCTTTAACGAGATTAGTACATAGATCTATGTACTTAAAATCAATGCGAGTACGTAGATATACAAGTATGCGGGAACGTCGTACCGCAAAATTTTCTTGATTGTTGAGCGCTTCCAAACGCAAAAATTGGGCGGAAACTGCAGAAAATCTATTGGCTTGGATTACCCCACTATCAAACGGTATGTCCACAATTTCACCCGCCAAATGCCATTCGGCATCAGGGGCAGTTGCACTGGCAGCCCACAATAGTCTCACGTGCTTGACTTGAGCGGAGGAAACTGCGCTTGTGCCCTGTGTTCCGGTGACGCGAAACGCGTCAATACGATACACGGCCCCGAGGTCAAGCTGCACGAAGCCAGAGCCTGGCTTTGAAGCTTCTTTCTTGGAGATTTGAACACCCTTGCTGCGGAGACCATCAAAGAGATTCTTTGCTCCATGGCACGACGCCGGGGCGCGCCATGGACACTCAGACAGGGAGCGCTGATCTGTGATCCATGTTGCCTGTACTGCAACACCCGGCTTGAAAAGGGCGGTGTGGCACGCATCTAGCGCCTTGTTGGCTCTCAATGTGACCGTCACAACATTGACAACACCAGCTACTGCAAGCTGTCCAGAGAGAGATCTTTCTGAGATTTCGGCGAATATTTTTCCTGCACCACGGGCTTGCAAAATATCGTGCCCGCCTGCTATATCTGTTTTTTCGAAGAATTTCCTGCCAGCTGAATCTGTGGCGGTCACCTGCACTCGCAAAGCTGGCTGGGCAGCAATCGGATTGTGCAGCTGGAAACTGAGAGCGACAGTGCTCTTTGAGTTGCACGGTATTGGCTGAGACAGACTAAATGTTTGGCAATCGTACAGTTTGTCTGACTCAGCAAAGGTTAATGAGCCTTCTTTCTGCCATGCTGCTGTCGACGTTTGGTCGCTATTCAAAATGATCGCTAGGGCAGACTCTGTTTGTGTGCCTGCTAGCCCCGTGACTGTAACAAGAGTGCCGAGTGCCATTGGAAAGCTCATTGAAATGGTCAAGTAGAGTACATTTGGCTCGTTGGCAACATCAGTGCTCTCACGAATGGTGGCACTTTCGACGAAGTAGGAACCGCTAGCACTAAGGCAGCAGTACTGTGACGCTCTTGCCTCTTGAGCCAAATTAATCGCTGCCGATGAAAGCGTCATGGAAACTACCGGGCGTACTGATATCTGAGTGGTACTGGGGTTCAATAGTTTTGTTCTGACCAACAGTACAACACCACTTTGCACAGCTACGGGCACAGTAAATTTGATAGTCCCAAGAATGCGTACAAATTCACCTTGCACAGTAATTGGAAGATTGCCATCATGATACAAGGTGACAAGAATTGCAGTGCCTGCTGACAAACTCCCAGTGAGTTGGGATAAAACAACAGTGACACCTGCCGGTATTGTCGAAGAAAGAGTGATCGAAAAGTCGAGAGTGTTCTGCACTTCTGGAATGTTCGTTTCCTCAGTCACATATACATCTGTGAATGTGAGAACCTGGTCTGCAGCAAAAACTGAACGAGCCACACCCGGGGAATACGAGGGGTCTAACCAGCCTACCCATCGCGTGAATCCCATGTGCCACTTCAGCGATTCAGCGACAAGAGAAGCTTTTGGAAAGCCTTGTTTCCAAACCTGTGGACTTGCTCTCGCCTGCTTTTTCCTGGGGTTGACAAGGAAAAAGGAATAGGAAACGCTCTGATAGGCTTTCAATGTCTGCTGCAAAATTGAAACGACACGTCCCTCTTGCTGATCCCAGGTCGCAGTGTTTTCCATGATGTTATCTGTCGAAAAGTGAATTGCAAACATCTGGGTGGTAATAGAGAGACTGCCGGTTAGTCCGGAGACGGTAACTGCTGTTCCTGCAAACAATGTAATACTTGCCGAAAGAGAAATGGTAATGAGGTTACTTGTGGCCGGTGCTGTTTCGCTCTCTGAAATCAGCGTCGTGAGGAATTGTGAGGATTCCGATCCCCTCAGCACTTCACCTTGGAGCCGAGTTGGTTTGAGGGTCACCGTATCTCTTTCAGTCTGGTTGCCAGTTGCCGATACGAAAATCTTTGCGTCTCCACTGATGAAATCAAGATTGGTCACAGAAAATGAAAACACGAGATTTACTTCATTGTGCAAGATACGATTTAACGTGAAGACCAAGCTCGCGGGCAAGTACACGATGCCAATAACATCCCATCCTGATTTGACTTCTTGAAGCCAAATCGCATCCTTGACATAGTGCGAATTGGGTTCATCGATATTGATCTCGCCCGGGTCGTTTTTCGCACCTGTTATGCCACTGACTGTGATCTGAGTCAATCGTGGCAGAGATGAGTCGCATGCAAGCGTGATAGTGATGGTGTTGAAGCAGGTGCGCGCAGCACAGTCTTGTGAGATTGTGTGTCGGATCCATGAGGGAAACTTTTCTGCTCGAAAGATGTCTGTTTCAATCGCAAATGTCTGAGCAATTTGTCCTGGTGATTGAAGTAACGGGCGGACTTCTAGCTGCGCGCGCGGAGGGTTTTGAATAGTGAATTGCACTGAAATAAGTTCTCGAGCAGCTTTCCAGAGAAAGATATTTGGCGGAACAGACAGAATGAGCTCTCCACGAACCTGGTGCCATGTTGCGTTGTTTCCGAAAAGCTCTCCATCTGGACCTGCGATCCTCAAAAAAACATCGGGCGTGAGTGAGCCAAGCATTCCGGTCAAGGTGACTTGAGTACCTGCGCCAATATTGAAGTCCAGGAAAAAATCGAGCGAAATGGGGTTTTCAGAACCCTGTACAGAGCTTTTTTCCTTGAGCGAGGCTGACAAAACGGTTCCCGCAACTATGGAACTCAGACATGTACCGGACATGCCGTTTGCGGGGACTAGATCGCGTTGATGAGCACCGGGCCTACTTTTGACACGCACGACAGGTACGACACCAGGCACCAGCACCAGTGGATTTTGCAGGTGAAAGAGCATTCGAATATACTGCCCTTTCTCAACAGCTGAACCCACGACAACTTCGAGTATGCCCAATCCAGCATCCCATTTTGATTCCCATTCGGATTCTATTTCTGCTGCACCCTGTTGTACTGAGCTAACCACTGCTCCGTTTTCTGAAATGTCGGTAGAACTAGACCCTGTCAATTTGACCATTTGAATTACCGATCCTATCTGCAGAGCAACGTTGACCTGCAGCACCGCGAGGATGACTGACTCCTCACCGAATAACTGAGAGCTTTCGGCGACAGCTGCAGTCAAGAAGCCAGGGATATCATCTGGGCCCAAAACAGAGCTTACCATGGGTGTCCACACAAAATGGGTATCAGGGCTAGACGCTGAAACAAAGGTGCTTTGCTGAGTTCTGGTCGAATTCGGATTCTGCAGTGAAAAAATGACCGTCACTTGTGCGTGACTTGGCACGTGGCAAGGCATGATGAATCTAAGAGTACCAGGCTCGTTATACCACTCGGCAAACGAATCGATACTCTGTGTGCTGCAAGATATGCTCTGAATGGCGATCGGGAAAAAAAAAGTGGAAGGACTCTGTGACCCCATCAATCCCGTAATAATTACTCGCGAACCAAATGGTAGAGGAGTATTTAGCGAGAAACTGCCTCGCATTTCATTTATTTGTCCAGCCGTTGAGTCAGACTCGCGCAACACGGCATTCTCAAGCCTCTGCAGGGTTAGGCTTGTCAGCACCTGTCCTTGCAACTTGGAAGATATTTGCTTGCCTGTTGACGTGGTCGAAACAGCCACGGCCGGATCTATAGCGGTTGATTTGGCTTTTGGCAATGTAGGTTCAGGGACCGATATTTCAACAGTTTGTGGTGTCTGGGATGAGGAAGGATTTCGCAGTGTGAAAGCAAATCTCAACGCCGTGGAGCTCATGACTGTTTCTGAGATTGAGAAGAGTACGGTTCCTGTGAGCTGGGTCCACTTTGCTGTGAAATCCTCTCCCACGTTTGTCATTATAGATAAAGATTCAGTGTCTGGAGTGGCCGATCCCATGAGTCCCGACACGACAACTACAGAGTCTTTCGGCAGCACAAAGTTGCACGAGAACAATATTACAATCTCGTTCAATGATGCGTGAATATCAGACGACTCCAATGCCAATCCTCCAGCTTCGATTTGAGGAAAAGCTGAGGAAGACAGCAGAGAAAAGTATGATGTTCGAGGGCCCATCACGTGGCTGTCCGTAGAAAGGGTTACGCGCGGAAATACAGCCCTTTGTGCTCTGGCAGCATTTTGGAGCACGAAACCAAACGACACACGAGTATTAGCTGGAACATTTTTGAGGAATTGTACTCGTAATATGCCCTCCTTTTGGCTCCACACAGCGCTAGAAGATACGACGGAATCATCTGAGAGCACACATGTCAGATATTTTGACATGCTGTTTTCGTGGCACTTGA